>JACCDV010156958.1_pt1 | contig 15216 bp, 14 predicted proteins | sample 7446131 | NCBI WGS metagenome assembly JACCDV01 (sample SAMN15323448, study PRJNA562643) | freshwater metagenome | isolation source: river surface water | place: USA:Blue River Watershed | collected 2017-08-17 | reverse complement strand
GCTCTCGAAGACCTCCAGGTTTTAACCAAAAAGCTTTGAGCGAATGCGAAGTCGGAAGAAAAGAAAACATAGGCCACCTATTAGAAAAATACGTAAATTTAGAATGAGAAAGAGTTTAGCTAAGCAAAGAGTAGCTAAACCATTCTGACTGTTTCCGTAGTTTCCATAATCTGTGTGCCTATCAAAAAAAAGTTAGGAAATTTCCTGTGAAGTTACGGTAGATTTATCAATTTTTTTAGCGATAAGCAAGCTAAGATATAGAGACTAGAAAGATTTTTCAGATTTTTTTTTCTATCAATGTACTATAGTTAGGAAATATCCTAAAAAAGTGGATAAAAGCATTTAAGAAAAAATAATTTTAGATGGGTAAGAGGAAAGGTTTATGAAAAATGTAGTCATAACTGGTGCTGGGGAAGTGGGGCGTTATGCTGCTCAAATTGCTAAGAAAGATGGTTTGAGAGTAACCATTGTTGAAACCTGTTGGGAAGCTATATCCCAGGTGGAAAACACCCTAGATGCAAGGATTGTTGAAGGCTCTGCCTGTGATGCTGAGGTGTTGAGACGAGCTGAAGTGGAGACTTGCGACATACTTATGGCAGCAACAAGCCTTGATGAAGTCAACCTCCTTACTGCTGCCATTGCAAAACGTATGGGTGCTAAAAAAGTAATGGCACGAATTCATAACCCAGTTTATTTTGACTCTCATTTTGACTATAGAGAATCTTTTGGTGTCGATTATTTTATTTGTCCAGAGCAACTTACAGCAAAAGCTATAGCCTCTGATTTAGATTTAACAGAACCAAATGCAACTAAAATTCCTCGTTTTGCACAAAATGAAATTGAAGTTCGTAATATCATTGTGAGCCCAAAGAGTGAAGCCATTCAAGTTGAACTAAAAGATTTAGATTTACCATCAGGGGTTCGTATTGTTCTCATTAAAAGAGATGGTGAAGGTATCGCTCCTGATGCTCATAGTGTTTTAAAACCTCTTGATAAAATTTCTATCATTGGACCAGCAGAGTCTTTTAAAAGTATTTATGCTCTTTTTGGACAAGAAGACTTTCGCGTAAGAAATATCGCAATATCAGGTGCTGGGCCTATTAGTGAATGGCTCCTAAAAAAACTTGATCACACCAGGTATCAAATTAAACTTTTTGAAAAAAATCTCACGTTAGCTGAAAAAATTGCTGAAAAAAATAGAGGCATCACAGTGATTAATGCAGATCCTATGGAAGGAGATTTGTTTCAAGGAGAACATTTAGAAAAGTGTAGTTCTTACTTAGCTCTTGGTAAGAATCAAGAGCATAATATTTTAGAAGCGATGCATGCTAAAACAAGAGGTGTTCCTAACACAATAGCTCTTATTCAAAGTATGAACTTTCTTCACATATTGAAGGACACAAGGATTGATCATCTTTACAGTCCTCGTTTAGAAGCTGCCAAAACATTAAGACAAGTCACTGATGCAGCTCCGATTCGTGTTTTAGCTCGTCTTGATTTTAAAGTATCTCTTGTCTATCAAGTGCGTGTAAAAACTGGTTCTTGGGGAATAGGCAGAGAGTTGATTGAGCTTGGATTTCCAAAAACTTCTTTTATTGCTGCAATTGAACGAGATGGTTATGTTCTTTATCCGTCAGCAAAAGATTCTGTTCAAAAAGGAGATATTCTTGTGATCATTGGTCCTAGTGGTATTAAAGAGTTTTTAAAAGAAACTTTTATAGATCAAAGGGGGTAATTATGTCTTTACGTCCTTCTCTCTATGTTCTTGGAATTCTTTTGCTTCTTTTAAGCGGATCTATGGGTGTTGTCCTTTTGTGGAATATCTATGAGGTGTTAGTGTATGGGGATCTTGTCCACTACCAATCTTTTCAAGCAACCTTTTGTGCCTTAGTTGTTGGTTTAGTGATTTCTATGAATCTTATTTTTCTTGGGGATAAAAATTTAGAGGCTTTAGGTTTAAGAGAATCTTTTTTTATTGTAACTTTTGCTTGGTTCCTTGGAGGAGCTGTTGGAGCACTTCCATTTTTTTTCTGGGCTCATTTTTCTGGGAATATCGAGCATGAGTTTAGTCATTATGTGAATTGTTATTTTGAGATCATGAGTGGCTTAACCACATCAGGAGTTTCTGTTCTATCTGCACCGGCTTCTCTTCCGCAAAGTATTTTATTTTGGAGAGCTTTAGTTCAGTGGTTAGGAGGTCTTGGAATTGTTGTTCTTTTCGTCGCTGTGATACCAATGATTGCTGCAGCTAGCAAAAAAATTCTGAGTGCAGAAACAAGTGGTATAGGTGGTCATCAAGACACCCCAAGTCTCCAAGAAACAGCTCAAATTCTTTGGATTATCTATGCTGTTTTAACCATTCTGCAAATTCTTGTGATGAAAGTTTCTGATTTTAATTTACCATGGTTTACTTGTTTAACATTTGCTTTGTCCACAACACCTACTTCTGGTCTTAGTATTTTAAATGACAGTGCAGGGAGTCTTAGTGTTTTGACACAGTGGGTTATCATTTTTTTTATGTTTATATCAGGAATTAATTACGCTCTTTTTTACCATCTGTTAAGAGGTAAATGGAGAATTTTTTGGAATAACTCAGAGTTTAGGGTTTATCTAGGAACAGTTTTTTTAGCTTCTCTTGTCGTTGGTTTAAATTTAAAAGGAGCCTCTTATTTTTCTCTAACTGGTGAACCTATTGAAGATCCTTCTTTTGCTCGGATTCTTCTAGATAGTTTTTTTCAAGTAATTTCAGTTCAGACAACTACTGGATTTTCTAATGTAGACTCAAACAGTTGGCCCGATATGGCTCGGTATATTTTATTTCTTCTTATGTTTGTTGGAGGGTGTGCAGGGTCGACAGCAGGTGGGGTTAAAATTGTTCGTATTATTGCTTTTTTTAAAATGCTTTTCGCTGAACTTGAAAGATCTTTTCGTCCGAACGTAGTTAGGCCTTGTAGCATTGATGGAGGAACTCTGTCCCATGCACAGAAACATTCTATTTTGCTTCATATTATGGTTTGTTTTTTCCTTGTTGGATTTGGATCTCTTTTACTTTTTTTCTTAGAAGGTGGAAGGCTTGACTTTATAACAGCTATTTCATCTCTTATAACATGTTTTAGCAATGTAGGTTTTGGATTTTCTAAAGTGGGAGCTACGAGTAATTTTGGTTTTTATTCAGATGGCTCTAAGCTTTTGCTTCTTTTTATGATGGTGGTAGGTCGTCTTGAAGTTTTTACTGTGTTAGCTCTTTTTTCTAGACGTTTCTGGAAGTTTTAGGTTAGTAGCTTTTTTGAAGTCCCATAGTGATGCTCATAGTGAGGAGTTCGTCGCGGGAATATTTTCCTCCACTTGATCTTTCCGTTTTAGAAGTTCCAATAGCTCCACCACCTAGGAATCTAAGATTTGCAAAAGCACTAAAACCTTTTCGTATTTCATAAGTGGGAACAAACTCAAATTCATAGATCCAACCATTAATATCTGTGCTTCCACCATTTAAATATTTGATAGGAGCCCAAAAACCTGTAGCTGCCATATAAAAAGAAAAAGCAGAGTTTGTGCGAAAGGTTGAAGCTAAATTGATCAAAGGAACAGGTCCTATGTTTGCTGTCCTAAAAGCATTTTTACTATTTAAATCTTTAAATCTAATATCTGCATTTCTGATTTGAAGGCCTCCTCCTAACCAGAAATCAAAAAACTGAGAGTGACTGAGAAGATACCAGTAGCTTGCTCTGTAGAATGGGAAATTGTAAGTGGTACTAAGGTTAGTATTTTTTGGAAAAATAACATTATCGACTGTTAACTCTTCACTTAAAATCACTTCTGTTTGAATAAAGATTGGTTGATACAGAAAACTAAGTTTATGTTTTTTAGAAAAAGTCCAACCAGCTTCAACTCTCCAGTTTGGAAAAAGAACGTCTTGTCCTCCATTTTTTGTGTAATTAAATTCAGTACCAGTTTCTCCCCATTTTGACTTGTGGATAAGAGTTGCTAAAAAACCATATTCAAATCGTCCAAAAATTTCGTTCTTTTTTTCATGAGCTCCTAAGCTTATGCTTAATGAGAATAGAATGAGACAACTAAAGAGTTTCATAACATTTGCCTTTTTTCTTGAAATGATTTTTTCACATACATAAAATTTATATGTTTAGAATTTTTTTTGAAATAGAAAAAAATTTTTGTGAGGGAATTTTTGATGGATAACTACTAGAAGTTTAAGCGTTTATAATTGGCTCAATGACTCTTTGTATCCCGATGACTTCTCCGATTACTTGAAAGTTTGGATTCAGCTCATCTGCTCGAATAATTTCATGACTTGTGTTCTCTGGTCTGAGATACAAACCATCGCGATCTTTCATGATTCGGTAGAGACCAGACGTTTCTCCTACTTTAACACAAGCAATACGACCAGGTTCAACTTCACTAGAGTAGCTTATAATGGCCCAGTCTCCATTTAAGATCCCTGCATCAATCATGCTATTACCAAATTGTTTTAGGGCAAAAAGCTTTTCAGGAGCAGGGTAAGGTCTTGGGAACATCGAAATAGACATACGAAGTGTTTCGACTCTATCTTCAACATTATCAAGAGGGTTAATGAGAGACACATCCTCAAAACAAGGGATTATGAAAGTTGTGTCCGTGCTTTGATGAGTGGGCTCGTGGAGAGCAATGGCTTTAGGAGTTAGAACAAGAGAACGAGCAGATTGTTTATCCGGAGTGTGCAAAAAACCTTTGCGTCTGAGAGCAGCTACCAAATCTTGTGCAGAACCAATCGCAGAGTAACTCATGAACGCACAAAGCTCTCTTAGTGTCGGTGCTGTCCCTGATCTCTCAAGGGAAGAACGGATGAATTCTAGAGCTTTGGCTTGAATCTTAGTTAACTTCGGAGGAGCCTTAGTCATAATTTCCTCGTCCATAATTAGATGTTGCTCTTAACTTATCTCTTGAAGGAGGTAAGCAAAAATTCTAACAAGTTTTCATCTACCCGAAATCTTGGCGGAGATCTAGTAAATAACACCCAAAAAATACAGGGAATTACTTAAAGCAAAAATAATTACCTCTTCATCCCTTGTAAGACAAAGAGACGAAGAGTTTTTTTTAGTAAGAAAAACAAACGAGAGGGCGATGTTCTTTTAAGGAAAGGTAAAAAAGAAGTTTAAAAATTTTTAGAGAGAAAATTTCATAGCTTCTAATCTTTCTAAAAGAGGAGGGTGAGAGTAGTAGACAAGGGAATAAAGAGGGTGAGCAATGGGCATCGAATGATTACTTTTGCTTAAATTAATAAGAGCTTCCCCTAAATCTTTTTGGTTACCAGTCACATTAACGGCAAAAGCATCTGCTGCAAATTCATTTTTCCTTGAAAGAAAACTCATTAAAGGAGAAATTACAAAACTAATAAGAGAGAACCACATAGAAAAAACAACAAGACCTGCGTAGTTACTGACTTTTGAAAACCCAAAAGCCGTATAAAAATCTTCCATAGGTAAACACAGAGAAAGCGTGTAAAAAAGAGCAAGAGACATTAAAAGACTTCTTATTAAACCATAACGGACATGTTTTAGTTTAAAATGTCCAAGCTCGTGAGCTAGCACAGCAACCAGTTGATTTGAATTTAAATTTTTTATAAGAGTGTCGAAGAGAACAATTCTTTTTTCTCCAAAAACACCTGTGAAATAAGCATTTCCATGAGTGCTTCTTGTTGAAGCATCCATAATAAAAATTCCAGAAGTTTTAAAATCTACTTTCTCAGCTAAATCAAAAATTCCTTTTTTTAACTCTTCATCCTCAATGGGAGAAAATTTATTGAAAAGAGGAGCTAGCACACTTGGGTAAATCCAAGATGTCAGTAAACTAAAAAGACTCAGTAAAACCCAAGCGAAAAACCACCATAAAGAACCAAGAGTCATAGCTTTTAAAAGAAGACTGATAAGAACTCCTCCAAGAATAATTCCTAGAATAGAACTTTTTATAAGATCACTAAAAAAAGAAGTAGGAGACTGTTTATTAAATCCATGTTTTTCTTCTAAGAAAAAAGTGGAATAATAACTAAAAGGAATCGAGACAAGTGTTGAAAGAACTGAGAACAAAAAGAAGAAGGCAAGTCCCTCTATTATTTGTGCGTTCAAAAAAAGAGTGCTTGAATATTTTTCTGAAAAACTAAGAGCAAAACTTTCAAGTAAACTAAAACCACCCAAATAAGTAAATCCAAGAAGAAAAACTAAATTTATAAGACTAGAAAGATTGCCAAAAGCACTCTTGTCTCTTGTGTAAGCAAGGGTTTTCTGAAAATCTGTTTTGTCAATTCCAAGCTTGTGACAAACTTTTTTTTGTTCTTCTTTATTTTCATAACTTGATTGGTTAAGTTTTTCTAAAACAAATTCAAAAACAAATTTAAAGCACATGAGAAACAAAAAAATCGCAAAAAGTTGATGCATGAATCTAATCCTTTTTCGTTAAGGTTTAATAGGGGACTTATTTTTTTCCAAAAATCGAACGATTTTACCACAGTTCTATTCTTATAAAATAAAAATTATTCTGTAAGCATTTCTACCGTATAAAATTACTTAAATTTATGAAGATTGGTATGAAATACTTATTGAATTCAACCGTGGGATTCTCTACTATCTGTCCATAATCACAAGGATAATTCCATCGACTGGTACAAATATCTGGAGAGAACAATATGTCTGACTCTATCTCTGATAATGGTTATTACGCGCGTTCTAGTCAAACTTCTGGCCAACATGTCCAGGAAAATTACGCTACTTATGAAGCCAAGCAGAAGGCTATTAAGTTTTTAATTGTGGATGACTATGTTCTTTTGCGAGAAGGCCTTGTGGCTCTTCTTGATAAAGTGCCTGATATTCAAGTTGTAGGACGTTGCTCTGACACACGTTCTGGAATCTATATGATTGAAAAGCTTGAGCCTGATGTTATTCTTGTTGATATTTCTATGGCAGGCACTAGCCCGTTTGAGCTAGCTAGGAGAGCAAAAATTCTTCATCCAGCAAGTAAAGTGCTTTTCTTTGTTAAAGAGATTACAGACAGTAGCATTGAGCAGGGTCTTCGTTGTGGAGCTTATGGTTTTATTACTAAATCTGAATCGATTGAAGGAATCATGAGTGCTATTAGAAAAGCTAAAGAAGGAACCAAGTATTTTTCAGAGGAAATCAGAAATCGTATTATTGCAAATCATTCAATTGATCCAAATCATGACAACTATGCTCCAAGACGCTCACTCTTAAGCCCAAGAGAAATAGAAGTTCTCTGTTGTGTGGCTCGAGGAATGAAAGCAAAAGTAATTGGAAAAACTTTACATATCACTGCAAAAACTGTGGAACGTCACAAGTCGAATATCATGGCAAAATTAGGTCTGCACTCTCAAGTAGATTTAGCAATCTATGCCATTAAAGAAGGTTATGTGACTTTGTAAGTCAGCCCTCCCACGAGTTTTAGCTCAAAGAATCTCCTTCCTTGTTCCATTTCTTTTTTCCTGTTAAAATATTTCTTGAGTCTAAAATTTTTATAATCAAAATTAATTTTAAAGAAAGAATCTAAATTTATGATTCGTCTTTTTTTTTGTTTTCTACTTTGTTTTCAGTCCTCAGTTCTTTTCTCTGACAAGATTCCTAAAAAAAACTTAGAAAAACCACAGAAAAATGAAAAAGAGAAGATTCTTCGCGATTTGAAAATTCTTGGAGATCTAAAACTGTCGCCTCAGACGGGTGCGTATGCACTTCTGACATTGGGTGAATTGTATGAGGCTCTTATTCCGCATAAAAAACAAGGGTCTCAGGCAAATGATATTCTTATACGCTCAAGCCATATGCTTTTAGATACATTTCTTTATTTTCATTTTGCTTTAATTCAACACGAAATTTTAGGGCATGGGGCTCGTCTCAGAGAATATAACGCTACAAATATTAACTATAGATTTGGTCTTTTTCACGGTTCTGCTGCTGGAGTCTTTACAAGAACAAACCAAACAGAAGCTGCTCTTTCAGCAGGAGGTATTGAAGCTTCTGATGTGATGGCTCATATCATTCATATGGAGTATCTTGAATCTTCCATTGTTAAACCCCATAGAGCTTTTGCTCATCTGTTTAGTTTTGGAAATCAAGGTTTTTATATTCATATGTTCCAAGATGTAAACTATCCAGGACATGATATTGCTGCTTATATTAAGTCTATTAATGCTTATGCAGGCTCATCTCTTTCTATGGAGACTATGAGACTTTTAGGTATATTTGATTATTTAAATCCATACCTATACTACAGCCTCTATGGCATAGGAAACTATATTGTGACAGGAGGAGATCAGTTTAAATACCCTATGATTCAAATGACTAAGGATCTTTCTTATCTCCCTGCGACTAGACTTGTCATGGCACCTTATGGCCCAGAAATTCATCTTCTCAATTATTTTCGCTATCGTGAGTTTTCTGGACAAGTAAACTTTGGTGTTCAAGTAGATGGGGCTGGGAATGGGTTCACTTTGAATGCTCATTTAAACCCAGTCGTTTTTTTTCCACAGCTCTCTATTGGAGCACATTTTGCTTTGTGGCATCAACCTGAGATGACTCTAAGAAACATGCATAGTGGTGTTCAGTATGCAGGCATGCTTTTAAATTTAAAACCTTCTTTTCGTGTTGTAGAAAGATTTTTTATCGAGGGACAAGTTGGTTATAAAACAGCAGGTTTTGTCCAAGGAGAGGTTCTTTCTTCTTCTTCTATTGTTCGTTTAGGTTTTCGGTATCAATTTTAATGTCTTTCTAAAACTTTTTAGCTCACATCTATTCTTCTAGTACAATGATCTTTACAAGAGAGTTCCTCTCACCTTATAATGAATTTATAAAGATCCATCTAAAAAATAAAAGTTGTGAGTATGTTTATGAGAAAAACTTCTACGATCTCATTTTTTCTGTTTTTTAATTCTATTTTTTTCCATGGTTGTATTCCTTTGAACAAAAATTCCACGAGCTATTCTACTATTACAAGAGGAGCTGTTATGGGAGTGAAAGATGTGCTCCTAGGTCTTTGGTCTACTCCTTGTGGATTTTTTAGTTCCGAAGAGTTTAGAAGATATGATCTGGAATTTTATCAAGGGAAGCTTTTTGCAAAATTATTTAGCTTTAAAGATGATAAGTGTGAGGAGGAGCTTTATAGTGAGCAAGTTACTTTTTCTTATGATCTTCAAACCTCTGAAGTCGCTAAAATTGCTTGGTTAAAAGGAAGTGTTACAGTTTATTCTAGCGAGTATGCTTTGAAATTAAACGAAGACAAGTATCTTGGTTTGTCAGATTGGTCTCTTGGTAAAAAAGATGTGACAGAATCTTTAAAAGCAACGGATAGTCCTCTTTTTTTAGCAGGACAAGCAAAAGACTGTGCTTTTCAAGTCCTAACAAGTGAGGACGAACAAGAAAGCTTAAAAATCTGTCCTTTAGCAGATTCCATTGATACATCAGGACCATTTTTTAAAAAACCTGAGTTTTGCTGTCAAAGAATTAATTCCGAAGAAAAACCTTTTCTCAGTCCGTATCCTTGTGCAGAATTAAGAGTGGAGTGCTCTGGGAGTAGTTCTGATAATTGTTCGCCTTCTCAGTTTTGCAAATGGGATGGAACAACTTGCGCTTTTGATACCACTCAAATAGCAGCAGAAGAAGTAAACACTTGTCCTGAGTAAGTGTTTCTTCAAAAAACCTATGGGTCTTTTTAATTCTATTCTGGGAGATAATCACAGAAGCTTGTTGGGGTTTCGTAAAGACGAAGCCTTGTAAAGCGAAGATTCTGTGAGAACTCACTTCTTAGTTCTTTGTAACACCAAGTGACTAAATTTTCAGATGTAGGAATAAATGGGATAAACAAAATTTTTAGTTCTTTTTCAAGAGAGCCTCTAAAAGCTTCTTTTAAAAGCTTATCTCCTTCGTAGGCTAAAAATCTGTGATCAAGAGTGTTGTGGATTTTTTCTCTTAGAATTTTTTTGAAAGCTACAAAATCAATAACCATACCTTCATCTGAAGCATCTTTTGTTGTCACAGAAGCCCCACTTAAGGTAACTTCTAGACGGTACCTGTGTCCGTGAGGATACTGACACTGCCCATCATGATTTGGGATTCTGTGTCCCATATCCCACTCAACAGATTTTGTAACTTCTAGCATAGACGACTTCTTCTCTTTGGAAAGCTTCTGAGTACTTAAAAAAATAAAAGAGAAATAATCTAGCACTGCTAGAAGATTTTTTCAAGAAGTAAAACTTGTGATGATAATCTAAGAGAAGCTAAGCCTTTAAAAATAAAGAGTTTATCAAAAAATATTGCGTTAATTTCAAGCTAGAATAGAAGCCTTGTTATCTGATATTTTTCATTTCAGGTAAATCAGGTAAATATGTTGTGATCATTCCTACGTAAGTATTGTTCACATAAACTTCGTAGTTACCTGTTGTGATATTTGGTAGCTCATCCCCTTTTTGCAATTTTATCTGACCTTTTCTTTTCCCCAAACCTCTGAAGCAAGGGGCACCTCTCTTTACTTCAAAAGTGACATCAATGCGCCCTATGATAGTTTCTTTTGGTTTTGCTTTTTTTATAGTGAGAGCTGTTGCTTCAAGTGGGCAGAGAGATAAGTTATCATCTTGCGTTTCAACACTGATAATAAGGTTGTTAAAATTTTGATGGAAAGTTGCGTTAAGAAGGGGGCTCGTATTTGCTTGCAAAGACGTATAAGAGAAAAAAAGAGCAGAAAAAAAACTGAAATTTTTAAAAATCCATAATTTCATAAAGAATCCTTTTTTGTGAGAAAATCTAGTAAGAGATTCCTAATCTAAAAAAGTTTATGAAGCAAGTTTTTAAGAATTTTTTTTTAAGAAGCTCTTTGTCTTTTTACTTCAAAAAGCAAAATAGCTGTAGCTACTGAAACATTGAGGGAGTCTACACTCCCTTCCATGGGGATAATAATTTTTGCATGGGAGTTTTTTTGCCAAAAAGAACTGATCCCTTGGGCTTCACTTCCTAAAACAAGAGCTGTTTTTTTTGTATAGTTTTGGCTTGTGTAAGGACGAGATTTTTTTTCAATGAAGCTAGCATAGATCTCGACGTCTTCTTCAAGAAGCTTTTTGTGAAGAACTTCTGCATCTATTTCAAGAGTAGGAACACTAAAAGCAGCTCCCAAACTATTCCGAATAGTGTTTGGGTTATAAAGATCTGCTTTTGAATTCGTTAAAAAAACTTGAGTGACACCGCAAGCTTCTGAGGTTCTTAAAATAGCTCCTAAATTTGCTGGTTTTTCTATGCCATCAAGAATTAGGTAAAAAGAATTTTTGGAAGAAATAAAATTGTTATTTTTTCTCTTGGTAAAAATGAGATAGAGACCAGAAGATTTTTTACGAACAAGAAGTTTGTCAAAACAAGCTTCAGAAAAATCCAAAAGGAGATCTTTTTGAAAATCTTGTTCTTTAATAAATTTATTTTCTTCTTCTGTCAGGTAGGCTTCACAAATGCATACTAGAGAAGGGGTGAAATTATTTTGTAAAGCTAATCTGATTTCTCTTAGGCCTTCTACTCCAAATTCCTCAGAATTTTTTCTTTTTCTGTTGTCTTGAAGCGACAAGATATCTTTAAAAATTTTATTTTGTAAACTTGAAATCATTTTTATCATAAAATTTATCTTTTTTTGTAAATAGCACAAGATCCAGATGGTAGAGATCTTCCAGATAAGTCTTCTGTTACAGTCAACTCAAAAGCTTCTATGTTTTTTTTATCTTGCACATAATCTGATAAAAGATTTTTTAAAGCAAGAGGTGTGTGCCCAGGGGTATGAGAACTTAGGATAATAAAAGAGAAATCTTTTTTTAAAAGTTTCATCAAATCTTTCATAAGAAGTGGAAGACTTTCTTCTATTTTCCAAACTTCTCCTTTTGTACCTCTGCCAAAAGTAGGAGGGTCGAGAATGACTCCGTCGTACAGAGAGTTTCTTCTTTCTTCTCGTTGAACAAATTTAACCACATCATCAGCTATCCAACGAATAAAATTTGTGTTGATTTTTGATAGCTCAAGGTTTTCTTTCCCCCAATCAATGCTTTTTTTAGAAGCGTCTAAGTGAGTTACTTGGACGCCTAAATTGGCTAAGAAAAGAGAAAGTGCTCCTGTGTAGGCAAATAAATTAAGAACACGAAAATCTTTTTTTGATTTTTGTGTCGAGACAACTTCCTCTAAGAATTTTGTATGAACATGATGTTCTGGAAAAAAACCAATATGACCAAAATCTGTCAACTTTACTAAAGTTTTTTGAAAATGACCGAGATGAATGGGCCAGCTACTAGGTTTTGTTTTACCTTTTTCAAGGGAACTCCAAAGAGTGGATCCATCTTTTTGTCTTTTGAATTCAAAGTGAGCTTTTTTCCACTCTTTTTCTTGAGAGGGGCTCCAGATAGCTTGAAGACAAGGACGAATGAGGATATATGGCCCTACTTTTTCTAATTTTCTAAAGTTTCCACTGTCTAGTAAAATATAATCGTACTTCATGAAGGTTCCATTTATAGAGGAGTTTGGCAGTCTCTCAAGAATAGAGAAAAATGTATGTCTTGTCAAATAAGTTTATAGTCCCTAGTTACACAAATACGCCTATTCACACCGACACAAAAATCTACTAATTATTCCTATGAAACCAACTGGTTAAGTGGATCATTATTTTTTATGTAAGAAAAAGGTTTGATATATGCTTAGACGATCTCCTTTTTTCTGTAAAGTCTTTCTCCTATCACTTTTAGTATGTGGAGTATTTTCTCCGTTTTCTGCAGTCGCAGCCTCAAAAAATTTTTTGAAAGCTTTTTCTTCCTACAAATCTTCTCTCACAACAATTTTTCCTAATGACAGTGTGATTCCAAACAGTGTTTTTGAAGAGGCTTGTCAGTTTCCAAAGGGAAAAATTAAGTTGGTTAAAGAGTCTCTAGAAAAAGCTTTTGGTCATATTATTGTGAGTCAAAAAACAGTAGAAAATATTTTGAAAGCTGTGAGTTATCTATCAAAATTTCGCAATTATTTTTTCAATAATAATGAATCCGTCTATGTTTATAATCGCGCGGGTTTTTTTGCTTTTGACTTTCAAGTCTACATAGATGGAACTGTTTTTATTCACTTAGGAGAAAAAGATCCTAAAAAAGCCCATGGTGGGTTTAAAGAATTTTCTAGATCTCTTCGCTTAGAAGACAATAAACTCTTTGGAAGTTTGAGATTTTCTTTGTCTGATAAAAACAAAGTAGAAGATCTAAAAGAAGAGCTAAAAATTATGAGAGCAATGGAAAAAGTTCCTCATAATTTAGGTTTTGACTACTTTGGAATTTATGAAGTTTCTAGTACAGATAAAGAAAAATATTATGAAGGAATTTTTCAAACAAAACTTTATCAAAGTACTTTAGAGAAATACACAATCACAAAAACATCAATTAAAGATTTGATGACTCTTTTGTTACAAGCAGCTAAAGCTGTGGAAAGTTTTCACAAAAAAGGTTATGCTCATAGAGATATTAAGCAAGATAACTTTCTTGTGAATTCTTTCGGTATGGGGAAATATGATTTAACATTAGCAGATTATGGTTTGTCTGAAAAAGCAAGTTTAACATCTACAATCAACTCACTTATTGGGACTAAAGCCTATAAAGATCCTTATTTTTGTGAGCTTGAAAGAATTGACACTCAGCATAAGCTTGGCTTTAGGGATAAGAAGAATGCAGATATTTTTTCTCTAGGTATGGTTTTCTATGAAATGATGTTTTATAATCGTGAACTAAAAGATCTTAACAAAGGTCTAAATATAGAAGCGAGAAAAAAATTCAAAGGTTTTTACGAGACAAACTGTGATGAGATAGACTTGGAGAAACAAATAAAATTAGAAAGAAAGTGGATAGAAGAGAGAAATGAAGGAATTGCAAAAAATTATATCGCTTATTCAAAAGCACATGCCGTTTTTTTAAAAAAAATAGAGCATCATAAGAAAAATTCTGACATTATGTATAACTCTACCCCGGAAGAGTTGAAGAAGTTAATTTTAAAAATGATTTCTCCAATCCCAGAAGAAAGACCTAGTGTAAAAAGAGTGATTCATGTACTAACTGGGCTTATGAAACGTTTATGAAGCTCTTCTAAAAAAGGCCTATAGAAATGAACTTTGATGGGAATAGGGTTTGTGAGCTTCTTGGTATTCGCTATCCGATTATTCAAGCAGGCATGGTGTGGGTTTCTGGAGCTAAGCTTGCTGCTGCAAGTTCTGAAGCAGGAATTTTAGGTGTTGTGGGTGCTGGTTCTATGAAACCAGATCTTTTAGCTCAGCATTTACAAAAAGCAAAAACTTTAACTTCAAAACAAGTGGCTGTGAATATTCCTCTTTTTTATAAGGATGCTTCTAAGCAAATTGAAGTAGCCCTTCGTCACGGAATTCGTATTTTTATCACATCAGCAGGAAATCCAAACACATTCACTTCTTTTCTTAAGTCTAAAGGCTGTACGGTTCTGCATGTTGTTTCTAATCCTAGATTTGCTTTGAAGGCAGAAGAAGCCGGTGTTGACATGGTGATAGCAGAGGGTTTTGAAGCAGGTGGTCACAATGGAGTTGATGAACTCACAAGCTTTTGTTTGATTCCTGAGGTGAAACAAGCTATTAAAATCCCAGTTATTGCAGCTGGAGGTGTTGCTAGAGGATCTCAAATGGCAGCAGCTTTTTGTTTGGGAGCTTCAGGGGTTCAGATAGGAACCAGGTTTGTAGCTACAGTGGAATCAAGTGCTCATAAAAATTTCAAGCAAGCTATTTTAGAGAGCTCTTATAATTCCACGGAGCTATGTCTTAAAAAACTAACTCCTGTGAGACTCTTAAAAAATAAATTTTATGAGAGAGTCGTGTCTCTTGAAAAAGCAGGGGCTACTGTTGAAGAGCTTAAAGCTCTACTTGGGAAAGGTCGAGCAAAGCTTGGTATGTTAGAGGGTGATCTAGAAGAAGGAGAGCTAGAAATTGGTCAAGCCTGCTCTCTTATTCGTAATATCCCCACAGTGAGTGATTGTATAAAAGAGTTGCTAGAAGATTATAAACAGTGTCTTGAAGCTTTAAGAAGTTAATGGAAAGAGAATGGAAGAAAAAAAAACGCAAATAAAAAGAATCAAACGAGGCTGGATGAATTTAAAGGTGACTCGCATTTTTTCTGACAATGCTAGTACAAAAACTTTGTATTTAGAAGAT
>JACCDV010212859.1_pt1 | contig 15231 bp, 17 predicted proteins | sample 7446131 | NCBI WGS metagenome assembly JACCDV01 (sample SAMN15323448, study PRJNA562643) | freshwater metagenome | isolation source: river surface water | place: USA:Blue River Watershed | collected 2017-08-17 | reverse complement strand
GGCGGATTGGGGTTTTATGAGATTTAAAAGCATTCAAATTTGAAGTAGAAATATAAAAAAATAAAAGAGACCAGCTACCGAACCCCGCGAGGAGTTGGTAGCTGGCCCTTGAAGGTCGCAGGGGCGACCGATGCGGTCAATCCAACCAAGCAGGGTGGACCGCCCATTCAAATATACACCCCACTCAGCCGACGTCAATGATGATAAATTGTAAAGCTTTAGGGAGGATTACCCTCCCTAAAGCGTACACGGAAAGGTCTAAGTAAAATTATGAAATAAACTCAACCGCCAGCTCCAAATCTGGGGGCAGGCGGTTGTCTCTCTCGTATGCACTGGCTTTCAGTGCAGAGGTTGGGTTTGGTTCGTTAATAACGGGACCTCGCCTGGTAGAGGGAGATCAATTTCCTCGGTTGCGGAGGGATTTGATTTTTCCCGGGAGCTCAATCGACTGAGTCCAACAAACATCACTGCCATTCCGGTCAGGATGCCAAATAAAAACTTTCCATCCATGGTTGTCTCCGGTTTAGTTGCCACACCCGGTGTGAAGCAACATAGTTTAATTTTAAGGCAATTAAGTAATTCAAGCAATGCAGTATAGGGTATATAAGAAATGGATTATCGATGTGAAAAAATCATAAATTTATCCCGAGGTCTCTCCTCGGGAAAAACAGAAATGAAAGAATTTAAGACACATAATCCCGAGGTCGGACCTCGGGAGAAATAACTAACTCAAAACTTAAAAGCAAAAAGAGCTCTGACAAAAAAGTCGAGCCCGAGATGTGTTGCGTCAGTTGACGCGATTGGGTCACCGAAGTGACGAAAGAACGGTGCACTATTTGTGCGAAACAACCGGGCGGTGAAGCTGTCCAAGGTGGACGGGGTTAAGGTCGAGGTTTGGCAGTCACACGACCCGGTCACTTACTATAGTACTCTTATAAAAAATAACGTCAAGCAAACCTATAGACGTTAAAGGGGAAAACTTATTACTCCAAGTGCAAATCTTGGCTTAGGAGAGAGACCTTCTTAGCGATTAGGGCTTGAGTTTTGAGTGTTGGGTCATGTTCTACTAGTAATTGCGCTTCCTTGCGGGCGGCTTCTACTAGCTTCAAGTTCTTGATAGCTTCCATCCCGAGGTCAGTGAGCCCCGACTGCTTTTGGCCATAGAGATCACCGGCTCCGCGGAATGATAAGTCATGCTCGGCTAACTCGAAACCGTTCTTGGCAGTGGTGAGAGCCTTCAGGCGGTCGCGAGTCTTTTCACTTTTACTTTCAGTGACGGCAAAGCAGTATGGTTGGTAGGTACCACGAATCACCCGGCCACGGAGTTGGTGGAGTTGGGAGAGACCAAAGCGCTCGGCGCCCTCGATGATGATGTTGGTGGCATTGGGGACATTGACCCCGACTTCGACGACCGAAGTAGCGACCAGGACGTCGAGCTTGTGCGTAGAAAAATCCGCCATGACTTTGTCCTTCTCACTGGGGGTCATCTTGCCGTGCATGACGCCGATTCTATAATCTCCGAAAACGTCGCGCTTGAGCCGTTCGGCTTCAGCTGTCACGCTCTTAAGAATCAGTGTTATTTCTTTATCAGGGTCAGGTTCATTGATGCGTGGACAGATGACATAAGCTTGGCGACCGGACTTGAGCTCGTCTTTGACATGGTCGTACATTTGTTTCTGTTGACTTGGACCAATGATTTTGGTGATGACTGGCTTTCGACCTTTCGGCATTTCATCAAGAAGGGTGATATCTAGGTCGCCGTAGATAGTGAGGGCAAGTGTGCGGGGAATTGGAGTGGCTGTCATAGAAAGTAAGTGAGGCATACGCGCGTCTTTCTTAGCTAACTGCTTCCGCTGGTTGGTGCCAAAGCGGTGTTGTTCGTCGATGATGACGTATGCTAAGTGCTTGAACTCGACACTTTTATAGATTAGGGCGTGAGTACCAATGAGAATAGGAATTTCACCGTTTTTTACCCACTTGAGGAGCTGGGCTCTTGAGATGCTGGTTGGTTTCTCGGGGTCACTCTTCGAGGGGAATTTTTGACACCCACTACCGGTGATCAGACCGATTTGAATTGGCAGGTGTTTGAAGTATTCGATGAAGCTTTCGAAGTGTTGTTTGGCCAGGATCTCTGTGGGCGCCATATACGCTATTTGGAGCGCTCCAAATTCTAAATCAGAGACTTTATTTGATTTAGAATTTGTCTTTGTCCCTTCTGGGGGTCTCGAAGTCGCGACCGCGTAAGCGGTCGTCGCGGCGACTGCCGTCTTACCGCTACCGACGTCACCTTCCAGTAAGCGACTCATAGCGTGGTTACCACTGAAGTTCTTGAGGATTTCTTTGATGGACTTGTCTTGGCTTTTGGTGAGAGAAAAAGGAAAGCGACTGGTGAAGGCTTCGATATGTTCGGGGCTAGTTTTGAAACTATAAGTATTGGCGGCATTGGCTTCGGCCCGGTTCTTGGCGTTTTGCACTTGAATATAGAAAACTTCCTCAAAAGCAAAGCGCTTGCGGGCACTCTGGGCATGCTCAGCTTTCTTCGGCGTATGAATCCAACGGAGAGCGGTGGCGAGGGTTGGGAGGTTGTATCGTTTGAGGATAACTTCTGGGATTGGGTCGTCTAGCTTGTCGAGAACACCAGCGCTAAAGCACTTCTGAACATTATGAAAAAACCACTTGGAGGTCACACCCTTGCTCTCCCGGTAAACGGGGTAGATAGTCTCGTCTAAGTTTTCGGTGTTTTTGAAAATCGAGTCGTGACGATCGATCGGGAGACTTTCGAGTTTTTCTACCTCGGGATTGGCAAGATAGAGCTTACCTTCGCTACCGGTGACTTTACCGGCGAGCTTCACGTACATACCGTCAGTCAGCATCTTGGCTAGATAGGGTTGGTTGAACCACATAATCTTGATGCGAGCCGTGCCATCCTCGACCCAACCTTCTGAGATCGGGACTTTACTCTTCCAGGCTTTGCGAGTCTTTAGTCCACCAATCTGACCAAAGACGACCGCATCTTCCCCTTTTACCAAACCGCCCACCGCTTGAATCGTACTAATGTCTTCATAACGTTGGGGTAGATGAAGAAGCAAGTCTTCTACAGTGGTGATACCTAAGCGCTTCAGGGCTTTTTGGTGAGGTGCGTCGAGCCGGAAGTGGGTCGTGAGTAAATCGCTAGGTAGCATAATAGGCTAATCATAGCAAATATTAAGGAGTAAGTATTATCGGTTAGATCATCGTTGGTAGTGCATAACCCCAGATACATATGAGGTTATGGGCAAGGAAATCGATGCACGCGCCAAAGCAGGTTGGACAAATGGATGGCGGTAGTCGAGTGACCCAGCCGTCACCTAAACATAAATGTTTAGGTGACGGCTGGGCTTTCTTTTTTATATACGGAGGATGAAGTATACTTACGCACATAATATTTATCGTTCGTTAATTATGTCTACTAAGAAAACTGGGGCAAAGAAAGTGGTCGCTAAAGTAAAAACTTTTACTAAGGAAGTAGCTAAGAAAGTAGAGAAAAAAGTCATAGTTAAAAAGGTTTCCAAAAAGGTAGTAAAAAAAGATTACGCCAAGATGGCTCTAGCTTTGCATAAGAAGTTGAAAGGGAAGCTTGAGATGGTCTCGAAAGGTAGGCTCAGTAATCGAGACGAGTGGAGCACGATGTATACCCCAGGAGTCGGGGCGGTCTCTAGTCATTTGGCGAAGTATCCGGAGCAGGCACGTGAGTACACCATGAAGCGTAATACAGTAGCTGTCATCAGTGACGGTACGGCGGTTCTTGGGCTAGGTAATATTGGTCCCATTGCGGCCATGCCAGTGATGGAGGGTAAGTGCGCTATTTTGAAGGAGATGGCCGGGATAGATGGTATTCCGGTGGTGCTAGATGTGCATACAGTGGAGGAAATCATTGCCGTGGTGAAGGCGATTGCTCCCACGTTCGGTGCTATCAACCTTGAAGACATCGCGGCACCTCAGTGTTTTGAGATTGAGGAACGACTCAAGAAAGAATTACCGATACCAGTGATGCATGATGATCAGCATGGGACTGCTATCGTGGTTTTGGCCGGACTTATAAATGCTACCAAAGTGGTAAAGAAGAATCTGACTGACTTGAAGGTAGTGATTGTCGGTGCGGGGGCGGCGGGTAGAGCGATTACTTTATTATTACTCAAGGCAGGTATCAGTAATGTGATAGTGACAGATAGTAAAGGAATTATTTATAAAGGACGAACTGGTCTAGAAGGGTACAAGCGACACTTATCGGAAATTACCAATCCAGGTAAGCTACAAGGCGATGTGATGGTGGCAGCGACTGGCGCCGACGTGATAATCGGTGTGTCCGGTCCAGGCACAATCGCTCAAGCTCACGTGTCGGCTATGGCAGAGAGAGCCATAGTATTTGCCCTAGCTAATCCGATTCCGGAAATCATGCCTGAAGACGCTAAGATGGCGGGAGCTTATGTAGTAGCTACTGGTCGTTCAGACTTTGCCAATCAGATAAATAACTCACTCGTCTTCCCGGGAATTTTCCGCGGAGCTTTAGATCGGGGAGTACGTTATATTACTGACGATATGAAGTTAGCGGCTGCAAAGAAAATAGCCAGCTTAGTGAAGAATCCTACCGTAGATGAGATCATTCCTAGTGTGAACTTGCCTGGGTTGGTAAAGGCGGTGGCGAGTGTGGTGAAGTAGGTAGTGAAACAAAAATGACCCGAGCGTAGTTCGGGTCATTTTTGTTTCAGTGTAGCTTAATCTAAAAAAAGCAAAGCCCGCCGGAAGCGCCAAAAATAATGGCTACGGCGGGTTTTGTAGGGTAGGGATCAGGTGACTGCAACCTCTGATGATTCTGTGGTATCTTCACGAATCAAGATGCCTTTGATGAAGACAATGTCCGGGCCTGATGACGTGTCTTCGTCACAGTCGCACGAGGCTCTGGTTAGTTCGCAGACCCTAGCGGCATTGTCCATACCTGTAGCGTGTTTTTCACGCGTGCAGGTGGTGGATTTACACCGGTTACACATGATTTCCTCCTTGGGTTGTTGTGCGGATGGCTAGATCCGCTGTTTGTCGAAAAAAAGAACGTTGTACGGGTTCACTTACAATAATACTCAATGTCTGTCATACTAGCAAAGACTAAAAGTGCTTAACTTTATTTATACAGGATGTTCTTAAGTTGCTTGCCAGTGAGAAAATTATTGGTATATTGAAGGTTGGAAAGACTTGTTCAACTACAGGAGGAAGCTGTGAGCAATCAGCAACAAAGTCGACGCCGAAGTCGAGAAAAAACTCTTGGCAAGCGGGGAGAACGCAGAAAAATAAATCGTGAATTGTCAAAGGATGTCCGTGCGATAGAATCACACGTGTCCGACACAACACCCCACACGTTCAATATTCACGAAGCTTCGGTGGTAGTGCAGTCAGCGCTTCGACCGTAAATCACCACAACCGCGACTTCGGTCGCGGTTGAAACAACTTTAGGAGATTGTGATGAGAAAGACTACTCATTATGAGTCTTTCAGTACGAAAGAACCAGAAAAATCAACTACCACCGCCAGAGGCGGTGGTATGACGTCAGCCTGGAAGGCGTATATGTTTAATGGTGATTAACCTCTTTGATCGCGTTCTTGCTGCCACTTTATATACTTCTTGATCTGTGCCTCGTTTAGGCCTATGGTGGATACACAGTATCCGCGTGACCAGAGGTGCTTGCCCAGTACGTTTTCGTGAGTGACTTTTGTTCTTGAAAGAGTTTTATCGCTGTCTTCCCTTTCAAGAATCCCATAATCTCTGATACTGAGTACTTGGGAGGTATTGAGAGCATCATGTGGATGTGGTCAGATTGTATATTGATCTCTTCAATCGTTATTTGGTCTTTTTGCGCACGATAACCTCTGCTTGTCCTTCGAGTATTTTGTATCGATACTTGGGACAGAATACGATATGATACGAACACAGCCATATACTGTTACTGTGTGATAACTTTTTGTATGGTGATTTCATAGCGTCAGTTCACCTTCCTGGACTGACGCTATGATTTTAATACACTGGTGGAACCTTGTGTTCAGTCACCGCCAGAGGCGGTGGTTAGGGCTGGCGCTAATCTAAGGGTGTGGTCTGTATTAGTATAGAACCAAAGACTGGTCACCCTATGGCTACCGCCATAGTACCAGTGGAGACAACCGTTAGAAAAATTAGCAATCTAATAACGGCTCTACATATTTTTGATTTTGTATTGAACTGTAGGAGCTTTGCTGTAGTCTTGGACCGCAGTACATCTCCTCACACGCTGATCGCTTTTTCGCAGAATGAAAAGAGGTTTTCAGAATTATTAAGTCTATTTCTACATTATCTGCACCAAAGTGGGGTAATTGAATACCCGATAGTGTCAGATATGAGAAATGTGAAAAATTAAACAATCACAATCTTTGCGTTTTTTTTTGGATTGAACCATTGTCCCCCAAGTGGGGCATTTTCTTTAAAAAAAACGACCGCGAAGCAAACAGAGCTTCGCGGTGGATGAGGAATGCTTCATGCTTTCCCTTTTTTTGGATCGCCGCCATTGGCGCACAACTCTTCGTAGAGATTGATGACTTGCTGGCGAAACTCGCCGATCCTGCGGGTTTCGTCTGTGCTTGGAGTGAAGTCCGTGAGCCAAGCCGGCCGTTGGTCTTGGTTTTGAGTCCCAGACCGAGGACTTAGGTTTTCGTTGCTCATGATGTATCTCCTTTCTGGCAACAATTACATTATAATGCATTTTTTTGGAAAACGGTACGTGGTAGCGGACGTACTGTGGATATTGACGAAAAGTTCATTGTACTGTATAAATACGCGCTACATTCTCCTATCTAGGAGCCTAGCGCACTGGAAATTGACCGTCAAAAGTCTTTTCTGGTACGCTGTGCTCGTGGGTAGTCCTTGAGCATAGCGTTGTTCAAACAAATAAGAGGAGAAAAAAATTAAAGAAGAGAAAAATGAGGTCGGAGATGTCCAAACATCATCCGTCCGAGAGACAACGAAACCACCCTTGCTCGAAAGACTCGAGCGGGGACTCGCGGCGATAGGGGTGGTGTATCAGCCCAGAGTCTCAAATCGCTTTTTTGACACGTGTGGTCAAAGCGATTGCCGCGAGGGAAATGGTTGACCGAAGGCGGTAAGCGCGGTCAATCTCAGTAACCCACTCGGTGGGTAAAAGGCGTCGGCTCCGGTCGGCGTTTTTTCATATTTTAATATACAGCCTAGGGTCTTTAGTCGTCGGTATGATAGGAAGTTATGATTTTTATTGTAAATACATGATTAAACAACCTTCTTTACCGCCACACCTTGGTAAGAAAACATGAGAGGCCTTCCTTCTTCAGGATGCATCACTACACTTTCTATAACTAGTCCGGAACCACTAATAAAATCGTCTATTTTCCTATCTAGATGACAGTTACCGGTACAGTGTCGAGTTACTTGAGTAAACAACTTCTGTAATACTGAATTAATTAGGTGTGGTGATCTTCCGTGTTCAATGAATAAGAACCTCCCGTTAGGTTTTAGAACTCGCTTAATTTCTTTGAGTGCTTTTGGTAGATCAGGAATACTGCACAATGACCAAGTTGAAACGACAGTGTCAATAGAATTATTCTCTAGCGGGACTTTTTCAGCAGAGTTTTGGAGATACTCAACCGAAAACGAAGCCGACGCTATACGTTCCTTAGCATATGTAAAAAGCTCTAAAGATGGGTCAAGGGCGTAAAGTTTATTGATGTCTTTATAAAACGGCAGGTTGTAACCAGGACCAAAACCAGCCTCTAACACTGTACCCCTAGCCTGACTGACCACCTTTGAACGTGTCTCATTGAACTCTGCTGGACGCATGTCTCGATCCAACAATCTGGGTAGAATATACTTGTTATAAAGTTTAAACATGAAGTACAAATCTTTGTCTTGGCGGGCCGTCTCGAGTTAGAACCGTGGGCGGTCAAGCGGGGCTTGGCCGATTTACTATTTTCCAGATTTCTATCCGATAGTGTCTCGAGCAGTTAGGATTTAATTATTTTCTTATTAACTGCATCAACAAACAACCTATAGGCAGGTCGATCTTCTTTCTTATAGATAATCTTAATACCTAATAAATGACCACATTCACACATCAGTTTTGTGCCAGAGATTTTTATTGCGGGGTTACTAATCCTGTCTATATATAACCTTCGTAGATTACCTGGACCGTCCTTCTGGTAGTTACATACAAAAGAATCACACTTATCACACGATAATTTTAACAACCTGGAATAATTTCCACGAGCATTTTTGAACTGGTCATTCTTGAAAGAGTTTTTCATTTCTTTAATCATAACAAAACTAGCACGAAACATAGTGTCTCGTGCCAGCTCTAAACGGCGGGCGGTCTCGAGCAAGAACCGTGGTCGGTCAAGCCCTGCTTGATGGATTGGCTACTTTTTAGTTTACCATTTTGACGCGTCTCGTGCTTAAAAAAGTGACAAAAGTGACACTAATCCCAAGTAAAAAGTTACAGTCCTATGTCACTTTTATAAATACATAAATCAAGCACAATTGGCGTTAGAACCTTTGTTATCAATGAAATATAGACCAGTATAAATACAGAGTAGATAACCATCAGCAGAACAGGTTCCCACTTCTTAGTTTTGATATCTTCTCGTAGCGGTCTTGTGTGTGCCTTATAAGCTTCTTGTAACTTATTAAAAAACTCATACACGATAAATATAAAACCAATCGTCCAGAGTGTGTTTAAGGCCTCGATACCGTCTGGTGTCTTAGTTTCAAGGTTGCAATAAGTTTGAGCTAGAACGATCAGTACGCCAAAACCAACACTGGCATGAATCGCTGATTTATAGACTGCGTGACCAGCTAACAGCATAATTGCCACCAGTAAAACGGCTAAAAAAGCCATTGAGAAATAGTAGGTACTTGTGAGAAGTAAATGATCAAAATAGTTATTATCAAGAAAAATCAGTGTCGTTAGTACAAAGGTCAGCAATAACGAAATTACCTTTTCTTTCCTTAAATCTAGCTTTGAAATTAGGTTTTTAAAACGGTCCATAACGAAACTATACTCTTATGAGATGTGTATGTAAATTTGCTATTTTTTAAAGAGTTTATAGCCGTTTAGATGTAGTCTTCGAACCTCATTTAAGACATGATTCATCCCGTCTGCAGCCTTCGGGTGGCAGAAACCAAATGATTTTTCTGATCCACATACACACTTCTTTGATAAGTTGAAATCCTTAAATCTCTTGCTATATAGATTCCACTTCTCTTCACCTCTCAAGCTAGAAGTAAGCAAATCAAAATCCTCATTTGTGAGTGATATTTTATTGTCCGAGTAGTATTCGAGTAACCCGAGTCCACCGTGAGAATATTCACCCCACGGCCATATTTGATTCTTCTCGTAGTAACTTAAAGCAAAAAAGTAAGGAACTACTAAGTTATCCAAAAAAACTACAAATGTAGAGCCTGATGGAACCTTATGTTTAGCTTCCTGTTTTACGCATAGGCAAATTGTGTCGTTACGAGGATTTACGTGCAAATCACGATAGTCAGTAATACCGTATTTCTCAGCAATTAGTTTTACGCGACCTCCTATTTCATTCACTATTGGAAGTTCCGTCGGAAAATCTTGAAACACACCAATCTTAATTTGAAATGCATCAACTATATGGATGCCACCATAAGTCGCGTTTATATCAATCACACCCTCCCAGACAGACTCTGATACAAGGCTAAGTTTGGGAAATTTACTACGAACTAATACAATTTCTTGTTCAGAAAACACGTATCCTCGAGTCGCTACTGTGCCCATGGACGTGAGGGGTTGCTAATTGTCTGTATAGGGGTTGGTGTGGAGTTAGAAGACTTCACACTAGACCCCTTCAAAGTGGTATCACCTTTGTAGTTTGAGCGGATTTCAAAAGCTTCTTCAGCCCATTTGCCCAAGTTTGTGAGGCCGTCATTTGCAACCCAGTCGTAAACTTTGCAGACAGATGAAAGTGATGTGCCGTCTGCAAGTACATGATTATCGAATGGATTCCTGCCTGCATTTGTTGTTTCGCCTTTGAGATTTTTAACATTATGGATCATAACGCCAACTAAGCCATTGCCACGTTCCCAACTTCGTTCAATTTCATACTGAACCCATTGTCTCTCTGAAGTTTCGGCACCAATCAGAACGACTGTTACTGAGGTGTATTTAAGTTGTTCATTAATCCATCGTTTGATAGATTCAGGACCGGCACGCTTAATTTCTTCCCAATCCACGGAGTCGATAACGCCGTACTCATCAACATCAGCAATAGCGTGACTATTTCTAACCTGCGCTGCTCTTTGCGAATCCTTATCAAAATGGAAGCTGTAAAATACTTTTCGTGACATATTATTTTAGGGTTATTGTTATATTGAAGTAGGTAATAAATAGCATCACCGAAAGAATGATGGTAGCTACTCCGTAGAATGAAATAAATATTGGAGATTTTGCAGATGAGTACCAACTACACTTTTCGCAGTGGTTATTTGCGAGTTTCATCGAGAAATCGATTGTGCTTGGTTCCTTTTTTCTGACCTCATCATATAAGCAACGAAAACGTCTTTCTTGCCAAAGGTAGTAAGAGTCAAGGGTCCAAAATATCAAAGTAATAAACAGAGCAATTACTAAGTAGCTTGGCTTGAAGGTTTGGCTAGCAAGTGTAGAAAGAGCAATAACAAGTGTGATGCTCCACCCTCGTAGAAGAAACGAATTGCCAGCCATTCGTTTTATTATGTCTTGAATAAACTCTAAGTGTTTTAGTTTCGCTTCCATAGTTAGTTATAAAGATCGGACGGTAGTACGGCAACAACGACTCCTTGGATCTGACAATTATCGGTTAATACAATCGGTTTATGTGTTTTGTTCGACGACTTTGGTCTTAGAACTATCGCACCATTCGCTCTTTCAAAGTACTTAAGGGTCGCTTCATCATTGATGAGGGCGACAACCTTATCTCCTGTCTCAGCAGTTTCTTGCTGTTGTACAAGTAGTAGGTCACCGCTATTGATGCCTGCAAGATTCATTGAGTCACCCATGGCACGCAAGAGAAAATATGTAAAACCTTTTCTAGCCATCTCAGTTGAAACTGGAATGTAGTCTAGGGTATTTTCCTCAGCAAGCATTGGAGTACCGCACGTTACGGCACCTAAGAGCGGTACATCAATCGTGTTGACTGAGTTATTGAGTTTAGGGGATGTTAAGACGAGACTTCGTCCGCTTCGCTTCACAAGTCCTGCTTTTTCTAAGCGATCGATTACTAAGCTGGCTGATCGGGGTGATTTACCGCCAGTAACATCATTGATCTCCTGTAGGGTAGGGCTTTTGCCATACGTGGTAATCTTGTTGCGGATAAGTGCAAGAGCCTTCTTGTCTTTGTCACTGAGATTATTTGTCATGGTATAAATAGTATAACAAATGCTATACAATCCAGCAAATGGTGCTAGAATTAGGTTATGCAGAAAATAATTACTCATTCGCCTACAAGGATGCCCCAAAACGGCGATGTGGTAATTCATGTCACTGATATGTCTTTACATACGAAAGATTATGCGCCTACGCTCTCTGCTGGCAAAAAGATTGTTAAGGCTTTGGACAAAAAAGAAGCAACTCGTGTATACGTTCAGTCTACAGGGAACCTTGAGAAAGATAAGGTAACTATTCAAGATAAAATTGAAAATGATCCAGAGTTAATTGCATTAGTTAGAGAGACAAATGCCAAAGGAGGCAAGGTATTTTTTTCTTTCCCTAAAGGAGGTGCGCCTACCAAGTTAGGTCGCGACACTGAACAATTTATTAACAGTAAGAATGGCAAACGTAAACTTCGTGGGCTTGCCAAAGAAAAATCAGAGGAGTAAAATTACTACATCAATGCGTAGTAAAAAGTAGAGTAACGCACCGCTTCACCGCTATGCCTACTCCGCGCAAGAAATAGCTTAACGAATCAGTTTGCTATTTCGTGTGTGGACGTAGGCATTTTCTATATCCGCACATTTTATTTACGTAAGTACTAAATAAAATGAAGAAACTACAATGGCGTACAGAAGTGCGCACAGTGGATGACTTAATCCCTCAAACGATTAACCCTCGCACAATCTCAGACAAGCAAATGTCTGACTTGAAAAAGAGCTTGAGTAAATTTGGGCTAGCCGAGATACCCGCCATAGACAAAGACGGGAAAATACTGGCAGGACATCAACGTATTAAAGCCCTTCAGCTACTTGGGCGAGGCAATGAAAAAATAGATGTACGAGTGCCTAATCGTAAGCTCACCAAAGTAGAGGCTGATCAATATCTTATCTCGTCCAATAAGCTAGGCGGAGACTGGGACTTTGAAGCACTTAAGAGTTTCAGTCTGGATCTTCTCACCGACTCAGGGTTTGACGACCTTGAGCTAGCAGAATTCTGGGATAAGGACTTGTCTGCTGAAGATGATGAGTTTGACGAAGAAAAAACCCTAGGAGAATCAAAATCAACTGACATACAGTTTGGGGATTTATTGATTCTTGGTAACCATAAATTGTTATGTGGTGATTGCACAGACCAAAAGGCGGTACAGATGTTGTTTGGAGCTGAAAGTACAAGCATGATTTATAGTGACCCACCGTTCAATACAAAATTGAATTACGACAAGGGAGTCGGTTTAAAAGCAAATTACGGAGGTAACGTAGATGATGATAAAAGTCCCGAGCAGTACAAAGATTTTATCCGTAAAACACTAAAAGCGTCTTTATCTGTATCAACCAAGAATACCCATGTGTTTATGTGGGCTGACGAAGCGTGGGTTTGGGTAACACAAACCCTTTATATAGAACTAGGTGTTAAGAATCGACGACTCAATATTTGGCTAAAAAATAACGCTAGCCCTACGCCTAACGTCGCATTCAACAAAGTCTTAGAAATGTGTATCTACGGCACACTCGGTAGCCCCTACCTCTCAAAACAAGTACGAGATGCTACGGGTGTAATGAATAAAGAATTAGGCTCTGGTAATCAGCTATTGGAAGACGTTCATAATGTTTGGACAGCTAAGCGGCTAAGTACTTCTCAGTATGAGCATCCGACTTCCAAACCTCCATCACTACATGAGAAAGCAATTAAGCGTTGTACAAGACCTAATGACATCATATTGGATTCGTTCGCTGGCTCTGGCAGTACCTTGATAGCCGCTGAATCACTCCATCGGCGAGTGTATACAATTGAACAAAATCCCATTTTCTGCGAAGTGGTGCGACGACGATATGAAAAGCTCACTGGTAATAAGGTAGAAATAATCAAAGGCTTCTATGAAAAAACCTAAGCACTCGAAACTGTTTCTAGAAGAACTCAAGAAAGTACCAATTATACAGGTAGCTTGTGAAAAAACGGGAGTGTCACGCAATACAGTTTATCGTTGGAAACGTGAGGATAAAGAATTTGCTAAAGCTCTGGAGGAAGCTTTGTCTGATGGAGTTAGTTATGTAAACGACATGAGCGAAAGCCAACTCCTTAGCCTGATCAAAGAAAAGAACTTTCCGGCAGTACGATTTTGGCTTAATAAACGACATCCTGCATATAAAGATAAGGTGGAAGTAGTCAATAAGCACGAACTGCCTGAGTTAACCGACAGTCAAAAAGAAACGATTAAACAAGCATTGGAATTATCAAATATTGCTAAACACGACCATGAATAATTTTTCACCAGAACTTCTGGAGCGTATTACCAGTGATAGTGCTGTACGGCGTGAAGTAACGAAAGAAAGTCATAAGTACTTTATACCAATCTACTTGCATGAGTACATCAAATACCCAAGTGCGTCATTTCATACAGAAATGATTGAATTTACTGAACGAACCGATGAAAAGTTTTTTGCCATAGTCTCGTTTAGAGGCTCAGCAAAATCAACTATTTTTTCATTGTCATACCCGATTTGGGCAATCTTGGGTAAACAACAAAAGAAGTTCGTATTGCTGATTTCTCGTACCCAAGTACAAGCAAAACAGTTGCTACACAACATTAAGGTTGAATTAGAGCGTAATGAACTACTAAAACAAGACCTGGGACCATTTGAGGAGCCTCAAGATGAATGGCGTGCGTCTTCGATTGTGATACCAAAGTATGATGCTCGGATTATGGTTTTGTCAGCAGATCAAAGTATGCGCGGACTACGCCATAAAAGTCATCGTCCCGACTTAATTATCTGCGACGACATTGAAGATATTGCTTCTACTAAAACTCAGGACAATCGTGACAAGACCTTCAATTGGTTTACTGGTGAAATTATTCCAGCTGGAGACCTCAATACCAAGATTGTATTAATTGGTAACTTAGTACACGACGATTCTCTAATGGTTCGACTGCGAAAGAAAATTGACGATAATGAAGTATCTGGTGTTTTCAAAGCTTATCCGCTTATCAATAGTCACGGGGATTGTCTATGGCCTGAAAAGTTTCCCGATAAAGATTCGCTGGAAAAGCTGAGGAAAGAAGTAATGAATAATCAAGCTTGGGAACGAGAGTACCTATTGAAAATTATCCCTGATGATGAGCAGATTATAGACCCGCTTTGGATTCGCACGTACCATGAGATACCAAGCGACATGAAGCGTCTAGGCATTTTTGTTGGAGTAGATCTGGCCATTTCAGAAAAGACCACAGCCGACTATACAGCTATGGTTCCAATTTTGGCTTGCACTAAAAATAGTGAGCTATATATCTATGTATTGCCAGAAATTGTGCATGCTCGTATGAGCTTTCCTAAAACGTGTGACCAAATTAAATATCTTGACCTTAAGTTGAGCTCCAAATATAAATTCAGTCCAGAATTCTTAATTGAGAATGTGGCGTATCAGGACGCAGTAGTGCAACACTTTGAAAAGACAGCGATTGATGTTGAAGGAGTTCGTCCACTTGGAGATAAGCGAGAACGACTAAACTTAGCCGCTACTGCACTTAGTGAAAAGCGTGTTTTCTTTCCCCACGAGACGAGCGATAAATTAATACAAGAGTTGATACATTTTGGCTCAGAAAAGCATGATGATCTAGCTGATGCATTTTCGTTAGTCACGCTTGAAGTTATGGTTAATAAAAAACCGGAGAGACCAAGAATATTTTTCGCTTAATGTAACTAATTCTTATTCAAGATTGACTAGGATAGTACCGCCGCCCCACATACTGCCATTGTATTGGAATTGTAGTCCGGTAG
>JACCDV011226363.1_pt1 | contig 15233 bp, 13 predicted proteins | sample 7446131 | NCBI WGS metagenome assembly JACCDV01 (sample SAMN15323448, study PRJNA562643) | freshwater metagenome | isolation source: river surface water | place: USA:Blue River Watershed | collected 2017-08-17 | reverse complement strand
ATTTTTATAAACATACAGATGGGGCGACCGGCTCTAAGGTTTGAGGGGATTGTAGGGTAAAAACTTTCACACAGCGTTAATTTCATAACTTCTGCGAAATGGAATAGCTTGAACTGTTTTTTGAGAGATCATTGAAAACACAGAAAAATTTTCCTTGTCTTCTAAATCTAAAAAGAGACGTGATTCCCTACTATTAGGAGTTATTTCAGTACCTTGAAATCCTAATGTTTGTAATATAAACGCAAGTCTTGGCTTGGTTTGTGGAGTAGTTTTAACTTTAAACTCACGCGAGTTAGCAAAAGCTAAGAAAAATTTTAAAATTGGCTTTGATAAACCTTCACTTCTAAATTCTTCATTGATATACATTCCCCAAAAATAGAATTCTGATGTTTCAAAGTCAATAAAAAAAAGAACTCTAGCAACTTGATTTGACTTACTTTTTTCAAAAAAACACAAATTATAAGCCCAAGGCTTCATGCTTTTATCAGGAGATTTATATTTCTTTAGTTCTACTTGAAAAACAAAATCATAAACCTGCAGCTCTCCCACAGAATAGACCTTTTCTTCAGCTAGAGAAGGCAACTCAGAAGACAATAAATTTAACGATAAAACAAAGAATAGAGATACTAAAAAAATGACTTTTTCTAGCATAGATAATTTCCTAAATTAATTTTGTACTTATTTTCGAGCAGCATACCAAAAAAGTACCTATATTTCAACTGTAAACAACTACCGAGGAGCAAAAAGCTTTGTATAGTCCTCTTTGCTTAAGCTTTTATTTATGCTAAATATAGGAAAGTATAACTTTTTCTTTACCTTGAAGGAGTCTCTCTTATGTATGCTTTGTTAATTGGTTTTTTTATTTTGGGTCTTTTGTTTTTTAATACGGTGAAAATTCTTTCAGAATATGAAAGAGCCGTTATTTTTCGTCTCGGCCGTTTTGTAGGTGTAAGAGGGCCTGGACTTATTATCTTGATCCCTGGGATTGAAACCATGAGTCGCGCGGACCTGAGAACAGTCACTATGGACATCCCTTCACAGGACATCATTACCCGCGACAACGTTACTTTAAAGGTAAACGGTGTTGTTTATTTTAGAGTAAATGTTCCTGAAAAATCGATTCTTGCTGTTGAAAATTTTCTTCACGCCACAGGGCAAATAGCTCAAACGACTTTACGCTCTGTCATTGGTCAATTTGAGCTGGATGAAATTCTTTCTCAAAGAGACAAAATTAACATTCGCCTCCAAACTATTCTTGATGAACAAACAGAACCTTGGGGAATTAAAGTTTCTACAGTAGAAGTAAAAGCTATCGACTTGCCACTTGATATGCAAAGAGCTATGGCGAAACAAGCAGAAGCAGAAAGAAACAAAAGAGCAAAAGTTATCTCTGCAGAAGGCGAACTAGAAGCTTCTAAAAAACTAGCAGAAGCAGCTGCTATACTCGATACACAAAAAAATGCTATTGTTCTACGCTATCTTGATACTATGAAAGAAATCTCTTGTGGAGAAGGCAAAAGCACAACTTTCTTCCCTCTTCCTATCGACTTCTTACATAAGATAACATCAAAATCTTAAGATAAGGCTTGAAATTCCATGTTGAAAGTTGCTCTTGTTGGCTGGCGAGGACTTGTTGGTTCTGTTCTACTTGAACGCATGACAGAAGAAAACGATTTTAAAAAAGCTCAATTTACTTTTTTTTCCTGTTCTGCAGCTGGTAAAAAAGCTCCAACTCTCTTATCAGTTGAACCCCATACCTTGAGAGATGCTTTCTCCCTAGAGGACCTTTTTTCTCAAGATATTGTGATCAGCTGTCAAGGAAGTGACTACACAAAAGAGGTCCATGGAAAACTCAGAGAAAAAGGTTGGATGGGCTATTGGTTAGATGCAGCTTCTTATTTACGAACAGAGGCTCACTCTACTCTTGTCCTTGACCCCGTGAACAAAGCAGCTATTTTAGAAGCTCTAAACTCTGGCAAAAAAGATTTTATTGGTGCTAACTGCACAGTGAGTCTCATGCTACTAGCACTTCAAGGACTCTTTGAAGAAGATCTCATTGAATGGATCCACACCTCTAGTTATCAAGCAGTTTCTGGAGCAGGGTCAGAGGCTATTCAAAATCTTTTAGAGGATTTAGAAGTTCTTGGCAAAAGTTCTTCACCAAAAAAATCCTCAGGAAGAAATCTACTTCTCGATAAAATGGACGAAGCTCACCACCTACTCAAAGAAAAAAGTCTTCAAACTAATGAACCAAGACTTGGGGTTAATATTTTCCCTTGGATTGACTCTAGTGTCGGAGAAGGACAAACAAGAGAAGAAGCTAAAGGAGCACTAGAAACAAATAAAATTCTAGGTACAAAAACTCCTATTCCTCTTGATGGTACCTGTGTCAGAGTCCCAGTACTACGCTGCCATAGTCAAACTTTGACTCTATCTCTCAAAAAAATTATTGCTCTAAGTGAACTCGAAAAAAAAATAAAAGAAGGAAACCCTTGGGTTGAATTGATTCCTAGTAACAAAGAAGAAACTATCCGAAGGCTGACTCCAGCTGAAGCTTCTTCCACCCTAAAAATTCTTGTTGGAAGGGTTAGACGCTTAAATCTACCAGGAAACCTTTTCGAAGTTTTCACTGTGGGTGATCAGCTTCTTTGGGGTGCTGCTGAACCTCTACGCCGCGCTTTTCATCTCATTGTGGACTTTTTAGAAAAAAACAAATAATATCTGCCACTAAAAGCCTTGCTTAACAAGGGATCTGAACTCTTGCACTAGAAAATTTTTTCTCATGACAAAAAACTCTATTTTATTAGAAAAAACACCGGATAGCTGGGCTCATGGTGTTCTCGAAAATTTTGATCTTTTTCTCCTTGATCACGCTGCCTGTGAAAGAAAAGCAGCTTCTCTTGCTTTATCGTTCACAGTCAAATACCCGGATAGAGAAGCACTTATTGATCCGATGACATCCCTTGCCATAGAGGAACTGAAGCACTTTAAAGAAGTGAATAAAATTATTTTAGACCGCAAGATTCCACTTCTTCAAAAAGATGAAAAAGATACTTATGTAAATAAATTTATTGCTTCTTTAAGACATGGTCGTAAGGAAAGACTACTCGACCGACTTCTTATGAGCTCTCTTGTAGAAGCTAGAGGGGAAGAGCGCTTTTCTCTGATAGCAGAACACCTAGAAGATCCTTTTTTAAAAGAGTTTTACACACGCCTTGCTCATGAAGAAGCAGGGCATCATCGCCTTTTTATGATGCTTGCTCGTCACTATTTTTCCGATGAAGAGATTTCTGCTAGACTAAAAGAACTCGCTGTTGTCGAGGCAGAAGCCATGTTAACAACTCCACTTTCCTATAGGCTTCATTAAAAGAAGGAAAGAAAAGGATATTTCTTTGAAAAAAACAAGCGAAACAAAAAAAACAAAAGACCCAAACAAGGCAATTATCCTAGGCCTACAAAAAAAAACAAAAGACCCTATTCAAGGTGAAACTCTTGATGAGTTAAAGCTCCTTTTAAGTACGCTAAAAATAGAAACCTGCGAGTCGTTTATTCATAAGTATGAAAAACTTAATCCTGCTATTTTAATAGGCCAGGGAAAGCTAGAGAAAATAAAAGCAGCAATCGAGAAACATCAAGCAGGAACGCTTGTGGTGGATCACGCTCTCACCCCTCTTCAAGTACGAAACTTAGAAAAAGAAACTGAATGTATCGTCTTAGACAGAGCCCTTGTTATTATTAATATTTTTTCATCTCATGCCAAAACAAAAGAAGCAAAACTCCAAGTGGAAATTGCACGTTTAGAATACCTTCTTCCTAGACTTACAGGAGCTTGGACTCATTTTCAAAGACAAAAAGGTGGAGGAGCTCTTTCTCGAGGTATGGGTGAAACTCAAATTGAAGTAGACAGAAGACGAGCAAGAGACCGTATTAGCCAACTTAAAAAAAGTTTAAAGGCCATAGAAACATCTCGTCAGGTTCAAAGAAAAAAAAGAGACGATACTCTAAAAGTTGCCCTTGTAGGTTATACAAACAGCGGAAAAACCAGCATCATGTCTGCTTTAAGTAAGCTAAAAACCCCTGGAAAAGACGAGCTTTTTGCTACTTTGGACTCTAAAACAAAAGTTCTGGACCCATCCACTCATCCCAAAATTCTCATCAGTGATACGGTTGGTTTTATTCGAAATCTCCCTCATGATCTTATTGAATCTTTTAAGTCTACACTAGAAGAAGTCAAATTTGCAGACCTTTTACTCCATGTCGTTGACCTATCTCACGCTGACTATAAAAGTCAGTTAGAAACCACAGAAAAAGTTTTAGAAGAAATTGGGGCTAGCACTATCCCCACACTGCTTGTTTTCAATAAAATTGATCGCATTGAGAATGAGCTTCTACCTAAAATTATTCGAAAGAATTTCCCAATAAGCGCTTTGGTCTCAAGTTTTTCTAAAGAAGATATGCTATATCTCAGAAAAAAAATACTTGATCACTTCAAACATGATTTTATTTGCGAAAGACTACTCATACCAATAAACGAAGAAAAAACAATTAGTTACATTCACTCTAACTGCTTGATCACAGATTCTGATTATAGTAGGCTTGATGGAATCGAATTTGAAGTCAAAGCTTCCCGTCTTGTTTTACAACGTGTGGAAAAATTTTTCCTTTTTAAGAAGTAAAAAAACTATGACAATTTCAGTTGAAGTCAACTTTAGTAACAAAGAAGATCTTGTTTCTCTCGAAAATCTCCAACGAAAAAATTTAGAAAATATTGACCGTTTGAAAGAACCTTATGAAGATGAGTCAGAAGACAATAGCCTTTGGTATAATTGGCCTGAAAATGAAGGTAAAAAATTAGCTTCAGAGCTAGAGGGTATCAGCTCCAGACTTCCCTACTACTATGATCTTGTGGTGGTTGTCGGAATAGGAGGCTCCTACACAGGTACGAAAACTATCCATGATTTGTTTGGAGCAAGCTTAGAAATAAGAAACCAAGAGCCACAAAAAAAACCTATCCTTTTTTGCGGATACCATCTCTCAGAAAGCTATCTTCAAAAACAATTAAAAATTCTTGATCAATACAAACCTGTCATCTGTGTTGTCAGCAAATCAGGAAAAACTCTTGAGCCAAATGCTATTTACTCAGTCCTTTCTACACACTTAAAAAAACGATTTAGTCATGAAGAAATTCTTGAAAGAACTTTTTTTGTCTCTTCTAAAAAGGAGAGCCCATTTTTAAAAGAGTTATCACCAAATAAATCTCGTTTTTTTTCGATTCCAGATGGAATTGTTGGACGATTCTCTGTCTTAAGCGCTGCAAGCCTTGTACCCTTAGCTTTAGCTGGTCATAATATAAAAGCCCTTATGAGAGGAGCTGATGATTTTTTTAAAAAACTAGAAGCAAAAGAAGAACACACCCTGAAAAGTTTAATCTACGCTCCTGCTCGTTTTTTAGCTTGGAAAGAAGGAAAATCTGTTGAGCTTTTAGCTTACGAAGAACCACAACTGGAAGGCCTAGGACTTTGGTGGCAACAACTTTTTGCTGAGTCCGAAGGAAAACAAGAGAAAGCTATTTTCCCAATAGGATCTCTTTTCTCAAGAGATCTTCACTCTATTGGACAATATATTCAAGAAGGATCAAAATCTATATTTGAAACATTTTTACTCACAAGTGGAGTGAGAAGCGAAGGAAACTTTGAAAGTGAAAGTAGAATTAGGATTCCTACTGATGAATTTGCAAGAGAGCTTTTAGGTAAAGCTTCAGGTCATTACCTAGATGATCTCAATGAAAAAATTATGAAAGCAAGCAGAAAAGCTCACAGCTTAAGAGAAGTCCCTAACTGTACTTTACAAATTGGTGTTCTAAATGAAAGTACGTTAGGCTTCCTCATTGCTTTCTTTCAAACAAGCTGTGTCCTCGGATCCTTTCTTCTTGAGGTCAATCCTTACAATCAACCAGGTGTTGAAGCTTACAAAAAAGAACTTCTTCATCTACTTTCCTAAGCAGAAGAGATGATAGCTAGAAGAGCTCATAGGGTTGTGTTTGAAATTTGCTTGTGAATTTCCTCTAGAGCCTCTCCCATAATTTCAAGCTCCCAGGTATCTCCTTTAAGATTTTCTTTCACAGTTTTTAGCCAAACTTTCAAAGAATTTTTATGTAAATCACTTTTCTCTAATTTTGAGTTAAAAAAATCCTGCTCCAACCACTCTTGCCAAGACTCCATAGGTTTTGCTAAAAGATTCACCAGTGTGTTAAGTTTTCTTGTACTTTCCTCATCTTGCCATCCGCCAGAAATTCGGAAAGGGAAATTCTTTTGATCTCTTTTATGCAGCCAAAGCTTTGATTTAGAAGGCATCTCAAGAACAGTAAAATCATTTGGAACTGATTCTAAGAAACCATCTGGGCGTTTCCAAACAACCTTCATAAAAACCTCCTTCTCAAGTTTAGATTAAGATAGTAAAAAGACCGTGAATTATGCCTAGCACAAGAAGAGAAGACAAGTTCATTCTTGGACTAGCAAAGTTAACAGTCTAAATGCTCTTTCACAATATCGCGCTATACGCAATGAACCGAGCTCTTGAGTTAGGCTGCTAGAAAAGCTATGAGAGAAATTAACTTGTTTCATTCAAAACTACTTTTTACCTATGGAGATCAAAAAATGACCTCAAGAAACCAAACTATTTTTTTCACTCTCTTTTGTTCCTGTTTTTTTCTTTTTTTTCTGAATCAACTTCAACAATCAACTCCGCGAAGCTATTTAATTGAATCAGAAAAAAACACTATCCGCGTCTTTGAAGAAAACGCTCCTTATGTTGTTCATGTCAGCTCTCTGCAGCTTGCGCGTACAAATCTTTTTTCTTATGATGTAACAGAAATTCCAGCAGGCACAGGGTCTGGTTTCGTCTGGGACAAAAACGGAAATATTGTGACCAATTTTCACGTAATAGAAGGAGCCCACAAACTCACTGTGAGTTTTTCTAATACGAAAAGCTATCCTGCCACACTTATTGGTGCAGAACCTCGGAAAGATATTGCCGTACTTCGTGTAGAAGGCGCACCCAAAGAACACTTAAGAAATTTAACTGTTGCTGACAGTGCAGAGCTTGAAGTGGGCCAAAAAACCTTAGCCATAGGAAGCCCTTTTGGTCTTGATCAAACCCTCACTGTGGGTGTTGTTTCAGCGACAGAACGAGCTATGCTAGGTATTGGTAACGTCACAATCCGCGATATGATTCAAACAGACGCCTCCATTAACCCAGGCAACTCAGGCGGCCCTCTTCTTGATAGTAGAGGTTATCTTATCGGCATGAATACAATGATTTTTTCTGAAACAGGAAACTCAGCAGGAATTGGATTTGCTGTGCCCTCTAATACAATTAAACGGATCGTGTCCCAAATTATAAAACATGGTCATGTTGTTCAAGTAGGGCTTGGTATTCAAACCTTTGGAGCAAAAGTCTCCCAAAAACTTGGGATTAATGGAATTCTTATAAGAGAAGTTTATGCTAGAAACTCTGGGCTCAAAGGGACAAGTATGGACTCTCGAAATAATATTATTTTAGGTGATATTATCTTGGAAATAGACGGTCATCCTGTCAAAAACTATGATGATCTCTACAATGCTCTTGAAATAAAAAAAGTAGGCGATATTGTTCAAGTAAAAATTATTCGCAATGAAAAAGAGCAAATTCTACCAATCAAATTGATTGATCTTGGAAAAATTTAAAAACTATTTTAATATTACCTTGTTATTAAAAGCAGCCTAAACAACCCGAGCAGCCCACTTCTAATCATCCCATTTTCAGGCTCTTTTTTATTGCTGCCGTATGGAAATAAGTCTATGAGCTCATTGTAAAAAAATAAAAGTTTCCGCGTATATTTTTTCAAGGAGAACTCTTCATGTTAAATCCAATTTCTTCTGTTTATTTAAAAGGTTTATTTATGGCTTTATTGCTTTCAAGCGTGTCCTGTCAATTTACGAAAAACTCATCAGACAAACTCTTCTCTTCAAGTGATAGTTATCTTACACAGTTTGAAAACAGTGATCAGACAAAATCCCCTCTCGATAAGAGAGAGATGAAGTCTATTACTCTCGGTAACAATCTTGAAATTCTTTTAATTTCAAGTAGTAGCTATAATAAATCAAGTGCTGCTATGGATGTAGCTACTGGAAGCTTAGAAGACCCAACAAATGCTCTTGGGATGGCTCATTTCCTAGAACATATGCTTTTTCTTGGAACAAAAAAATATCCATCTGTAGGCGAATATTCTGAGTATTTATCTACACATCAAGGGATGTCTAATGCTTACACCGACAGAGAACACACAAACTATTATTTCGAAGTTAACACAGAAGCCTACGAGGGAGCTCTTGATCGTTTCTCTCAATTTTTTATAGAACCACTCTTCCTGCAAGAGTACGTAGAAAGAGAAATGAACGCTGTTCACTCAGAACATCAAAAAAATCTTAATAGTGACGGTTGGAGAAAAAGAAGAGTTTATGATTTGCTTGTTGAAAAAAATCATCCTCGTCAAAAATTTGATGTGGGAACTTTAGAAACTTTAAAAAAAATTAAAACAAAAGATTTGATCGACTTCTACCACAAGCAATACTCTGCTAATCAAATGAAACTGGTTTTGATGTCCTCTCTTCCTCTTGATGCAATGGCAGCTCTAGCAAAAGATAAGTTTTCTGCTATCATCGATAACAAAAGACCAACTCACAAGTATTCAGATAAAGTTTATGCAGACAAAGACCTTCCTATGGAGGTTTCGATAAAAACAATTAAAGATTTACGAGAACTGGAACTCATATTTCCAACTCCGAGCCAAACTAATTACTGGAAATCAAAACCCACACGTCTTATCACCTTTCTTATTGGACACGAAGGCAAAGGCTCTTTGCTCTCTCTCCTAAAACAAAAAGGACTAGCCACATCTGTAGGGGCTTGGTTTGACGAAAGAAACTATGCTGGTGAATTTCACTTTCGTATTTCTCTCACTGAAAAAGGTTTAGAACAAAAAAATGATCTCATTCATCTTTTTTTCAGCTATGTAAAACTACTTGAAACTCAAAAATTACCTCAGTACATTTTTGATGAAGTAAAAACCATGTCTGATATTGAATTTATTTATAAAGAACATATGGAAGGTGGCTCTGTAGCTTCTTATTATGCTGCACAACTTCAAAATCATCCAGCAACTGAGCTTGAAAAACAAACAGAGCTACTTCTTGAATACAATAATGACGATTACAAACAGTTTCTTTCTTATATTAAACCTGACCGATTAATTTCAATTTTATCTACAGACAATGCAAAAACAGATCAAACAGAATATTTCTACAAAGTAGAGTACAAAAAACAATCCATAAAAAAAGAACTTATTTCTCTTTGGAATAAAGCCAATACCCATGAAAGCTTCTCTCTCCCTGAAGTTAATGCCTATATTCCAAAAAATCTAAAACTTCTCAAAGGCGATCTTGAGACAAAACCAAGAAAACTTCTTGATCAAAATGATGGTATTTTCTGGTTCGAAGAAGACCTAAAATTTAAACAACCAAAAGCTCGAGTTTCTCTTCTTCTTGAAACACCTCTACCGTCTGAGAGTGCTGAGAACAAAGTAAAGACACTTCTTTACCAAAAAATGTTAGAAGAAAGCCTCAACGAATGGAAGTATAACATCAATCTTGCAGGCTTAGATTTTCAGGTAGCCTATCACACAAGAGGAGTACAAATCACTTTTGAAGGTTACTCTGAGTTGATGCCAGAGCTTATCAAAGAAGTTGCTGAAAAACTTCATGATCTCTCTATTACTGAAGAACATTTTTCTATCATTAAAAAAGATTTCATCCGAGGACTTGAAAACTTGAAACACGAAATGGCTTATAACAAAGCTCTTTACGAACTTGGAGAAATCACAAAACCAGGCAGCATTCATTACGAGTCCTATTACAACCCAAAAAAGAATTTGGATATAATTTCCCCAAGAACAATCAAAGAAGTTCAATCCTTTGCAAAAGAACTTTTCCAAACATTCTCAATCGAAGGTGTTGGTTACGGAAACTTGGTTGAACATGAACTTAAAGACTCAATTCTTTACTACTACAAAAAACTAGGCGCAAAAAGATTAGAAAACAGCAAAAGAACAGAAGACTCTGTCTATAAAATAGAAGAAGGCAAATCACTTGCTCTTATTCTTGATGAAGGAAAAGAATCTCCTAACCATTGCTGGCTGAGGTATATCCAATACCCGACAAGAGATATGAAAACCAATGCTATTACAAGAGTCGCAAACTCTGTTTTACAACCAGATTTTTATCATGTTCTCAGAACAGAAAAACAACTTGGTTACATTGTTCATAGTGGCCTTAGGTTTTCAGAAAAAACTCTCGGATTTATTTATCTCGTTCAATCACCTAACTACAGCCCTCTTGATATTGAAAATTATTTTAACGAGTGGGAAGGTTCTCTTCTTTCCAAACTTGAGAAACTCACAGTTTTTGAACTAGAAAATTTAAAAAGCGCTATTAGCTCATCACTAAGAGAAGAAGATAAAACAATTTCAGAAAAACATGACACCCTGCATTTTGAAGCGATCACAATGAATGGCCAGTTTCACTACAAAGAAGAACTAGCTAAAGTCACAGAAAGCCTAACAAAAGAAGATCTCACTTCATTTTTTGTAGAATCACTCAGAAAAGAAAGAAAAAGAGTTTTAACTTTATATCTAGACAAAGAAGAAAAAAGAGATACAAAAGAAAAAATAGCAAAAGAATCAAGTCTTATACAGGACAAAGAAGAATACAAAAAAAATACTCCAATATTTTAAATAAAAGAAAGGTTTTAGAATCATGAAAAAAATAGCTCTAGCACTCGTACTTACTGGATCCCTTGTTCTTAGTTTTTTCTGGTTTAAAAATAAAAACACAGTGACTGAGGAAGACGCTGTTCTCTCAGAAGAAAAAATTTCTAGCCACGATCAAGCCAAAAGAGATTTTGAAGAACTGCAAACAAATCAAGAAAATACACCTGAAATAGCAGAGAAAAAAGAACCGAAAGCAAAAAGCTCACTAAGAGCAACTAACGAAAACTCAAAAAACAAAAACACTCAAGAAGAATCTCTCAAAAAAATGATGGGGGAGATTATTAGTGCTACTTACGGAGACTTTTTAAAAGAAAGAAATCTCTCACAAGAAACTCAAAAAGCTCTTGAGGAACATCTCACTGATAACCAAATGATGCTACAAACCCTCATGACACAACTTCTTGACCCAAAGGTCACAGATGAAGAAATTGTCAAAGATCAAGAGGAAAAAAGAAGGGCGCAACAAGAAAAAATAGATGCTATTTTAAATCCAAACGAACAACAAGCCTTAAAAGACTACCAAGCAGAGCTTCCTGTAAAGACAGCTCAAAAAATTCTCCCTGCTATCTTTAATTTTGACTGGGAAACTATGAGTGAAGAAACAAAAAATAAAGTGGCAAAAACATATCTTGAAATAAACTCAAGAGGAATGGATCCTGTCTTTACACAAGCCCAAAACCAAGCCTTCATTACTGCAGAGAATGTCAAATCTGCAAGAAAAACATTAGTTGAAAAATCTGAACAAATAAGAAATCAAGGTGAAGCTATGAAAGTAGAAGAAACAAACAAGCAAGAATTTTTAAGCGTCATCAAAAAAGAATTAGGCGTTGAAGAAAAGAAATAGTCATTTTTTTCCAAGCTATTACTCATTTTTCCCCCGCCTTTTAACACTCTCTAGGCTTAAGCTTCGTATATCTGCCATACTAAAAACTTAGAAAGTCTAAAATTTTCAGGCAGGAAAAATTTCTTATGAATTCTAAATGCTTATTTTTCAGTTTTTTTCTCATTTCTCAATCTCTTTTTCTTTACGCTCGTTCAGACTGTAAACACTCAAGCTCTGTTTTTAAATGCCTCACTTATCTGGATAACTATGATGGAGACACTATTACGGTTCAGATCCCAGACACTCATCCTCTTTTTGGAGAAGCTATTAAAGTTAGGATTATAGACATTGATACCCCAGAGATTCGCGGAGCAACATCTTGCGAAAAAAACAGAGCCCTCTACGTAAAAGAATATGTGAAATCTCTTCTCTCAGAAGCTAAATATTTAGAACTACGTTCACCTTCGCGTGACAAGTATTTTAGAATTCTAGGAGATATTTGGTTTGATGGCAAGAGTTTAAAAAATCTCTTACTTGAAAAAAAATTTGCAATTCTCTATGATGGAGGTCGAAAAATTGATTACGATTGGTGTCACACGATAAAACTATGAAATCTCTTTTTTTCTTTCTCAGCATAATTTTTTTGTTCCTCTTTTGTCTTTTCTTGAGTTTGATCCCACCTGTTTACAAGCTAAGGCATGAAGGAATCACGCGACACGAATGGGATAAAGACAAAGGAAAAATCACTTATCAACTCTATCCTGGTAGTCCTAATTGGCAAAATCTGAGTGAAGTATCCCAGATGACTCTCTCAGCTATTACGTTTGCTGAAGACTCAAAATTTTATGAACATATGGGAATTGATTTTAATTCAATTTTACTGAGTCTAAAAATAAACTACAAAGCAGGGTATATAAAAAGCGGAGCTTCTACCATTACACAACAAGTGGTACGAATGGCTTTCTTAGACTCTCGCAAATCTTATATTCGTAAAATAAGAGAAATCATGGGAGCTATCTTACTTGAATTATTTCTTAGTAAAGAAGAAATTCTTGCTTGGTACATCAACATGTCTTATTTTGGTGCTGGAAGTGCAGGTATACGCCATGCTTCTCATATGTATTTTAAAACGAAACCAAGTGACCTAAATCTTAACCAATCGATTTACTTAGCTCTCTTACTTCCAAATCCAAGCGCCTACAGAAAAAAAATACTAGCAAAAAAACTCGACACCAAAACACAATTACGCTTTATTTCTATTCTAAATGAACTTAAAAACAGCGGAGCGATCACTGAACAACAATGGGAACATACTATTAAAACAGGCGACTTTGGCTCTCCTCTTACAGTAGAAAATTAAAAATCTTATGACCGAAAAAACAATCTATTTTGTTGGTCAAATATGGCAAACAAAGAGTAAAACAATTTGTTTTCAACTAAAAAAGCAAAATGAAAAAGACAAATTTTTTTTATACCTCGATATCAATTCTTCAAAGAATCCAGTTTTCTTCTCAAAAACCAAGAATTTTGAAAATCTGCCTAGTGGAAACATCGCAGAAATTCTAAGGAAACATTTAGAAGGATCAATCCTAAAAGAAGTTTTAAAAGAAAATGAAACTTACTGGATTCTATTTTCTTTGCGAGGATCAAATCATGACGATTTTTTCTTAAAACTAGACTACAATAAAAAACCTTACGAAGGCTCTCTGGTCTCAAAAGAAAGAAAAGTATTTTTCCGCTACGGGAATCAAGGCACTTTTACTCACATCAAAACCTTTGAAGGAAACTTTCCTTGTGAAAACAATACAAGTTTTATCCCTTTCTTAGAAAATGCCTATAACGAAGAAAAAAAATCTCCATCACCTACAGAAAAAGAATCCCAAGAAGAAGACGAACTACCCAATAAAGAACTAAGAAAAACCTTAAGAAAACGTCTAAAAACACTAAAAATTTCTTTGCGAAAATTAGAAGAAAACTCTCACACAAAAGAAGAGCTTCTAAAAGAAAAAGAAAATCTAGGGCTTTTACAATCTTTTCTTTCCCAAGCTGAATTTTTTGAAGATTATCTAGTTTTAAAAAGTTCGATCACCGGACTTAACGAAGATATTCTATTTTCAGCAGACAAAAACTTATCTCCTGGAAAAAATTTAAATCTCCTTTTTGAAAAACTCTCAAAAAAAGAAAAAGGCCTGGGCTATAATGAAAAAATAAGAAAAGAACTTGAAAATACTTTAGAAACTCTTTTTTCTGACCTTGAACGTCTTGAAAAAAGACCCTTCTCAGAAGAAGAAACCTTAGAGCTACAAAAAAAATACAGCTTAAAAAAACAAACTCATCAAAAAGAAAATAAGAATCAGAAAAAAGAAACTCTCTCTTACAAAATTTTTATGGGAAAAAACCAAGTTTTTTATTACGTAGGAAAATCTTCAAAAGATAACGACTCTCTTGTGAAAAAAGCAAAATCTAATGATCTTTGGTTTCATGCTGCAGGGACTCAAGGATCCCATGTGATTGTTCCAAAATCTAGCTTAAAAAAAGGTGCTAACTTAGAAGAAGTCTACCGTTTTGCTGGCATACTTGCTCTCTACTATTCGAAAGCAAAAGAAGATAGGAAAGGAGAAGTCTATGCAAGCTCTCGTCAATATCTTAAAAAAGCAAAAAATGCTGCTCCTGGACTATGGACTGTTATGAAGTCAGAAACTCTTTTTATTGCTTACACGGAAGACGAGTTAAAAGAAATTTTGAATCTGATGGAAAACTAAGATTTAAATTCTTCTTTAATATAAAACACTTAGAAAAAATCCTTGCCCCCCCCCCTTAAGAGTATGCTTCTACTTAAAGAATTTAATACCTAAAAAAAGGATAAAAACAATGCGTTCCGTAAAAAATTCCTTCTTCTGGACTCTTCCTATCTTGGGCTTTCTCTTTTTAGCAGCTGGATGTGGATCTGGTAAGTCTACAATAAAAATAATGAGTGAAGATAATAAAACAGTACTAATTGAGAGTTTTGAACTAAAGAAAAACGAAAGGCCAGATGATCTTGAGTCTAGAATTAATGCTAAATTAAAAGAAAAAAAATATTCAGTTGCTCAAAATAATAATATAGATCAATCCATTAAAAATTTCCTAAATGATCCAAAATATATTACTGCAAAAAAGAAAGCTCCTGCGACTGAACTTTCAAATAAGCTCAGTCGACGAGATCCATTATATCGAATAGAAGCTGATAACTCAAAAAAAGTGATTGTTGGTTCATACGATTTAAAAAATAATGATGTTCTAACTGCTAAGACTAATATAGATTATGAGGATTATTTCATAGAGGCTGATCTCAAGGGGGCTGATCTGACTCAAGCCTCTCTCAGAGGAGCTGATTTTTCAAGAGCTAATCTAACAGAGGCTAAATTCCCAACAGATTTCGAATCAGCTAATTTCACAGAGGCTAATCTCACAAAGGTTGATCTCACAAAACAGATTATTGTGTCGAATAATTTCACAGAGGCTAATTTCACAGAGGCTAATCTCACAGGGGTGAGTCTCCTGTTT
>JACCDV010205112.1_pt1 | contig 15236 bp, 13 predicted proteins | sample 7446131 | NCBI WGS metagenome assembly JACCDV01 (sample SAMN15323448, study PRJNA562643) | freshwater metagenome | isolation source: river surface water | place: USA:Blue River Watershed | collected 2017-08-17 | reverse complement strand
AAGCCGCTCAAAAATTTCAGTTCCTTAGGGGAAGGCATGGTATTTCAATTCAAATTATCCTGCAAGGTACACATTATTGATTTCTTAATTCCTAATTCGGCATTCTATTGCTACCTTTGAGCTTGTTTTTGAGCCTTTTCAGATGAACCGTTCCCGCATTGCCCTCTTTTTACTGCTCGTATTCGCACTGACTGGTGCTTATTTTGTGTGGAAGCCTGCGGCGGAGGTTCCAGCGGCGGAAGTCAACCTCGTGGAAACACCTGATTTCAAGGCGGATTCAGCTTATGCATTTATCGAGAAGCAGGTGCAATTCGGGCCCCGCATTCCGGGTTCTGTGGCGAGTCAAAATACCCTACAATTTTTAGTGGCCAAATTGAAATCCTACGGCTGGACCGTTACAGAGCAACCTTTTACGGCCTTCCGCTATGATGGCAAGAAATTACAAGGCACCAATATCATCGCTCAATTCCAACCTGCTATCGCAAAACGTATTCTGTTAGCTGCCCACTGGGATGCACGCAGTATCGCGGATAAAGATTCTGTTCGCAAAGATGAGCCGATTGATGCGGCGAATGATGGTGCGAGTGGCGTGGGAGTATTATTAGAGATTGCGCGCAACTTACACGAAGCTAAGAACAAGCCTGCTGTGGGTGTAGACATCGTTTTATTTGACTTAGAAGATCATGGCGAACCAAACGATTATACGGGAGAACACAAGCCGAATAGTTGGGCGTTAGGTTCACAGCATTGGGCGACGAATTTAGTCCCAGCGAATTATAAAGCCTATTACGGCATCTTATTAGATATGGTAGGCGGAAAAGGTGCGATGTTCCCACATGAAGGATCGTCGATGCAATATGCGCCGGGGATTGTACGATCGGTTTGGGCGACAGCAGCTGATTTAGGATACAGTCATCTGTTCGTAGATCAGGATGCCTTTGGGATTTCGGATGACCACACGGCGGTGAATGAGATTGCCAAAATTCAAATGATTGACATAATTGATTTACGGGCGTCGAATGGGGGGTTCGAGTTTGGGAGCTTCCACCACACGCATGCAGATAATTTAGCTAACATCGACAAATCGACCTTGAAAGCGGTCGGCCAAACACTTTTACAGGTTCTATACCGCGAATAATCCATGGAAGAAACAAACTTAAAACACGTTCATTTAAATGACCTTCACGTATCGCTAGGCGCGAAAATGGTCCCCTTTGCTGGCTTTAACATGCCCGTATTGTACACGAACTTGATCGAAGAGCACTTGTGCGTACGTAATTCGGTGGGCGTTTTCGATGTGAGTCACATGGGCGAATTCTTCCTGAAAGGGGATCGCGTGCTAGACTTCATTCAATACGTGACTTCGAACGACGCATCTAAATTAGTGGACGGGAAAGTGCAGTACAGTTGTTTGCCTAATAACGAAGGCGGAATTGTGGATGACTTGTTAGTGTACCGGGTTAGCGAAACCGAATATATTTTAGTCGTTAACGCATCGAATATAGAGAAAGATTGGAACTGGATTTCATCGCACAATACCTTCGGGGTGGAGATGGTGAATCGCAGCGACGAATATAGCTTGTTAGCGGTGCAGGGGCCTAAAGCGATTTTGGCACTACAAAAATTAACGTCTGTCACCTTAGCAGACATGCCTTATTATAGTTTCAAAATAGGTGAAATGGCTGGTTTCTCTGACATCATCATCTCGAACACAGGGTATACGGGTGCTGGCGGATTCGAGATCTACGTGAAGAACGAAAACGCGCTGGCCATGTGGAACGCCATCTTCGAAGCAGGTGCAGAGTTCGGAATTCTACCGGTAGGCTTAGGCGCACGCGACACACTTCGCACGGAAAAAGGCTATTGCTTGTATGGACACGACATCGATGATACAACGTCGCCGATCGAGGCTGGCTTAGGCTGGATCACCTCCTTCAACAAAGATTTCATTATGAAAGATCACCATGCCGCGATCAAGGCGAACGGTCCGTCTAAAAAATTAGTGGGCTTCGAAATGATCGAACGTGGTATTCCTCGCCAACATTACCCGATTTTGAATGCAGCGGGCGAGACGATTGGCGAAGTGACCTCTGGAACTCAATCTCCCTCTCTTTCAAAAGGGATTGGAATGGGTTATGTGAGTACGAAACATAGCGGAACTGAGATCTTTATTTCAATTCGCGACAAAGCGGTGAAAGCCGAAATCGTCAAACTACCTTTCTTATAAAATGAAGAAAATCGACGTCTGTTTATCGCCGGACTTGATCCATTTATATGATTTATCCTCCGTAGCTGTTGTGGTGGTGGATGTTTTCAGAGCTACGTCTTGTATGGTTACGGCTTTTGCAAGTGGGGCTTCAGAAATTGTACCGGTAGAGGAAGTGGAACTTTGCCAGCAATACGGCTCTCGAGGTTATTTGACGGCGGCAGAACGCAACGGAATTACTCCACCGGGTTTTGACTTCGATAATTCTCCTTTTTCGTATCAAGTGGATAAAGTTAAGGGGGCTAAAATTTGCGTCACGACCACTAACGGTACCGTCGCCATTCGCCGGTCGAGCACCGCACCCGCAGTTTATGTAGGTGCATTTTTAAATATTTCTCGCGTGGCGGACGCTTTGAAAGCATGGGACGGAAATGCCTTAGTGGTTTGCGCCGGCTGGAAAGGAAAACCGAATTTAGAGGATACCTTGTTTGCCGGTGCCTTAATTGATGCCTTGACGGGGGTATACGAAGTGGCGGATGATGCTGCGTTAATGGCCTGGAAGCAGTATAATCTTGCCTCTTATGACCTATTAACGGCAGTCAAAAACTCCTCTCACGTGAACCGTTTATTAGGTTTAGGAATCGAAAAAGACATCGCTTTTTGCTTGGAATTTGATCGGTATTCCGTACTTCCTAAACTAGAGGGAGATGCCCTACGATTAGTATGATTTTATATAGCACCGAACATAAAAGTCCAAATGTAAGCCTTGAAGAGGCTATTTTCCGTGGTCTCCCCCCGGACAATGGCTTGTATATGCCAACTTCCATTCAACCTTTGCCGGCTTCGTTTTTTGAAACGATTCAGGACCGCAGCTTGCCAGAAATTGCGATTGCGGTGTGTGAAAATTTGCTCGGGGATAGCTTGAGTTCGGCAGATATTAAAAAAATCATCGATCAGTCGATGACCTTCGAGGCACCCATTGTTTCTTTAGAACCGAGTGTGGAGGTATTGGAATTATTCCACGGACCGTCGATGGCGTTTAAGGATTTTGGCGCGCGCTTCATGGCCGCGATCATGTCTCATTATTTAGTACAATCGAAGCGTGAAATTCGAATTTTAGTAGCCACTTCTGGGGACACGGGTGGAGCGGTAGCACAGGGTTTTTATAATACGCCGGGCATCTCGGTGACGATTTTATATCCGACCGGAAAGGTATCCGATATTCAAGAAAAACAATTAACGACGTTAGGTGGAAATGTAACGGCGCTAGAAATAGATGGTACCTTTGATGATTGCCAAAGACTGGTCAAGCAAGCCTTTCTCGACGAAGAACTTCGCGCCTCTTTTGAATTAGCGTCTGCAAATTCCATCAACATTGCCCGCTTAATTCCGCAATCCTTCTACTATTTCGCGGCCTATGCGCAAGCAAAAAAGAAAGGATTAACAGCTCCTGTGGTGTTTAGTGTGCCGTCGGGAAATTTTGGCAATCTAAGTGCAGGCTTAATGGCCTATAAAATGGGCCTACCAGTAAAAGCGTTCATCGCTTCATGCAATGAGAACCATCCGGTGGCTGATTACTTGCGTTCAGGAGATTATCACCCAGTCCCTTCCGTAGAAACTATTTCGAATGCGATGGACGTAGGAAGCCCTTCGAACTTCATTCGCATGCGTTTGCTAGCAGGGGATGAATGGTCGAAGGTCCGTGAGATCATCAAAGGCTACTATACCGACGACCCGAAAACACAAGAAATTATGTCTGACGTTTATACCCGCACTGGATACGTGATGTGTCCACACACGGCCGTAGGATACGATGGATTACAACAATATGCAACCGAATATCCAGGAGAAACGACCGGAATCGTATTATCTACCGCTCATTATGCTAAATTCTTACCTACGGTAGAAGGCACTTTAGGTGTTTCGGTTCCAGTGCCTGCCCGTTTAGCGGAGCTATTAGATAAAACCAAAAAGTCCATCCCCATGGGGACGGACTTCGCTGAATTTAAAGCTTATCTGTTACAATAAAGCCTTGAATTTATCTTTTTGTTGGTAAGCAATAATCGCTGATAATACAGTCAAAGCTACTCCCACACTAGGTGCATGTGCTAAGCAAAGCTCGAATAATAAGATATTAACCGTAATAGGGGCTAAAATAGTTAGACCTAAAGCGCGTTTATCTGGGAACAAAATCAAAGCTCCTCCGATTACTTCTAATACTTTCACCACAGTCATCATTCCTGAAGACATCATAATTCCCATGTAAACTCCTGGGTCTCCTGGGATAGGTGGCTGCGCTACGAAGTTGAAAAAGTAGTTCAATCCGCCGAATAAGAACAAGGCTCCCACTAAAAAAGAGGGTAATATGTCATAGACTTTTTTCATAAGTATAAATTTTATTTATGCTTGAAATTATAGTATTTTATCAAAAGATGCAAAATCAAGCGCCCGTAATTGCACCGTCCGATTTCCCAAGTATTCATTTACTTCCAAATGATAGACTAGTTTGATGGGTAAACGCTGCTCATAAGCAGCACATAATCCCTCATAGAAATCTGCCTTCATCCCAAAGCCCACGACCTCTAATCCCCGCTCATCCGGCGTGGATCCCACATAGATTTTTAAGTGTTCTTCTTTCATCACAAATGGACTTCTAGTCACAAAAACAGGCCCTGAAACAAAGTTAGGCAACATATTACCCGGCCCATACGGAGACAAACGGACTAAAAGTTTATCGTAAAAATTCAAATTCAAGGCCTCTAAAGGGATCTGAATATCGACTGGCAAATCCGCTCGAGGGGATATATTCGCCAAACCCTCTTGCGCGATACGCTCGAATTTCTCGATGAAGGCCTGCAGATTCTCCGGCTTTAAATGCAAACCTGCCGCATGGGTGTGTCCTCCAAATTGCTCTAATAAATCCGCACATTCCTCTAGAGCGTGGTGTACGTCAAATCCTCTGACCGAGCGAGCAGAACCCACTAGTTGCCCATGGGATTCGGTTAAAATAATGGTGGGCCTAAAATACTGATCTTGGATTTTACTCGCCACAATTCCTACCACACCCTTGTGCCAAGCAGGATTAAACAAGACAGTGCTGCGAGCTGACAATAAAAACTCATTTCCCTCAAACATCGCCAAAGCCTGCGCCACAATCTCCTTCTCTACCACGCGGCGATCCAGATTCTGCTGAATCACAGCCTCCGCAAGTGCCTCCGCTTCCTGTTCATCTGAAGCTAACATTAATTTCACCGCCCCATGCGCGTGGTCCATTCGGCCGGCCGCATTGATAATGGGTGAAATAGAAAATACGATATCTGAGATCTGAATAGGGGCTTTTTTCTTTGCCTTTTTCAATAAATACCCTAATCCTGGGCTTGGATTCGAACCTAATTTAGCTAAGCCAAAAAAGGCCAACACCCGATTCTCCCCGTTCATCGGCACAATATCCGCAGCGATACTACAAGCTAATAGATCCACCGATTCCCATAAAGGATCCAATTCTAGCTCATTCGCCATTGCAAAAGCCATCATCAGCTTGAAGCCGACGCCAGCGCCGGTTAATTCTTTGAATGGATAGGGGCAATCCTTGCGTTTAGGATCTAAAATCGCGACAGCAGCTGGAATCGTTGCCTCCGGTAGGTGGTGATCACAGATGATAAAATCGATGCCATTTTCATTGCACCAAGCGACACGATCATGCGCTTTGATACCGCAATCGAGTGAGATGATGAGGGTATAATCGTTGTCTTTGGCATACTGAATACCCGCCTGCGAAACACCATATCCCTCTGCATAGCGATCTGGAATATAGTAGTCACAATCTGCGCCTAAAATACCCGCTAAATAACTATAAACGAGTGTTACTGCCGTAGTTCCATCCACATCATAATCACCGTAAATCAAGATTTTCTCACCAGATTCGAGGGCAAGTCCTAGACGCTCTACCGCTTTATCCATGTCCTTCATCAAGAATGGATCATGTAGCTGGCTGACATCCGGCACCATAAAATCCTTCACTTGATCATAGGTTTTAATGCCCCTTGAAACGAGTAAAGATAAAAAATAGGAATTCTTTAATGCCAAAGCCTCACCCAAAGCCTCCACCTCCGCGGCCGGCGGTGCGGGCACGTATTTCCAATTCTTTTTTGGCTCCATATTATAAGATTTCAATTTCTACGCGGCGATTAATTTGACGACCTTCCTCTGTGGAATTATCTGCTTTAGGCTTCGTCTTACCATAACCTTTTGTCCGAATGCGTGCTGTATCAATTCCGGCTTTTAACAAATAGTCTTTTACTGCATTCGCGCGCTCTAAGGATAATTTATTATTTATCTCGTCAGAGCCCGTATTGTCTGTGTGACCACTAATCTCAATCACCAATGCCTTATTTTCAGACATTACCTGCAAAATTCGCTTCAATTCTGGCGCAGACTCAGGCTTTAATGTGGCTTTACCTAAGTCAAAAAAGAGGTTATTTATGGTAGCGGTATTCCCTTTTACAAGTGGTACCATAGAAAGATCCCGGTCATCTAATTCCAAGTAACGCCCTTTCATCGTCGTTAAATCTAGGTTTGTTGAGGTAGGAATTAAACCCTTTGCTTTAGCGGTAATACCATAATTTTTACCAAAGGGTAGCACTAATTTATACCTACCTGTAGCAGGATCAGGTTTCGCTTGCCCTAATACTTTCCCGGTAGACAAATCTTCGTAACTAACTGAGGCATCTTCCGGAACCTTACCCGTTTGCTGATTTAATACCGTTCCAGAAACTAATACGACAGGATCAGAATCTTGTGACGTAACGGAGCGGGTCGACGAATTGCCAAATCGGCTTTCCCCTATCGCGGCATCCGCCGGCGCATTCCCTACTTTTCCACCGGACTCAGTCCCTCCGGCCCCAGTCCCTATAGACTTCGGACTCATTCCGTCCGGACTACCTGCGGACTCCGGACTATCTCCCTCCGGACTCTCGATTGCAAGTCGAAAAATATCCTTCTTCCCCAGCGACCCCTTCCCGGACATGAAATAGGCATAATCCCCTTTTGCGGCGATGGAATAGTAAGCATCGTACTCCTCGGTGTTGATGGGAGTTCCTAGGTTTTGGGGCTTACGCCAATGTTGCCACGTATCATCCAGACGACGAGTCATATAAATATCTTGACTTCCCTGTCCACCAGGACGGTCCGAAGAGAAGTATAAAGTCTTTCCATCTGCCGATAAAAAAGGAGTAGTCTCCGAATATTTGGTATTTATCTCTTCCCCTAATTCAAGTGGACGCGTCCATCGGCCATCTTCGAAAAAGCTCACATATAAATCGTCGTCCTCACTATTTTTCTTCCGTGCAAAAGCGAGTAATATCGCCTTGCCATCCATGGTCAAATAGGCATATTCATTCTTCCCCTTGCTCATTTGTTCGTAGCCGGGAATATCGACTTTAACAGGAACACTCCAGCCACCATTTGTTTTATTCGAGATGGAAAAACCTCTTGTTTCATAAGCGCCATTTACGTAGGCGCCCTTTAATAAAATGGTTTGTCCATCTGGGGAGATGGATAAAATGGTATTGTATTGATCTCGATTTAGGACTTCGGATAATCGTCTAGCGGTGCTCCAGGTGTCCCCTACTTTTTCAGAGAACCAAATATCCTGAGATCCAGCGATTGTTTCTGAACCTTTCACGCCATAGCGATTTGCAGGGTGATTTTTGCGGCCAAAATACAGCGTTCTTCCATCCGGAGAAATCACCGGATTCAATTCTGAAAATTCTGAATTAACGGCAGAACCTAAGTTCTCCGGGGCTTTTTGGGCCATCAGAAATCTAGAAATCAATAAGAAGAACAGCAGTTTTTTCATCCTACATAAATCCACTTTTTCTCCATCTTCTCTGGCTCATAGGCCATGATCCAATCCGCTAATTTTTCTGGATCTGATTCCACTTGCAAAGCATCCATATTCGGTTGCTTTAAGAATCCTTCATCCACCATGTGTTGAATTTGCTTCAACTGGTGATCAAAATAACCATTGATATTAAAGACCGAAACTGGCATCTCATGCAGGTCTAATTGTTTCCAAGTCAGGATTTCGAACAACTCATCCAAAGTCCCAAAACCTCCCGGCATCGCAATAACCCCATCCGCCATATCGGCCATTAAAGCCTTGCGCGTATGCATGGTATCCGTTACATGCAGTTCAGGCAAGCCTTTGTGCTTCACTTCCCAGGGCTCCATGAATTGAGGAATCACCCCAATCGCGTGGCCACCTAAACGCAAAAATTCATCGGCTAAAACGCCCATCAAACCCACGCTTCCAGCACCAAAAATCACTTGGCAACCATGTGCATGTAAAGCGCGCGCTAATTTCACAACTTGTTCCGCATAGACTGGATTGTGGCCTTTCGAAGACCCACAATAAATCAATATTTTTTTAGACATGTACGATTTCTTTTAATGCTTCCTCGAAGCGGACAAAGGTAAATGAAAAGGAGGCGTCTTTTTCTAGTTTCGCCGAAGACACGCGGCTACCCCCTAACACTAGATAGGCCATTTCACCCAAAACAAGGCGAAGTAAAAACCCGGGAATCGAAGGTAAGAAAAAGGGCCTGTGCAAGGCTTTGGCAATTTGCTTATTCATTTCTCCTGCCCGAATGGGCTCCGGAGCCACGCCGTTATAGACGCCAGAAAGCCCTGAATTTATCAATAACTCGTTAAAAATTCTCACTAGATCGTTAATGTGAATCCAGGATTGCCATTGCTTTCCCGATCCTAGATTAGCCCCCACCCCGAAGCGAATCGGCTTAGAAATAACGGGGAAAATACCGCCCTGAGCGCCCATCACTAAGCCGATGCGAACTTTCGCTAATCGAATGCCTAAAGTGGCGATTTGATCGACTGCTTCTTCCCATTGCTTCGTACAATCCGACAGAAAATCCAACCCAGCAGGCGAGGTTTCCACACATTCCGCTTCGCCCGTATCCGCTCCATAAAAGCCGATAGCGGAAGCAGAAACAACCGTTTTAATGGAATGGGGAATCGTCGATAAAGCCTGGTAAAGAACCGCGGTGCTTCGCACGCGGCTGTTAATCAATTCTCTTTTGCGCGCGGCAGACCACCGTTCTTCCGCGATGCCCGCTCCGGCTAAATGCACAATCGCATCTACTCCTTCAAAAGCCGCAGGATCGATGTAACCATAGGATACATCCCATTGGAAATCCCCTCCGGAACGTGATAAAATCACCACCTCGTGACCCTGCATAAGCAAAAATTGCTTCAGAGCTCCGCCCACAAAACCGGTCCCTCCTGTGATGAGTATGCGCATATTAGTTTCCTTTTTTAATCGCTTGATAGATCACTTCATTCACTCCAGTGCGAATGTTCATGTCCGAGATTTTGGTATTATTACGCGTCGGATATACCCGGTTCGATAAAAAGACATAGACCAAATCATGCTTCGGATCAATCCATGTATAGGTTCCTGTGAAACCCGAATGGCCAAAGCTTTCAGGACTCGCAGATGCCGCCGCCGAAACGCCTGCTTTATTGCGATCCACTTTGTCAAAACCTACTCCGCGACGTGCATTTTCAGTCGCGCTAAACGGATAAGACGTCCACTCTTTAATGGTGGATTCTTGAATGAATTGCTGCCCACCATAGTAACCTTTTTGTAGGTACATCTGCATCAATTTTGCTAGGTCATTTGCATTCCCAAACAAACCTGCATGACCCGAAATACCATCTAACAAGGCTGCCCCCTCATCATGTACCTTTCCATGAATCAATGTCTTGCGGAAAAGCGAGTCATACTCCGATGGAACAATGCGTGCTAAAGGGAAATGTTTCTCCGCCTGGTAAACTAACGTAGACGCACCTAAAGGCTTATAAAAAGTATCCGCTAAATACTCTGTCCACGGTTTCCCTGTCATACGAGGCGACTCCGATGGCAATAAATAATAAGACAAATCCGAATACACATATTCCTTTTTATCGCGCAGCGGACTCTCTTTAATCGCCGTCATAATCCGTTCTTTCATCGTCTTATGTGCCCATAAAGTAGGAGCAACCTGCGTCGGATATTCCTCAGACTGTGCATAGGACAAAGTGAATGGCTTCCAACGCGTGATATCTTTCGTAATATCCACGTATTCCTTCCACATCGCTTTTTGATCCTTGATATTCTTCTTTAATCGTGCTTCGCCTGAGGCAGGGCTCAGTAAACGCTCAAACTTGTATTTCACATCGTCTTGCGTGTATTTAGCTTGGAATTTCTTGCTGTGGAAAATCATATCCGTACTGTCCACATAGTCCATCCAGAATGGAATCCAGGCCTTTAAACGCGATTGATGCGTTAACACATCTTCATATACAAGTCCTGATTTATTTGACTTCGCAAACGAGGGAACGAGTTGTCCCATCGTAGTTTTCAACGAGAATTTTCCCTCATCCTGCCATTTCATCAGCGCCGGAACCGAAGTAGAAATCTTGGTTATAGAAGCTAAATCAAAAATATCCGTTGTCTTCAGCGGAACCTTAGTCTCGTAGATCTGATTGCCAAATGCTTTGTGGTAAATAACCTTCCCTTCTTTAGCGATCAACACCACCACCCCTGGAGCGCCCTTTACTGAGATCGCTAAATTCGCCATCGAATCCACTTTTGCATTCAAATAGCTAGACGAAATTCCTACCGATTCTGGCAGTAAATTATATTGTAAACGAGCTAAAGACGTAGTCGTTAAACCCATTCCTTGCTTATACATTGAGTTCAAACTAACCGGCAATTTTCCTGTCGCCGGAATCGCCCCAAAAACAATCTCAGCCGCCGCTTCTTGCTGCGTAATTCCATCCTGATAGGCCGTCATTAAGGCCCCAACATTCTTTAAGCTATCAAATTGTGTCAGTGTATTCACATTAGCGAAATGAATCGCCACCGTTTTAGGCGTGGCAAAACGGTTTACTAACGTCTTTATCGCTGGCTTCAAACTATAATTATTCACAGGACGAATGGAGATACTGTGAATCCCCATTAACACTACATCGTAGTTTTTCAAGGTATTTTCAATACGCGCAATTGTCGAATCGGCACTCGTTTCATCTAAATAGAAATGAGGCATTTCGACGTAGTTATTGGCCATTTTTTGGAACTCTGTAGGGAAAGCGGCGCCATAAGCCGGCTTGCCGATCGCTAAAGTCGCGATGCGCGTTTTGTCTAATGCTTTTATCGGAACCAATTCGGCTGGATTCTTAATCAAGGTGATGGTTTTCTCCGCAAATTCACGGTTCAACACTTCACTCTTTATCGGATTCAAATCCTTCAACAAATTCTCCACGACGATGGGAGAATAGTGGGCAAGACCAGCCCAAGCTTTGGCATTCAAAATACGTTTTACTCGCTGATTAATATCTTCCTGGGTAATTTCACCATTCATTAAGGCCTTCTTAATCGCCTCAAAAGCCGCTGGAACATCCACAAACGTCTCTAAAACATCATTCCCCGCCAGAATTGCCTTCACGTTCGCCGTACCTTCTGGGAACATCTTCGTCGCCCCTTTCATATCCATCGCATCCGTAAAAACCAGGCCCTGAAACTTCAATTCATCCCGCAATAAACCCGTAACAATCGGCTTCGAAAGTGTAGAAGCTAAAGACTTCGTCGAATCTAACGCGGGTAAATTCAAGTGAGCCACCATCACGCCTTGCAAACCATTTGAGATCAGTTCTTTATACGGATACAATTCCAAGCTATCCAAGCGCGCACGCGAGTGATTCAAGACCGGAATATCAAAATGCGAATCCACACCGGTATCTCCGTGGCCTGGAAAATGCTTCGCTGAAGTGATGATTCCAGCTTTTTGAAGTCCTTTCATATAGGCCAAAGACTTCGCCGTCACATCTTCCCGATTCTCCCCAAATGAACGGAAATTAATCACCGGATTCAACGGATTATTGTTCACATCCACTACCGGAGCATAATTAATGTGTACGCCCATTCGTCTACATTGCTCCCCTATTTGAAGACCCATCTTCTCGATTAAGGCCGTATTTCCTTGCATCGCGCCTAAGGTCATTTGGTATGGAAAGCGGAAAGTCGAATCCAAACGCATCGCCAAACCCCACTCCAAATCCATCCCAATAAACAACGGCACCTTCGTGCGACGCTGTAATTCATTCACTAACACCGCCTGCTTCACCGGATGTCCCTTAAATAGCACAAAGCCTCCCACATGGTAGTCTTTCACAATCGAATAAAGTCGAGTAGTATCGTAGGTATCCGCCACATTTCCACGGGGCATCAATAATTGACCTATCTTCTGATCTACATTCAAGGTATTGAAAACAGAATCCACCCATTTTTGCTGGGTATGCGGGAATAAATCCTGTGAAAAGGCTTGAAAACTTAAAAGGAAAAGCAGTAATCCGGTGCTGATTTTTTTCATAGCAAGGTTAACATTCATATAAGGTGTGAAAATACGCTAAATGTGGGAATCTTCAGAAATATCGGGCCTAATTTTTACTGCTAATTTTCATTCCACCGAAAGCGTTTGTAATTTTGGGGCTTAAATGATGAACGTATGAGAAAAAAAATTGTTGCAGGTAACTGGAAAATGAACAAAACGGCGCAAGAGGCATTCGTTTTGGCTACAGAAGTAGCAGAATTAGTGAAGTCTAGCGTTTCCGCGGATGTTCAGGTGATTATGTCGACACCTGCGCTATATTTAACAGGTGTAAATCAAGTAATTGAGGGCATCCCTAATTTAGCGGTCGCAGCCCAAAACTGCCACGAAAAAGCCTCTGGCGCATACACAGGAGAGATTTCTGCTCCTATGTTAGCTTCTGCTGGCGTAAAATACGTAATCTTAGGTCACTCAGAGCGTCGTCAATACTTCGCTGAGTCGAACGAGCAATTAGCCGCAAAAACAGACGCTGCTTTAGCTAATGGCTTAACACCTTTATTTTGCTGTGGTGAAAGCTTAGAAACTCGCGAAGGCGCAGATTTCTTAGGCCACGTAGCACAACAATTAACCGAAAGCTTATTCCACCTTTCAGCGGAGGAATTCAGCAAAGTAGTTATCGCTTACGAACCTATCTGGGCGATCGGAACCGGTTTAACCGCTTCCTCAGATCAAGCTCAAGAAATGCATGCTTTTTTACGTGCACACATCGCTAAAAAATATGGCCAAAGCGTAGCCGACAGCATCTCTATCCTATACGGTGGAAGCTGCAACGCGAAAAACGCGAAAGAATTATTCGCTTGTCCAGACGTAGACGGTGGTTTAATCGGTGGCGCTTCGTTAGTGGCGGCTGATTTTATTACGATAGCGACTTCATATTAGCAAAGCGAAGCTTTTCTAATATGAAGTAAAGACCAAAGTTCAAAGAGCAAAGTTCAAATGTGACATCCCCTTCGGGGATAGTAATATTTGGTCTTTGCTTTTTTTGAACTCCGAACTTTGGACTTTGAACTTTGATATTTGAAAAAATGAACCACGTAATCGCATTCGACGCTGACGACACCCTTTGGGTGAATGAACCCTATTTTAGAGAGACAGAAGATAAATTCTGTGCACTGATGGAGGACTACTTACCCGTTCATACGACCGGTCAAGAGCTCTTCAAAGTAGAAATGAATAACCTCGCTCTGTACGGTTATGGGGTCAAAGGCTTTATGCTTTCCATGATCGAAACAGCCATTCAAGTGTCTGGAGGCACGATGGGCCTAGAAGGAATTGAAAAGATTCTGAATTTAGGCAAAGAGTTATTAGAGCGTGAAATCGAAATTCTTCCTGGTGTGAAAGAAGTATTAAAAGCCCTTCAGGGGAAATATCGCTTAGTCGTAGCCACCAAAGGCGACCTTTTGGATCAACAAAGAAAACTAGCTAAATCCGGACTAGAGCAATATTTCCACCACATCGAAATCATGTCGGATAAGCAGGAAAGCGACTATTTAAAATTGATCAAACACCTCGATGTTGATCCAGCTCATTTCACGATGATCGGCAATTCATTGAAATCAGATATTCTCCCAGTTTTAGCCGTGGGTGGACATGGAATTCATGTTCCCTTTCACACCACTTGGGCACATGAGGTGGTTTCTCATAAGGTGGAGCATGCGAATTTTAAGGAAGTGGAGGAATTACGAAATGTTTTAGATTATTTGTAAAGAATAAAGCACAAAGCACAAAGAATAAAGATGGCATCGCCTGCGGCGAAAACCTTCGTGAAATGTTAAATAGCATTTCATAAATCATTAAAAAAGGGACCGAGGTCCCTTTTTTAATCCAACTTTATTCTTTGTGCTTTTTGCTTTGTGCTTTTAGTTTAAAAATTTCCTTCGGAAATTTTTAAACCCCTTCCGCTACCACTTCCTTCACACCCGGCACCATGCGAGTTAATAGCGCCTCGATACCTTGCTTTAGGGTCATCGTGGATGATGGGCAGCCAGAGCAAGAGCCTTGTAATAAGACTTTTACTTGACCAGATGCTTCGTCAAACGAGTGGAACGTAATCGCACCACCATCAGATTCAACGGCTGGGCGAACGTATTCGTCTAGGGCTTGCTTGATTTGCTTGATGGCTGGCGTGTCATTAGACTGATCGTCAGCAATCGTGGCTTCTGGTAAAGAGAAAACTGGGTGTTTCTCTTCGAAATACTTCTTTAAATAGGTCTTGATACCGAATAACTCATCTTCCCAAGCCACTGACTCGGATTTTGTTAACGTGATGAAGTTATTCGTGATGAAAACGCGGGATACAAAATCAAATCCAAATAAAGCGACGGCTAGTGGGGAGTTTTTTTCCTTTGTTAATCCGTCTGCTGGTTGGGTGTAATCGAATGACATCCCTTCCGGTAAAAGTTCCATATTGAAGACGAACTTCATGGAATGTGGATTGGGTGTGGATTCGGTATATATGTGGATATTTGTCGATGTGCTCATTCTAATGTATTTAAAGGGAGGGGTATTTTAATATCTAGAACAAAGGTACGGCCTATTTGGTTTCCAAAAAACAAAAAAACCCGGCATTTTCATGCCGGGTT
>JACCDV011199651.1_pt1 | contig 15240 bp, 5 predicted proteins | sample 7446131 | NCBI WGS metagenome assembly JACCDV01 (sample SAMN15323448, study PRJNA562643) | freshwater metagenome | isolation source: river surface water | place: USA:Blue River Watershed | collected 2017-08-17 | reverse complement strand
TTCACATTGGCGCGTAACCTTGACGGCTAATGCCAACGGACACGGTGTTACCGAAGGTGGTTCGTCAGGTTCACCATTATTTGACGCGGCTAACGGCAATATCATTGGTACACTCACAGGTGGTGGTTCTTATTGCACAGCCTTGAACGCACCGGATCAGTACGGCAAAATGGCCTTTCACTGGACCAACAACGGCACAATTGCTGCAGAACAACTCAAGCCTTGGCTTGATCCTGCCAACCTCAATGTATTGGTTTTTGGAGGTTCTTCCGACCCATGCACCCCAACTACACCTGTTGCTCCTACGGCTAACTTTACTGCGAGCGCTACATCCGTTACGCCAGGCACAACTGTTAGTTTCACGGATTTATCGACAGGCTTGCCAACGTCTTGGGCGTGGTCAGTAACCCCAGCCACAGGTTGGAGCTACGCTGGTGGTACTTCTGCAAGCACCCAAAATCCGCAAATCACATTCAATACTGTTGGGCAATATACGGTCAGCCTTACCGCCACAAATGCACAAGGATCTGATGTAGAAACAAAAAACAACTATATCGTTGTAGCCCAAGTCACAGGACCTTGTACGGCGAGCGCAGTTTGCGACGAGTACATTAACACTGTTAGCTTCAACACCATTAACAATACTTCTGCTTGCGGCAACAATGGTTATACTGACTTCACAGGTACAAGTACTTCTGTGGCGCAAGGAACAACCCACACCCTCACAATTACACCTGCAATTGTCAACAACACACAAGCTTCTGCCTACACCAACGATGAAATCGCTGCTTGGATTGACTTCAATAACGACTTCGATTTCAACGACGCAGGTGAGCAAGTTGCTTATGTTTTAGTAGCTACTGGCTGGACCAACACCTTCAATGTTACAATTCCCTTAGCATCTTACACAGGCACGGTGCGCATGCGCGTTCGTATTTCTTACCAACCAGACGGCGCAATTAACCCTTGTGGTCCTGCATCATATGGTGAAACTGAAGACTACAGCATCAACATTACATCTGGTGCTGGCATCAACGAAAATCCGTTGTCTCAGGTTCAGGTGTACCCGAACCCAGCCAATGAGGTATTATTTGTAGATTTAAAAGACCTCGAAAACGTGAGTAACATTGCTATTCTCGATATCAACGGCAAGCAAATTCAAGAATTGAATAAAATTCAAAACGGAATCAATAGCTTCCATATTGGAGGCTTAAATGCAGGCGTCTATCAAGTGAGAATTGTTCAAAATGGATACCAATTCACGCAACGCGTGATCAAACTATAAGGATTAAATCCCTTTTTGAAAATACAAAGCGGCTCGTTCTAAATGGGCCGCTTTTTTTTGTGGCAACATACGGTTCCAATTGGCAACCATTTGGGAAGTGCGCATATTTTTTCGCAACCTTTCCTGGTGTTTGTCGACAAAATTCCAAAACAACGCGTCAAACAAGACCGCACCTTCTGTGTCCATCTTTAGGCCTTGCTTTTTGAGGTAATTTGATCCAGAGAAATAGGGTTTGGTGGTCATTAAGCCGCCGTCGGCATATTGGCTCATACCGTAAACATTGGGCACCATGACCCAGTCATAAGCATCCATGAAATTGCTCATGAAAAAACGATATACCTCATCTGGATGCATTTCGGACAAGAAAAAGAAGTTCCCCAAAAGCATGAGGCGCTCGATATGATGGGCATAAGCGTGTTGCTCGATTTTTTGTGTGGTGTGCTGTAGAAAAGATACGTTTCTGATTTTTTCCCAATTGAGCTGGCTATGGTGTTGCATGGCGTTGGTGCAGCGTTGTTGTACGCCTACTCGCTCGTACACTGCGCGAATGAATTCTCTCCACCCGACAACTTGCCTTAAAAAGCCTTCTGCGCTTTCGATGGCGACCTTTCCTTCCCGATAATGCTTCAGAACTTCATCGATTACCTGCGGTGGTGTCAATAAGCCCACATTGAGCGCTGTCGAAAGATTGGAATGAAAAACATAGGGTGCTGCGGTGCTAAATGCATCTTGATAAGGCCCAAACAAGCTCAGGTTGTTTTGAACAAAAAAGTGCAGTGCTGCTTTAGCTTCTTCATGCGTAACTGGATAAAAAGAGAGGTCGGTATCGCCTGAGTTGGAAGGAAATTCTGTTGTAATTGCCCTTTCAGCGGTTTTGGACCACTCGCTTTGATAGCTAGGGAAATTAGGTAAAGCCAGCCCTTTGGGTAAAGCCTTGCGGTTATCGGTATCAAAACTCCAACGCCCGCCTGTTGGCTGGCCATCGTCTTCCAATAAAATCCCTAAACGCAGGCGTTGCTTTTTGTAGAAATCGGCCAAAAAAAAGCGCTGTGTTTGTTTGCCAAGCAACAAATCGTTGTCGCTTTGTGAATTAAGAAAGGAAGGGTTGTCATGCCAGATGAGTTCGAGATCATATTGCTGGGCAAAACGCCGTATTCTTCTCTCTAAGAGATAATCTGTGGGGTCAACGATATGAACTTGACTTGCACATTGCTGCAATTCTTGAAAAACATGGCTTAACTGCGCGTCCTGATGTGTGAAATACCGGACTTCCTTGTTATTAGTCCGCAATTTTTCTGCGTAGTAATTCATAGAAGCCCGATGAAACGCGAGCTTTTTGCGATGAAAAGGAAGTTGCAGAAAGAACAAATCATCTTCGATGAACCAGAAGGTTGAAACTGCTGCAAACGCAGGATGCTGCTCGAAAAGCTGCTGAGGAAAAACCAAGCAAATGGGTGTAGGCATATAAGACTAACAGCCAAATATGGGCTTTGTTCTACGCCTTAATTCTGACTTCATACATACCTCATCAAAAGCTAACATTTCGCACAAACTCTGTGTAAATTTGTCGTGTATTTAAAAGCTACCATGGATAAAGTTTCTTACGTTGGCAACGCAGATGTGAATGCCATTGAACACCTCTACCAACAATACCGTCAAGACCCCACAAGTGTAGACCACAGCTGGGCTAAATTTTTTGAAGGTTTCGAGTTTGCCCAAACCAGCTATGAGCAAGGTGGCAGCATTCCCGAAAACTTCGTGAAGGAATTCAAAGTCATCAATCTCATCAATGGATACCGTACGCGCGGACACCTCTTTACGAAAACCAATCCGGTTAGAGAGCGCCGCAAGCACACACCTACCTTAGATATCGCACATTTTGGTTTAACAGAGCAAGACCTCAACGAAGTTTTTCAGGCGGGAGAACAAATCGGTATTGGTGCAGCTAAATTGGCTGACATCATTGCGCACCTCGAACTCACTTACTGCCAATCTATCGGTATTGAATATATGTACATGCGCGATCCAGAACGCATCGATTGGTTTCGCAATAAAATAGAACTCAGTAACCGTCCTGTTTTTGACCCAAAACGCAAGAAAAAAATCTACGAAAAACTCAACCAAGCAACTGGTTTTGAGGCTTTCTTAGGAAAGAAATTCGTAGGACAAAAGCGCTTCTCCATTGAAGGAGGAGAAGGTTTGATTCCTGCATTAGACACTTTGGTACACAAAGGTGCCGCTTTAGGCGTAGAGTACTTCGTGATGGGCATGGCACACCGCGGCCGCTTGAATACGCTTGCCAATATCTTTGAAAAGCGCCCGCGAGATATCTTCAGGGAATTTGAAGGAAAAGAATTCGACTTTGAAACAACCTTTGACGGCGACGTCAAGTACCACCAAGGTTTCACCTCGCATATTTCACTTGAAAACGGACAGCAAATCGGTCTTACACTTGCGCCAAACCCTTCTCACCTAGAAGCTGTAAACACAGTTGTAGAAGGTATTGCCCGTGCCAAAATTGACCACGTTTACCAAACCGAAGACAAAGTTTGTCCGGTGCTTATTCATGGTGACGCTGCAATTGCCGGTCAAGGAATTGTCTATGAAACCATTCAGATGGCAGGCCTAGACGGTTACAGAACGGGAGGAACGATTCACATTGTCGTCAACAACCAAGTTGGCTTTACAACCAACTACCTCGACGGACGCACCTCCACATATTGTACAGATGTGGCCAAAACAACACTTTGTCCAGTTTTTCATGTCAATGGAGACGACATCGAGGCGGTGGTAACCACCATTGAAATCGCCATGGAATACCGCCAGGCTTTTCACCGCGATATCTTCATCGACCTTCTCTGCTACCGCAAATACGGACACAACGAAGGCGACGAACCAAAATTCACGCAGCCTAAGCTCTATAACATCATCGCTAAGCATCCAAACCCTAGAGAAATCTATTTGGAACAATTGCAACGCGAAGCGCTACTTTCCGCGGAAGAAGCCAAACAAATTGAGCAAGTCTATCAACAATTTTTAGAAGACGAATACGAGCAATCCAGAAGCCGAGATAAAGCATTGGTCTACGACTTCTTAAGCCTTACTTGGAAAGACTACCGCCACGGCACTGCAAAAGACTTCGAAAAGTCTCCCGCAACAGGCATTGCTAAAAATGAACTTTTAACGCTAGGGCGCAAACTTGCCACACTTCCAGAAGGCAAAAAATACTTCAGAAAAATCGCAAAAATCTTCGAAGACCGCCTAAGTGCCATCGAAAACGACAAATTGGATTGGGGTTCGGCCGAAATGTTGGCCTATGCCACCCTCTTAGCTGAAGGACACGCCGTGCGTATCTCCGGACAAGACGTCGAGCGCGGTACCTTCTCGCACCGTCATGCAGTTGTCAAGACCGAAGATACCGAAGAAGAGGTACTCACCCTCAACGCGCTTCAAGAAAAGCAAGCGCCTTTCACCATTTACAATTCGCATTTATCGGAATACGGCGTGCTTGGCTTTGAATATGGTTATTCCTTAGCGAATCCATCAGGCCTGACCATTTGGGAAGCGCAATTCGGCGATTTCTTCAATGGCGCTCAAATTATGGTTGACCAATTTATTTCTGCCGGCGAAGACAAATGGGCCACCCAAAGTGGTTTGGTCATGTTGTTGCCGCACGGTTATGAAGGTCAGGGCGCAGAACACTCCAGCGGCCGCATGGAGCGCTTTTTACAACAATGTGCAGACCTCAACATGCAAATTGTAAATACCTCAACACCTGCCAATCACTTCCATTTATTGCGCCGTCAAATCAAACGCGATTTCCGCAAACCACTAGTGGTGTTCTCTCCTAAAATGCTCTTGCGCTACCCAGATGCGACCTCCAGCCTAGACGAAATGGCTAATGGTAGTTTCCAAGAGGTACTTGACGACCCTACAGCTGTTGCTAAAAACATCGATACCGTTGTATTGTGTAGCGGAAAGTTCTACTACGAAATGAAAGTAAAAGCTGCAGAACTCGGTGTCAAAAACATGGCTTTTGTGCGTGTAGAACAGCTCTATCCGTTGCCAGCCGCGCAGATAGATGCCATTTTAGCAAAATACAAAGCCAAAAACATTTTGTGGGCACAAGAAGAACCTGCTAACATGGGTGCTTGGATGCACATGGCCATGAATATGCGCCATCTCCCACTTGTTGGCATTTGCCGTCCTGCCAGCGCTGCGAGTGCAGAAGGATCCAAAAAATTACACGAAATTCGTCTTAAAAAATTGTTCACCGACCTCTTTGCCTACGCAAAGTAAGCTTAAAATAGAATCGTATGTCACTATTAGAAATGAAGGTCCCGAGTCCGGGAGAATCGATCTCAGAAGTAGAAATTGCCACATGGCTCGTTGCCGATGGCGATTACGTTGAAAAAGACCAAGCAATTGCTGAAGTAGATTCAGACAAAGCAACTTTAGAATTGCCTGCTGAAGAAAGCGGCATCATTACGCTCAAAGCTGCCGAAGGCGATGTAGTCAAAGTTGGTCAGGTTGTTTGCCTCATCGACACAAGTGCTGCCCGCCCTGCTGGCACAGCTGCCGCAGCTCCTGCAGCAACACCAGCTCAAGAAGCGCCAGCGGCACCCGTTGCAGCACCTGCTGCATCTGCACCCAATCCAGACCCTGTGAAGCCAGCAAGCTACGCAGCCGGCGCAGCATCACCAGCTGCAGCTAAAATCATTAAAGAAAATAACATCAATCCTGCACTTGTAAAAGCGAGCGGAAAAGACGGCCGCATCACCAAACAAGATGTAGTCGCAGCAATGTCGGCGGGCTTCTCTACCGAAGCTGCTCAAGGTTGGGGTGGAACGCGCGAGCAAAGCCGTGAAAAAATGTCTATGCTGCGCCGCAAAATTGCAGAGCGCTTGGTAGCCGTTAAAAACGAAACAGCCATGCTTACTACCTTTAACGAGGTAGATATGAAACCAATCATGGATGTGCGCGCCAAATACAAAGACGCCTTTGCCAAACACCACGAAGTAAATCTTGGCTTCATGTCATTTTTCACCAAAGCGGTAACTGAAGCACTCAAATTGTATCCTGCCGTAAACGCCCAAATTGACGGCAACGAAATGATCTTCCACGACTACGCCGATATCGGTATTGCCGTTTCTTCACCCAAAGGCCTTATGGTTCCGGTTGTGCGCAACGCCGAACAAATGAGTTTAGCTGAAATCGAAAGAGAAATCAAGCGTTTGGCAATTAAAGCTCGCGATGGTAAAATGACACCAGAGGATATGAGCGGCGGTACGTTCACCATCACCAACGGCGGTGTTTTTGGTTCAATGCTTTCTACACCTATCATCAATCCGCCGCAATCTGCAATTTTAGGAATGCACAACGTGGTTGAACGCCCAGTTGCCATCAACGGCAAGGTGGAAATCCGTCCAATTATGTACGTAGCGCTTTCTTATGACCACCGCATTATCGATGGCAAAGAATCTGTTGGCTTCCTCGTGAAAGTCAAAGAAATGCTAGAAAATCCTGAACGCATGATTTTCGGATCCAAAGATCCAATGCAAATCTTGCTCGGACTTTAATCCTAACTTTTTAAAACTTACAAAAGCGCTCTTCGGGGCGCTTTTTTTGCTTCGGAGCTTTGGATTGCTTTTCGTATATTTGCTGTTCTAAAATTAGCAGAAACAATGTCAAAAGTAAGGAAGCAAGACGCCCTAGATTACCATTCCTCAGGCAGACCCGGGAAAATCGAAGTAATCCCTTCAAAGCCCTACGCCTCCCAACGAGACCTCTCTTTGGCTTATTCACCAGGTGTAGCTGAGCCTTGCTTGCGCATTGCCGAGAACAAAGCCGACGTCTATAAATATACCGCCAAACGCAATCTCGTGGCCGTTATTTCTAACGGAACAGCAGTACTTGGTCTTGGCGATATCGGCCCCGAAGCCTCCAAGCCAGTAATGGAAGGAAAAGGATTGTTATTTAAAATATTTGCAGATATCGATGTTTTCGATATCGAAGTAGACGCCAAAGACCCTGAACTCTTTATTCAGACCGTCAAAGCAATTGCTCCTACTTTTGGCGGCATTAACCTAGAGGACATCAAAGCGCCTGAGGCCTTTGAAATCGAGCGCCGACTCAAAGAAGAGCTCGACATTCCAATCATGCACGACGACCAACACGGCACTGCCATTATTAGCGCTGCCGCACTTATAAATGCACTTGAACTCGCCGAAAAACAAATTGATCAAATCAAAATTGTTGTTTCCGGAGCAGGTGCTGCAGCCGTATCTTGCATCAAGTTATACCATCGTTTGGGCGTAAAGCCAGAAAACGTCTACATGTACGACTCAAAAGGACTCATTCATGCAGGTCGTACCGACCTCGACGACATGAAACAAACTTTTGCGACACATCCGAAAGACGTCGATTTCGAGGCAGCATTCAACGGCGCCGACGTCTTTTTAGGGCTTTCCAAAGCGGGGCTTGTCAGTAAAGACATGATTGCCGCAATGGCCAAAGACCCTATCGTTTTTGCCCTTGCCAACCCAGAACCCGAAATTGCCTACAAAGAAGCAATGTCTGTGCGCAAAGACATCATCATGGCCACCGGGCGCTCCGACCATCCTAATCAGGTCAACAACGTGCTAGGCTTCCCGTACATTTTCCGCGGTTCGCTAGACGTACGCGCCACAACCATCAATGAAGAAATGAAACTTGCTGCGGTTAATGCTATTGCTGCACTCGCCAAAGAAACCATTCCTGAAGAAGTCATTGAAGCTTACGGCGGCAAAAACATCTCTTTTGGTCGCGAACAAATCATTCCAAAACCGCTCGATCCGCGCCTCATTTACTACGTTGCTCCGGCCGTAGCCCGAGCAGCAATGGAATCAGGCGTTGCCCAAGAACCTATCGAAGATTGGGAAGAATACGAAAACCAACTCAAGAGCCGACTCGGCCTTGACAACAAATTACAGCGCAACATCACCTCTAAGGCGCAAGGCAACCCTAAAACGGTTGTTTTCCCGGAGGGCGACAACATCAAAATACTCAAAGCGGCCCAACAAGCCTATGACGAAGGCGTTGCATTTCCAATCCTACTCGGCAAGAAGCAACGCATCCTCGACCTCATGAACGAGTACAGCATCGAAATACCAGATGTACAAATCATCGACTGTAAATCCGATGAAGAAGAAGCGCGACGCATTCAATACGGTAAAGAATTCTTCGAAATGCGCAAACGCAAAGGCATCACTGAATATGAAGCCATTTCTTTAATGCGCGAACGCAATTATTTTGGTGCCATGATGCTCAATATGGGCGAGGCCGAAGCCATGGTTACAGGACTTACCCGAAGCTACCGCTCAGTACTCAGACCCGCCATTAGCACTATTGGTTTGCAAAAAGACATCAAGACCATTGCCGGGATGTACATCCTCAACACCAAAAAAGGTCCGCTTTTCTTGGCCGATACCACGGTTAACCTGAATCCTACAGCAGAACAAATCGCCGAAATCACCGTGAACGTAGCTAAATTCATCCGTCGTTTAAAAGTGCAACCTCGTATTGCCCTCTTGAGCTACTCCAATTTTGGCTCCTCTCCCGGAGATGACCCTGAAAAAATGGCCAAGGCGGTTCACATTCTCCACGAAACCCAACCTAACTTGGTTGTAGACGGTGAAATGCAAGCTAATTTTGCCCTCAACCCTGAGCTTATGAACGAAAAATTCCCTTTTTCTTTCTTAGCCAACAAAGAGGTCAATACGCTCATTTTCCCGAACCTTTCTGCCGGAAATATCGCTTACAAACTTTTGCAGTCAACCAATGAGCTCGACGCAATAGGTCCGATTTTATTGGGTATGCGCAAATCTTTACATGTGCTACAACTCGGAGCAAGTGTACGCGAAATTCTCAGCATGATCAAAATTGCCGTCATCGACGCACAAAGCCAAGACAAATGATCTCTAGACTCAATGGCCGCCTGATCGAAAAAAACCCAACCGACCTCTTAATTGAGTGTGCGGGCGTGGGTTACGAAGTGAAAATTTCACTCAATACGTATTCTGTATTGCCTGCTATGGATGCCATTGTTTTACATACCAAACTAATTGTCAGAGAAGACGCACATATTCTTTACGGTTTTGCAACCAAAGAAGAGCGCGAAATGTTCGGGCACCTCATCAGTGTTTCGGGCATCGGGCCCAATACGGCACTCATCATGCTCTCCTCCATGACACCAGACGACATCGCACACGCCATTCTCTCCGAAGACGTCGCGAGCATCCAAAAAATCAAAGGGATCGGCACCAAAACAGCCCAACGTGTCATCATCGACCTCAAAGGGAAGGTCTCTAAAATGGAACTTGGTACAGAGAATATTTTCTCTTCGAACAATAGAAATCGATTTGATGCGTTAATTGCTTTGGTTTCGCTCGGTTTTGATAAAAAATCAGCCGAAAAAGTATTGGATAAAATCGATACCGGGACCCAAACCGTAGAACAACTGATCAAAGAAGCGCTAAGACTACTATAACCGTGCAACACAACTACTGGCAGAAATACTTTGCAACTGGCATCTTACTTTTGATGGTGTTTTTCACTATTGAAGAAGCTGCTGCGCAGACACCCAACCTTCCATTTCCAATTTTCAACCCGCTCAACCCCTTTCAAAATTTACCCCAAAGTTTTGACCTCGGCGACCCCACTAACCTCAACCAAACAATTGTCTACGACCCCGAGTCCAAAACATTTGTTTTCAGAGACATCATGGGAAAAGACACCTATTTTAGGTCTCCACAAGCCATGACCCTTGAGGAATACCTCCAATACGAAGAGAAAAAAAGCTTTACTCTCGATTGGAAAGAAATTGTTGCTGAAGAAAGTGCTGAAAACCGTACGTTTGAATTACCTATAAAGATTGGCTCCAAAGCATTTGAGAGCTTTTTTGGTTCAGATCAGATCACCATTACGCCCGGGGGTAATCTCGAAATCTCGCTCGGAGCCAACCACTCGCGCGTAGACAACCCTATTTTACCAATGCGCCAGCGCAACATCACGCGCTTCGATTTCAATCAGAACATCAACATGGACATCACCGGCCAAATCGGTACCAACATGAAGGTGAACATGAAATACAACACCCGCGCTAACTTCGACTTCGAAAACATCTCCAAACTAGAGCGTACAGGTAAAGAAGACGATATCCTTCAAAAAATTGCCTTAGGTCAGGTAAGTCTTGAACTTCCTACCACCCTCATTCCGAGCTCTCAAACCCTTTTTGGATTCAAGACACAACTTAAATTTGGTCGCTCCACAGTCGACTTCATTGTGGCTCAATCTAAAGGAAAGCGAACCGAAATCAACGTTACCGGCAAAGCTCAAGTTCAAAAATTTGAAATCACCGCCGACAACTACGAAGCCAACCGCCACTACTTCCTCAATCTCTACCACCAACAACACTACGACACCGCAATGGCAACTTTACCAGTTGTCAATTCCACCGCCTATATTACGCGCATTGAGGTTTGGGTAACGAACCGAAGCAGCATCACCGAAAATACGCGCAATATTGTAGCCTTTTCTGACTTAGGAGAGGCAAAGCAAAGCAACTGCCAAGGCAATCCGGGCAACTATTCTACACAAGAATTGCCTGACAATCAAGCAAATGGGCTGTACGACTGGGCTGCTGCACAACCTTTGGTGCGCGGTTTTTCAAATGCTGTATTAGCACTGAGCGCTCAAGTCAATTCACCCGGACCTTTCAACCAAGCAGTCGATTACGAAAAAGTAGAAAATGCGCGCAAGCTCAATGAAAATGAATTTACCTATAACGCACTCCTCGGCTATATCTCTTTGAATACAGCGCTCAATAATGACGAAGTTTTAGCCGTCGCCTACGAATACACTTACCGTGGGCAAACATACCAAATCGGAGAATTCTCAACAGATGGTACCAATGGTCAAGAAGCCTTGATTCTTAAACTCATCAAACCCACCATTACAAGCCCAATCAACAAAATTTGGGATCTCATGATGAAAAACGTCTACTCTATCGGTGCCTACCAAGTAGACCAACTCGGTTTTAAAATTGACGTCTATTACAACAATAGCCAAACCTCTGTACTCCAGCCTTTCTTGCCTTTCGATGGCATCGACAAAAAACAAATTGTCACACTCCTCGATATGGACAAAATCAATCAGAACAACCAACCTTTCTCTGATGGTGTTTTTGACTTTGCCCCATTCAATGTAGTTGGCAACAAAATCGACAACGGCGGTACCATCAACCGCAAAAACGGGCGTATTTTCTTTACAACTGTTGAGCCTTTTGGCAAAACTCTTGCCGAAAAACTAACTGCTGCTGGCGTACCAAACATTTATGTCAACCAATTAGCATTCACAGAACTTTACGACTCTACCAAAACTGCCGCGCAGCAAATCCCAAGTAAAAACCGCTTTGTGTTCAAAGGAGAGTTCCAGTCTTCCATCTCTTCGGAAATTTCATTAAACGTCATGAATATTCCGCAAGGAGCTGTTGTCGTAACTGCAGGCGGTATGCGCTTGGTAGAAGGCGTTGACTACACTGTTGACTACGCGTTTAGCCGTGTTAAAATCCTCAACACCGGTATTTTAGAATCCAATACCCCTATCAAAATCTCTATAGAATCCAATTCTGTATTTGGCTTCCAAGCGCGCTCTATGATTGGCGGCCGTTACCAGTACCGCATCAACGAGAACTTCAAAGTAGGTGCTACCTGGTTGCGCATGATGGAACGTCCGGTAACTCAAAAAGTTGATTTCGGTAGCGAACCTTTCAAAAATAACGTGCTTGGCGCTGATTTCGCCTTCCGCACCAACGTGCCTTTACTCACCAAGTTAGTAGACATCTTACCGGTCATCTCGACCAACACCATGTCTACGCTTTCTATGTCTGGAGAAGTTGCTACCCTTAGACCTGGTCAGCCACGTGCAATCAACAAAGAAGGAACTTCTTACATCGACGACTTCGAGGCTTCCCAGAGCGCAATAGACCTCAAAAACATTGCTGCATGGCGCTTGTCTTCGGTCCCGCAAGGCCAACCCGACCTCTTCCCCGAAGCTACTAAAAAAGACCTCAGCGCCGGCTACAAACGCGCTAATCTTTCTTGGTACACCATTGACCCTGTCTTTTATCAAAGCAACCAGCTCACACCTGCGCATATCAAGCAGGACCCAACTATGCTCTACGACAGCCGTATGCGCTTGGTCCAAATGACAGACATCTTCCCTAACTTGCAATTGCAATACGGTTCTATTTCTAATATCAATGTACTCGACCTCGCCTACTATCCTTCGGAGCGCGGAATGTACAATTTTGACACCACGGCAACTGTCGATTCACTCGGACGCTTCACCAACCCTGAAGAGCGTTGGGGTGGTATTATGCGTGGCCTCAGCACCAACGACTTCGAGCTTGCCAACATTGAATTCATTCAGTTTTGGGTACTAGACCCCTTCAATCAAGACGCAGAAAATCAAAATCCGAACTCGCCGATGACGGGTGGTGACCTCTACTTCAATCTCGGTAATATTTCTGAAGACATCTTACCTGATTCTCGCAAAAGTTTCGAGCATGGTTTACCTGCCAATAGCGACCCTATCTTACTCGACAACATCGACACCACACTTTGGTCTCGCATTTCTACACAACAAGTGGTTGTCAATGCTTTTGCTAACGATCCGGCATCGAGAATCAAACAAGATGTAGGTCTTGACGGTTGGGATAACAGCGACGAAAGTCAGAGTTATGCTGCGTTTGTGAGCTGGGTGCAAAATAACAACACACTAAGTGCCGCGACCAAAGCACGCATGATCGCCGACCCGTCTACCGATGACTACAACTACTACCTCGACGACAACTACGACGTCGCACAGCTCAATATTTTGGATCGTTACAAACGATACAACGGCATGCAGGGCAACTCGCCAACGACAGAAATGTCCGATACAGCCAATGCCTTAGGTTATCCGACCATCGCCTCTAACTTCCCAGACATCGAAGACATCAACCAAGACAACAACCTTTCTGAGTCAGAAGCTTATTTCCAATACCGCATCAGCCTGCGCCCGGGCGACATGCAAAACGTAGGAAGCAACTTCATCACCAACAAGCAAGTTTATCAAAATGGCACCAAGACAGAAACTTGGTACCAATTTAAAGTACCTATTCGCGATTTCGAAAAACGCGTCAATGGCATTCAAGACTTCCGCTCTATTCGCTTCATGCGCATGTACATGAAAGGTTTTGACGAGCCTGTTGTATTGCGTTTTGCCCGTTTAGAATTTGTACGTGGCGAGTGGCGTCGTTATTTCCTAGACCTCACCCAACCTGGCTTGAGCGTCCAGACAGACCCCAACCTCACTTCGTTTAACATTGCCGCACTCAACATCGAAGAAAACGCACAACGCCAGCCAATCAATTATGTAGTTCCACCAGGTATTGACCGTGAAATTGACCCTTCACAGGTGTATCAGCGTCAGATGAACGAGCAATCTTTGGTTCTAGAAGTTTGTAATCTTCAGGACGGCGACGCGCGTGCCGCATACCGCAATGTGCAGTTCGACGTGCGTACCTATAAGAAGTTAAAAATGTTCGTGCATACAGAGTCTGTTGTTCAGAACCAACTCAAAGACAACGAACTCACTGTATTTGTGCGCCTAGGTACAGACTACGTCGACAACTACTACGAATACGAGCTCCCGATGAAAGTCACTGATTGGAATGTAACCAATCCTGACCTCATTTGGCCAGCAGCGAACAACATCGAAATCGAATTTGACCGCCTTCTCGACCTCAAAATGGAACGCAATACCAAACTCGAACAAGGGGTGCCAGGGGTTTCAAGCATTGTTGAATACGAAAAAGTAGATCCAAACAATCCTAACAACCGCATCAAGGTGAAGGGCAGCCCGAACTTACAAGGTATAAAAACCATCATGATCGGTGTGCGTAACCCTTCTAAATCTGATCCAGACAACACTTGGGGGCCAGACAACGGTGACGCCGAATGCGTCAATGTATGGGTCAACGAAATGCGCCTTACAGATTTTGTCAGTGATGGAGGGTCTGCGGCAGTAGGCCAAATGCAAGTTCAATTAGCTGACTTTGCTGTGGTGCAGGCCGCAGGTAACTATTCTGGTATCAACTGGGGCGCTGTAGACAGCCGTGTACAAGACCGCCAACGCAACCAACGCATGGGCGCAGACATCAGCACCACTGTGCAACTCGGTCAATTCTTTGGCAAACAAGCCCGTGTATCGCTACCATTCTACTACGGCTACTCCATCGGTGTAATCAATCCAGAATACGATCCGTTCAACCCAGACATCAAACTTTCAAACTACGACATCGCCACACGCAAAGAGCGCATGCGTTTAGGTCAGGACTTCACAGAACGCCGTTCATACAACTTCACCAATGTGCGCAAAGAGGCAAAAGCAGGCACCAAACCACAATTTTGGAGCGTCTCTAATTGGTCTGCTACTTACGCTTTTGCTGAAAATATCAGACGTGACTTCAACATTAAATCAGACATGACCCGCACCTGGACGGGCGCGCTCAACTATAATTATACTTTTGCAGGGAAACCATGGGAACCATTCAAAAAATGGCAACCAGCGCAAAAGAATCCATGGCTCAAACCAATCAAAGACTTCAACCTTTACTACTTGCCTAAAAATATTGCCTTCACCAACGACTATTCTCGTATCTACAACGAAAGGCAAATACGCAATATCTCTACCCCTAATTACGAATTTGACCCTATTTACCTCAAACGTTTTGATTGGAACCGCAACTATCAAGTAGGGTACGACCTTACCAAAGCCCTCAAAACGACCTTTACAGCCAACAATCGATCTATTTTTGAGGAAGGAAAAAATGGCGTAGACCGCCGCACCAACCCGGCAGGTTACCAAACATT
>JACCDV010138472.1_pt1 | contig 15246 bp, 16 predicted proteins | sample 7446131 | NCBI WGS metagenome assembly JACCDV01 (sample SAMN15323448, study PRJNA562643) | freshwater metagenome | isolation source: river surface water | place: USA:Blue River Watershed | collected 2017-08-17 | reverse complement strand
TACTCACCCGTTCGCCACTCGCCACCAGGTGCAAGCACCCGTGCTGCCGTTCGACTTGCATGTGTAAGGCATGCCGCCAGCGTTCAATCTGAGCCAGGATCAAACTCTTCAGTTCAATTCCTGTGAACCTTGCGGTTCGTCGCACTCATTTAAGAAATTGACTTGGTAAAAAACCAAATCATTTTTACTGTCTATGAGTACTGTTTATTTACATCTGTCCCGAAGGACTGGATGCCTCTACTCAGTACCCACAATTATCGGTTGACTAATTTTTAAAGAAGGCTGTCCCCAGAGACAATTCATGGGAATTCAGCGAAGTCCATAACTATGACATACCCTTAGAAGGATGTCAACACCTTCTTACAAATATTTTTATGCCGCCGGACCCCCAAATTAGCCCCATCAATTTGGGCTACAATAAAATCAATGGCTTAGAAAGCCCCCTAGGCCAATTCTTTAAACTCATATAAGGCGCTAGCTCTAGATATTAGGGTAAATACTAATTAATTGGGATCAAAAAGCATCCGAATTTAATTTGGGGCAGGATTCGTATCTGGTTGCGAGGTTCTTGCCTTGCCTTCTTGCTCAAGGCGCTGCTTCTCAGCCTCCGAAATAATGTCAAAGAAGGCAAACACCTGCTTCACGCCGCTTACCTTGCTGACAATTTGCTTGGCTTTGTCAGCTTCTTGCTGAGTCAATATGCCCATTAGGTAAACCCTGCCACTCTCAACCGAAATGTTCATAGAATTTGAGGGAACATCAGGGCTAAAAATAAGTTGGGTTTTAATGTTTGAGGCTAAATAAGCATCGCTTGCCCGTTGACCCAATGAGCTATTGGGCCCGATCACAATTTCATTAAATAAAGAGCGAACGTTCTTCATCGCCTTCACATCGTTACCTGCCTGAGCTTTGATGGTCTCGTCTTTCGCCTCGCCGATTAGGAGAACTTTTTGGTTAAAAGAAACAACGACAATGTGCGCAGAGTCCCCGAACTTTCTGGAGAGCTGACTATTGGCCTCAATCTCAATTCCCAAATCAATTGCCTGAACTGCGGGCGTTCTGCGATCAGCCAGTATTGTTACGCCACCGACCATGCCGCCAACCACTAACACGCCGCAAGCAGATAGTTGCAGGGCAATTAAGGCGGTACAAACTATTTTGATGAGTCGCATCATTTCAATCCTCGTTAAACAAAACGTGATCAACGCCATCGCAAAGGCAGTGCAATAAAAGTAGATGGGTTTCTTGGATGCGTGCAGTACGGGTCGCTGGAACACATAAATGAACATCTTCTCCGCTGAGTAGCACAGCAATCTTTCCCCCGCCATTACCTGTCATCGCAACAATATGAATGCCAATCTTTTTCGCTGCTTCAATCGCTTTGACGACATTCTTTGAGTTCCCAGATGTTGATATAGCAATCAATACATCGCCCGGGCGCCCGATGCCGCGCACCTGCTTGCTAAATACTTCCTCATAGCTGTAATCATTTCCGATGGCTGTCAATATGGATGAGTCGGTTGTGAGTGCAAGCGCAGCAAGCTCGCGGCGCTCACGTTCAAAGCGACCCATTAGTTCGGCGGCAAAATGTTGTGCGTCTGCCGCAGATCCACCATTTCCGCAGGCCATTATTTTTCCGCCCGCTTCAATCGATTGCGTGATCAAAAGAATGGCGCGCGCAATTTCTGAAGGCAGGGCCTTGGCCCCTAACTGCTTTGTCGCAATACTATCAACAAAATGCTGTTGTGCTCTGGCTTTTAGCTCATCGATTGGTTTTGTTTTCATCACAATATTATGCTCTGTTTTGCCATCCCCAAATGCTGCTCCATATGGTTTCATTTCAATACATTTGCAGGGATAATTAATTCTAAAGGGGTTCTTCATGCTGGAAATACCATCACTCGATGCATTGCAAAAGCAAGACTTTCCAAGCGCCAGTTTGTATGTCGTAGCAACCCCGATCGGAAATCTAGGGGATATCACACTAAGGGCGTTACATGTGCTGAACCTTGTCGACGGCATTGCCTGTGAAGACAAACGTCATAGCCTATTGCTTCTCAAGCATTATGGAATTAGCAAACCAATGATGGCCATTCATGAGCACAACGAGCTTGAGGCATCAAAAAAACTAATAGATCGTCTTAAAGCGGGAGAGCGTTGGGCCTATCTATCAGACGCTGGCACCCCGGGAGTCTCGGATCCTGGGGCTCGTTTGGTCGCCGAAGTTCAAAAGAACGGTTATCGAACCATTCCCATTCCAGGAGCAAGCGCACTGACAGCAGTTCTTTCGATTGCCGGGGGTGTACTACAAGCAGCCCATGGGCAATTTCAGTTTCTTGGTTTTTTGCCTAGCTCAAAAAATGAGGTGGAAGAGACACTTCGTTTAATGATTGAGAGCCCGATTCCAACTGTGTTTTACGAAAGCCCCCATCGCCTAACCAAGACCTTAACTCGATTGAGTGAGCTTCTGAGTAATGATCGACGATTAATCATTGGGCGGGAGCTTAGTAAAAAATTTGAGAGTCTTTTTTTATTACGGCCCAACGAAATCTCGGCCTGGCTAGACAACCCTAATCACCTAAAGGGGGAATTTGTCTTTGTTCTTGAGGGCAGGGATCGCAAAATCGTCATTGAAAGCAATGCGCCTTTACGCTTAGCTCAATTGCTTAGCAAGCAATTGAGCAGCAAAGATCTCTCAGCAGTTTTGCAGTCGATGTATGGCCTACAAAAAAATGAGGCCTACGAACTTGCCCTTGCAGTGAAGAAGGGGGGCGAGTAATTACTTCGCTGGCTCTGCTGCTGGCGTAGGAGCGGGGGCCTTGGGCTCAGCAAATTTTCCACCCGCTGAATTCGCTAGATAAACAACCGATCGAGCAATTTCATAATCGCTCACATCTGCAGGACTTGCGCCGCCACGAGCGGGCATCGCGCCCTTGCCCTTCATAACCGATGCATAGAGCGCATCATAGCCCTTGGCGATTCTGCCACCCCAGGTAGATGGATCGCCATACTTGGGAGCGCCAGCAGCGCCCGAATTATGGCAAGAAGCGCACACTGCTTTGTAAACTGCCTCACCCGTTTGAACTTCGCGAGGAGCGCTTGCATCTTTGAAATTCAATTTACCAACTGGCTTGATCAAGGTCTCCGTACTCTTCTCTGAGGCCACATTTTCTTTATTTTTCCCACTGCTGACATAAACAATCAACAGGAAAATGATGATTAGGGGTACAAAAAAACTAGCAATTACCGCAATACTTAATTGCTTTGTATTTTTGATTAAATTACCGTGCTCTTCACTCATAATGGCTCGAAAAAAGGGTGGTTAATTAAGAATGCATTGAATTATACCGAGAGCAACCTGGTTTCAGGCACTTACAATACATACTGAATTATTTTGATTGCGCCCGTAGCTCAGTGGATAGAGTATTGGCCTCCGAAGCCAAGGGTCGCAGGTTCGATTCCTGCCGGGCGCGCCACTTTCATCATTCTGTAATACCGAAATCCCAAAAAACCACTATGATTCAAGGATCTTAAGAAAGTCACTGTGTCAGAGCTAAATAGCGCCCTCCAATCCAATCAAGTATTGGTTAATCCGGCACCCCTAAGCCCAGATCTTCCCCTTCCTCACCGCAAGGTTATTCGCTCATGGTTGAGCCCAATGACCGAGGGAAACACGGTTCGGGCCATTTCTCTTTTGATCCTAGATTCGTTCTTGTGGGTTCTTAGTATTGCCGCTACGGTTTACTTTGAGAACATTCTGATCAAAATTCTATTTGGTGTGATCGCCGGTTTTGTGACTGGACGAATCTTTATCTTGGGCCATGATGCCTGTCACCAGAGCTTTACCCCTCATCGAACCTTAAACAAAGTGCTTGGTCGGATTGCCTTCTTACCATCCCTTACCCCGTACAGCCTTTGGGATATCGGGCACAACGTAGTTCATCATGGACAAACCAATCTCAAAGGCTTTGATTTCGTTTGGGCGCCCCTTTCAAAATCAGAATATGACGCCCTTCCCAAATGGCGTCAATTTCTAGAGCGGCACTATCGGAGTGGTTGGGGGCCCATCGCCTACTATTTGATTGAAATTTGGTGGAACAAAATGTTCTTCCCCAATAAAAAATACCGCCCTGCGGACCGTTCTATTTTTCTAAAAGATAACCTTCTGGTGAGCGCATTTGCCCTGATCTGGATTGGGCTTTTGAGCTTTTTTGCCATCAACACGGGGCAATCTGTTCTGGTCGCATTGTTATGCGGCTTTGTCCTTCCTTATTTATTCTGGAACGGGATGATTGGGTTTGTAGTCTATGTCCACCATACCCACCCAGCAGTTTGTTGGTACGACAATAAATCAGAGTGGTTAAGGGCACAGCCTTTTGTATCGACCACGGTTCACTTGACCTTTGGTTTCTATTGGGGAGCCCTGATGCATCACATCATGGAACATACGGCGCATCACGTTGATATGAGCGTTCCCCTGTATAACCTTCCGGCCGCCCAAAATCGCCTGGAAACCCTTCTACCAGAGAGAATTATTGTTCAGCCGTTTTCTTGGAAGTGGTATTTTGATACCGCCAAAGCCTGCAAACTCTACGACTTTAATGAGAAAGCCTGGCTCGATTTTGATGGCAATAAAACCGCGAACTCCGTTCGGGTTCTGCTTACCCCCTCTAACAATGGGGAAACAAGGTAAAATAATGGTTTCGAGAAGATTTATCAGATTCCGTTATGACCACGTCAACCACTCCAACCCCTACCCAAGATACTTCTCCTAGCCTTAAGTTTTGCTCTTCATGCAGCCGGGAAAAAAGGCTAGAAGGGGGCACCTGGATCCCTACGAGCAATCGTAAACAGCGTTGGATTTGCGCAAGCTGCCTTTACAATCGCACACACCGCACTGGTTCAGCTAAAACCTAAGCCCTATCCCCAACATAGGGGTTATTTTGTCTCTCGCGGCCAAAAGTCGACATGGGGCCATGGCCTGGCACAAAATGTACATCGTTGCCTAAAGGCCATAACTTTGTTTTGATGGCGTGTATTAGGTCTGCGTGATTACCTTTTGGAAAATCTGTGCGGCCAATCGATCCAGCAAATAAGACATCGCCAACAAAAGCAAGGCGAGTAGGCTCGTCATAGAACACGATGTGCCCAGGCGTGTGTCCTGGGCAATGAAATACCTTTAATTCATGCTCTCCAAGAGAAACCGAATCCCCGTCGAGTAACCAACGATCCGGCTCAAAAGGTTCGGCCTCCCCAAAACCAAAACGGACGGTTTGCTCTGGAAGTTGATCAAGCCAAAATTTTTCAAGAGGGTGGGGGCCCTCAATGGGAACCTGCCATTTCTTAGCAAGCTCTTTCGCCCCAGCGCAATGATCCAAATGGCCATGAGTTAATAGGACTTTACGAAGTTTGACATTCAGCTTCGATAAGGCGTCTTCGATTTTTTCTAAATCTCCACCTGGATCAACAACTGCCGCCTCTTTAGTTTTCTCACAAAACACGATTGAGCAATTTTGCTCAAATGGGGTCACAGGAACAATTGAGAGCTTTAAGGTCATGTCGATATGATCAAATTCTTGGTTAGTGTCGTTAAAATATTCTAATGAATATTCCAAACGATCTTTTGTTTGCACAAACCCATGAATGGGTAAGGCATGGTGATGACGGTCAATATTGGGTTGGCATTAGTAATCATGCTCAAGAGGCCTTGGGGGATATTCTTTTTCTAAAGCTTCCTGAACCTGGGTCTTCATTGAAACAGGGTCAGGCTTGCGCTACGATTGAATCGCTCAAAGCAGCAAGCGATATTCATGCGCCAATTAGTGGGATCATTAGCGAAATTAATGTAGCGGCAGTAGAAAAACCAGAAAGCATCAACACCCAACCCTATGATGTTTGGCTTTTCAAAATTCAGACAAAAGATGAGGCGCTGTCTGTTAACGAGCTTGCGTTATTACAAAGCCCCGATCAATACGAGACTGGCGTTAGTGGCTAAATAAATAGCGGGTCGCGCTCAATTGACCAGCGCACTTTGCCCACTTTTGAAATTCGTCCGACTGACTGTTGCCGCAAATAATGCTCAAGCTCATTAAGCAGGGCTTGGAGCGGTGCCCGTTGACGCGACTCAATTAATAATTGTGAACGCTCCCATCCTCCTAGGCGAGCGATGGATTTCGGAACTGGATCAAAGACGGTGATTCCGGTTTGTAAATGAGCGGTTTTCTGCAAAAATTGTTTTGCATGATTTAGCCATGTCAATACTTCTTTCTTCTGCTTTGCTTCCGCATGCACTAACGCTTGATAACTAAATGGCGGCAGACCTGCCTCTTGACGAGCAGCCATTAAATGCTCCATGAATCCAGCTAGATCGAATGTTTTTATATATTGATACACGGGATCATCGGGATATCGAGTTTCAATCAATATCTGGGTGGACTCACCACTAAAACGCCCAGCCCGCCCAGCCACCTGAACAAGTTGAGCAAATAAATGTTCTGGCGCCATATAGTCATTGGAATACAACCTTGCATCGGCATCCAGAACACAAACTAGGCCGATATTTTGATAATCGTGCCCCTTCGCAAGCATTTGTGTACCAACAATAATTTGTGCTGAACCAGCATGTATCTCTTGAAACAGCGCCTCGGTCTTTTTGCTCGTGCGTGCAGTATCGGCGTCAACGCGTAGTACCGTTGCTTGTGGGAACAGTGCTTGTAATTGATCCTCGACTTTTTGGGTTCCCCTCCCGAGCGGCTGCAAATCAACATCACCACACCTTGGGCATCCTTGTGGAACAACTTTCATCAGGCCGCAATGATGGCAGCACAACATAGGCTTTTTAAAGTGCCCTAACTGTCGATGCATCACCATATAACTGGAACACTGGTCACACTCACTTAACCAATTACACGATGAACAACTAAGAACGGGCGCCAATCCCCGCCGGTTGATCAATATTAGACTCTGTCGACCTTTGTGAAGATTCTGTTCAAGCGCCCTGATCATTAAAGGACTGATGGTGATTGAACGCGAGGACTTACTAGGGGCTACCAGCTCGACATTGGGCATTTGAAAACCCCCGGCTCGATTGGTCAATTGAATTTCCTGATACCGACCTTCTTTTACTGCCTGCCAGGTTTGCGAGGAGGGGGTTGCTGAAACTAAAACAATTGGCAGGCGTTCGTTTTTAGCACGCCACACGGCTAAGTCGCGCGCTGAATAGGCCATACCTTCTTGCTGCTTAAAGGAGCTGTCATTTTCCTCATCGACCACAATCCCTACCAATTTTGGTAGGGGGGTCATAATCGATAGTCGCGTACCCAATACGATGCGGGCAAGCCCCGTCATTGCAAGGTACCAAGCAATGCCACGCTGCTTCTCCGTTAATCCACTGTGAAGAACGGCCAGAATCTCTTGGGGGAAATATTCTTGAATCCGCCTTTGTAATTGCGGAGTTAGATTAATTTCGGGCAGCATGATTAAAACTTGAGCCGCGGGGTCTTGCTTGAGCAAAGTTTCGATAAACGTAAGGTAAACGGCTGTTTTGCCACTACCGGTCACCCCGTTGAGAAGGAATGTATTAAATGTCCCCTGCTGATGGCCGTTTAGGATCTGAATTGCTTGTCTTTGATCATCATTGAGCTCCTCAAGAGAGAGTTTTTTCTCCTTGGCTTTTGATTCGGTTGCGTCCTTTGTTTTGAGATTTAAATAATCAAGTGGCTTATTCCAGTTGCTGGCAGTGCGCCACCATTTCGGTATCGCTGACACAATTGTTTCGCCAAGCCCATGAAGATAATATTGGGAAGCAAAATGCGCTAATTCCATCAAGCGATTATCGATCGGGTTTAGGGGCGCAATCTGAAGTACTTTCTTTAATTTTGAATCATTTAAATGAGAGTAAGTAGTTACTTCAATAACTATACCTGGTAGATTTGTTCGTCCAAAGGGAACCTCAACCAACATCCCGACCTGGGGTATGGCGCGAAGCGTTTCTTTATCCCATAGGTAATCAAAGGCCTCCGGAAGAGGCCGATCGACAACAACTTTAACGATGATTGGCGCTGATTGATTCAATAAAGTAGTGTATTGATTAGTCTGTGGATAACTTTGTGGACAACCGCTACTTAGGCTAATAAATAACAAGAGTGATAGCGGGCCCTAACTTTCTTATATCCATTGAAAATTAAAAAATATTTAACCAAATCAATAGCTTATAGGATAAAGTCAAACTATGATCTGCGGTATATTGATAATCTCCATGAAATCCAATAGACCGACACTATTTGTGCATAAGTCTACCCCTAAACCTACTGAAGCAAAGGGATAAAACGGGTTAATTAAGCCTTACGTAGATATTCTGAATACTCGATAACGGTCTTGGCCAGTACAGTTACGCTATCTGGATTTGTGAACTGAGAGATTCCGTGCCCCAAATTGAAAATGTGTGCATCAAGGGGGTGGAGGTCCGCCTTCAAAGCGGGAGCCTTGTTGAGGCCATCCAAGATTTTCTTGGCCTGAGCCTCAATTTGTTCCGGGTTAGCAAATAAAGCGAGCGGGTCAAGATTGCCTTGAAGCGCAATGGACTTATTTTTTTCGACTAAGCGAGCTCTTGCCTTGGCGACCGACATTGTCCAATCGAGCCCAATCACATCAGCTCCAGATTCTGCCATGTCATCGAGCCACAGACCGCCGCCCTTAGTAAAAATAATGATTGGCACCTTTTGCCCATTTAATTCCTGAGGAAGCTGGTCAATCACCTTACGCATACTTGCCAATGAGATTTCTTGGTACCAACCATCAGGCAATAACCCACCCCAAGTATCAAAAATCATGAGCGCCTGAGCGCCTGAGCGTAATTGTTCCGTCAAATATGCAGCTACCGATTGAACGTTAATGTCGAGAATGTGCTTGAGCAAATCCGGGCGATTAAACATCATGGTCTTTGCATGTCGAAAATCATCCGAACCTGAGCCATCTATCATGTAACAAGCTAAGGTCCATGGACTGCCCGAGAATCCAATTAGCGGAACGCGCTGCTTGCCGTCTTGGATCAACGATTTCCTAATTTGGGCCACCGCATCAAACACATATTGCAGTTGATGAAGGTCTGCAGGCCTTAAATTTTTAACAGCCTCCTCCGTGCGCAAGGGGTGAGTAAAGCTTGGGCCTTCGCCCGCAGCAAACTGGAGGCCCAAACCCATCGCATCAGGGATGGTCAAAATATCAGAAAACAAAATGGCCGCATCTAAGGGATAGCGGTCTAATGGCTGTAAAGTAACCTCTGTTGCATACGCAGGATTTTTAGCAAGGCCCAAAAAACTACCAGCCTTTGCACGCGTTGCATTGTATTCAGGTAGATACCGACCTGCCTGACGCATGAGCCACAAAGGGGTGCGGTCTGTTTTTTGACCCAAACAGGCCCGAAGGAAGCGATCGTTTGCTAACAATTGAGCTTACTTCTTACGACGCAAGCGCGCAATTGCAGCCAATTGAGCTGCGGCCATTGCAAATTCAGACTGGGCGTAGGCAATATCAAAATCACCGGCACGATTTTGCATGGCTTCTTCAGCACGCCTTTTTGCCTCAAGCGCCTTAGCCTCATCCAGATCATGGCCACGGATTGCGGTATCTGCCAAAACCGTAACGCAATCTGGCTGAACCTCTAAATAACCGCCGGCAACAAAGACAAACTCTTCATCGCCATCCGCCTTTTCAATTCGCACCGAACCAGGCCGAATGCGAGTAATTAAAGGGGTGTGGCCATGCAGAATTCCAAGCTCACCTGATTCGCCTGGCAGGGCTACAAATTTAGCCTCGCCACTAAAAATTGACTGCTCTGCACTCACGACATCAACATGAATGGTTGCCATTAGAGTTTCTTCGCTTTCTCAATGGCCTCATCAATTGAACCAACCATATAAAAGGCCTGCTCTGGCAAATGGTCAAGTTCACCACTAACAATCATCTTAAAGCCACGAATTGTCTCTTTTAGTGGAACGTATTTTCCAGGTGAGCCGGTGAAAACTTCAGCAACGTGGAAAGGCTGGGACAAGAAACGCTGAATCTTACGAGCACGGGCAACAGCTAACTTATCTTCGGGAGAGAGCTCGTCCATACCCAAAATCGCAATGATGTCTCGCAATTCTTTATAACGTTGCAAGGTCATTTGCACACCGCGCGCAACTTCATAATGCTCAGCTCCCACTACCTGCGGGTCAAGCTGTCGGCTTGTTGAGTCCAAAGGATCAACCGCCGGATAAATACCCAAAGCCGCGATGTCACGGGATAACACGACCGTGGAATCCAAGTGCAAGAAGGTAGTGGCTGGCGATGGATCGGTTAAGTCGTCAGCTGGAACATAAACGGCCTGAATCGACGTAATCGAGCCTGTTTTAGTTGAGGTGATTCGCTCTTGGAGCTTTCCCATCTCTTCAGCCAAGGTGGGCTGATATCCCACAGCGGATGGCATTCGGCCTAATAGAGCGGATACTTCGGTACCCGCAAGGGTATAGCGGTAAATATTGTCAACGAAGAACAGAATGTCACGGCCTTCGTCACGGAATGCTTCAGCCATTGTCAGGCCTGTTAAAGCGACACGCAAACGGTTGCCTGGGGGCTCGTTCATCTGACCAAAAACCATGGCCACCTTATCGATCACGTTTGACTCTTTCATTTCATGATAGAAGTCGTTACCTTCACGAGTGCGCTCACCGACTCCCGCAAACACCGACAAACCGGAGTGTTGTTTTGCAATGTTGTTGATGAGCTCCATCATGTTCACGGTTTTTCCAACGCCCGCGCCACCGAAGAGTCCGACCTTACCACCTTTAGCAAATGGGCAGACGAGGTCAATCACCTTAATACCGGTTTCAAGCAAATCCACCGATGGCGATAACTCATCAAACTTTGGTGCGGATTGATGAATGGAGCGCCGCTCTTGGGTCGCAATTGGACCGGCGTCATCGATCGGACGACCTAATACATCCATGATGCGGCCCAAGGTTGCGGGGCCAACTGGTACAGAAATTCCCGCGCCGGTCGCCTTCACCTCCATGCCCCGACGTAGGCCGTCACTAGCGCCCATCGCAATCGCGCGAACCACGCCGTCGCCAATTTGCTGTTGAACTTCAAAGGTCAATCCTTTTTCGGCAAATGAAGCCTCATCGCTTTCGACCAAAGTTAATGCGTCATAGATATTGGGCATCTTATCTCGGGGGAACTGAATATCCACCACCGCACCAATACACTGAACAATATTTCCGATGCTCATCACATTTCTCCGCTATTTAATCTTTAAAAATCTTTACTTAAACCGCCGCCGCTCCGCCGACGATCTCGGAAAGCTCCTTGGTAATCGCTGCTTGACGGGTTTTGTTATAAATCAGCTGCAATTCACCGATCACATTCTTTGCGTTATCAGACGCGGCTTTCATGGCCACCATCCTCGCTGACTGCTCTGACGCCATATTCTCTGCCACCGCCTGATAAATCAACGCCTCAATGTAGCGCTTCAAAAGGCCATTCAATACTGATTCCGCATCAGGCTCATAGATGTAATCCCAACCATGACCTGTATTTGCTTCTTGGCTTAAGTCGTCAGACTCAAGCGGCAAAAGCTTTTCTAAGACTGGCTCTTGTTTCATGGTGTTGATAAATCGGGTATAGGCCAAATACACCGCATCCACCTCGCCGCGCTCAAATGCATCAAGCTGTGCAGCGATTGCACCGATTAAGCTATCCATATGCGGGGTGTCGCCCAACAAAATAGATTGAGATAAAAGCTTAGCCTTGGTTCGGTTTAAAAATTGCAAGCCCTTTGAACCAATTGCAGTGAACTCAACAGAAATATTCTTCTCGCCAAAGTCCCGCATCTGATTCGTGACCAAACGAAGGACGTTGGTATTTAAACCGCCACACAATCCCTTATCAGTGCTTACTAAAATCAGGCCCACCTTCTTAATCTCACGCACAGCCATATACACCGGACGGTATTCTGGATTTGCTTTTGATAGATTGGCGGTGATTGCCCGAATTTTTTCAGAGTAAGGTCTTGCTGAGCGCATGCGCTCTTGAGCACGCCGCATCTTGGAAGCGGCGACCATTTCCATCGCTTTAGTGATCTTGCGCGTATTCTGAACGCTCTTGATCTTGGTGCGTATTTCTTTTGTGCCGGCCATGATTGCCTATCTTAAAAAGTGCCAGCGCGTTTAAAGTCTTCAATGGCAGAGCGAAGAGCAGCCTCATCGTCTTTACTCAAATCTTTGGTGTCCTCAATGCGGCCAACCAAATCAGCGTATTTTGACTTTAAATGCTCGTGCAGACCCTTTTCGAATGGCAGAACCTGTTTAATCTCTAAGTCGTCAAAAAAGCCATTGTTCACTGCATATAAGGAGGCGGCCATTTGCCATACTTGCATGGGCAAGTACTGGGGCTGCTTTAGCAATTCAGTAACTCGACGACCGCGCTCTAATTGCTTACGGGTTGCTTCGTCAAGATCGGATGCAAATTGGGCAAAAGCTGCTAATTCACGATATTGGGCAAGGTCTGTACGAATACCGCCCGATAATTTTTTAATCACTTTGGTTTGTGCCGCACCACCTACGCGCGATACTGAAATACCGGCATTAATTGCTGGACGAATACCTGCATTAAACAAATCAGTTTCTAGGAAGATCTGACCGTCCGTAATCGAAATCACATTGGTTGGCACGAAAGCCGATACGTCGCCAGCTTGGGTCTCAATCACCGGCAAAGCGGTTAAAGATCCCGTTTTTCCTTTAACGGCGCCGTTCGTGAATTTCTCCACATAATCTGCGTTCACGCGGGCAGCGCGCTCTAACAAGCGGGAGTGTAAATAGAAAACATCGCCAGGATATGCTTCGCGACCTGGGGGACGACGTAACAAAAGAGAAATTTGACGATAAGCAACCGCCTGCTTCGTTAAATCGTCATAAATAATCAGGGCATCCTCACCGCGATCACGGAAATACTCGCCCATCGTGCAGCCGGCATAAGCCGATAAATACTGCATCGCTGGGGACTCTGACGCGCTTGCCGCAACCACGATGGTGTATTCCATCGCACCAAGCTCGGTCAACTTGCGAACCACGTTTGCAATTGTCGACGCCTTCTGACCGATCGCAACATAAATACAGAAAACACCCTTACCCTTTTGATTGATGATGGCATCGACAGCAACGGCGGTTTTACCAGTTTGACGATCGCCAATAATGAGCTCGCGTTGACCGCGACCAATTGGCACCATCGCATCAATCGCCTTTAGGCCAGTTTGCACCGGCTGACTAACCGATTGACGTGCAATCACGCCGGGAGCAACTTTTTCAATAAAGTCAGTCAGCTTAGTATTGACGGGGCCCTTGCCGTCGATAGGCTGGCCGAGAGCATTAACAACTCGACCGAGGAGCTCTGGTCCAACGGGAACCTCAAGAATGCGGCCAGTACATTTAACGGCATCGCCTTCTTTAATATGAGTGTATTCACCCAATACCACGGCACCGACGGAATCGCGCTCTAGGTTTAATGCCAAACCAATGGTGCCACCAGGAAACTCAAGCATCTCACCTTGCATGACTCCAGATAAACCATAAATACGGCAAATACCGTCGGTTACCGAAATCACGGTACCCTCGTTACGAATCTTTGAATCAACGCCTAATTCGTTAATTCGGCTTTTGATCAGTTCGCTGATCTCGGAAGGGTTTAGTTGCATCAATTACTCCTAGATATAAATCGAATATTCTTAATAAATCCCTGCGTTAAGCAATCAACCGATCGTGCATATGGCTAAGCTGCGCTCTCACGGAGCCATCCAACACCTCGTCGCCCACTTGGACACGAACGCCGCCAATTAAATTAGGATTGATTACCACCGTTGGGCGCAATTCTTTTCCACCAAAACGTTTTTTTAGGGCAGAGAGCAAATCATTTAGTGCGGCGCCCTCGAGAGGAAAGGCCGAGGTAATGAGAGCTTCTGCGGCACCCTCGCTTTTGTTCTTCATCGCCGAAAACTGCTTCGCAATCTCGGGCAAGACGATGAGGCGATGATTATTCGCTAAAAGCTTAATAAAAGAGCTAATTGACTCATCGGGTTTTGATTTAAGAAAACCTAAAACTAGCTTAGCAAGCTCGTCAGCACCTAATTTTGGGTTGCTAACAAGCGTTAGAAGCTCGTTGTTTTCTAAATATCTAGCAAGCTCATTGAGCTGCTTTTCCCATGATGACAAATCATTTGGCTTGGCGCTTGCAAACAAGGCCTCAGCGTAAGGGCGGGCAATGGTGGCAATATCAGCCATTTATAGTTCTGCCTTTAGTTGGTCAAGCAATGCAGCATGCGCTTTAGGATCGACCTCGCGTCGTAAAATTTGCTCTGCACCTCTGACAGCTAAGCTGGCGACCTGATTGCGTAACTCGTCACGAGCCTTACCGACCTGTTGCTCCGCGTCAGCCTTAGCCTGGGCAATAATCCTAGCTGCTTCCGCCTGGGCATTCGCCTTAATTTCTTCCGCCGCTAACTGAGCGCGCTTTTCAGCTTCTGCAACACGCTGAATACTTTCTTGACGAGCAGAGCTCATAGCCTCTTCTGCCTTTTTCGTCGCATTCTCAAGATCTAATTTTCCCCGCTCAGCGGCGGCAAGACCTTCTGCCACTTTAGCGGCTCGCTCATCAAGCGCCTTCACCAATGGGGGCCACACAAAACGAGCCACGACCCACCATAAAACGAAGAAAACGATCATTTGCGCGAATAGAGTCGCGTTTAAATTCACGATATTCCTTTCAAAACTTGTTGCAGTAATGGGTCATCGACCCACAACTAAATTACTTAATAACAGCAAGCAATGGATTGGCAAATGCGAACAACATCGCAACACCAACACCGATCAGGAAGGCCGCGTCGATCAAGCCGGCCAATAAAAACATTTTGGTTTGTAATGGCTCCATGAGCTCAGGCTGGCGAGCACAAGCTTCAATATATTTTCCACCCATTAGGGCGATACCCAAACAGGCTCCGATTGCGCCTAGGCCAATAATGATGCCGATTGCAATGGCGGTTAATCCTTGAATGTTGGCGAGAAATTCTTGCATGTTGCTAACTCCTAAGTTTAAGTGTGTAAAAAATAAAAATTAATGATGGCTATGCGCCTGACCAATGTAGACCAATGTCAACATCATAAAAATAAAGGCCTGCAAAAGGATGACCAAAATATGAAAAATGGCCCAAGCAGATCC
>JACCDV010124189.1_pt1 | contig 15247 bp, 11 predicted proteins | sample 7446131 | NCBI WGS metagenome assembly JACCDV01 (sample SAMN15323448, study PRJNA562643) | freshwater metagenome | isolation source: river surface water | place: USA:Blue River Watershed | collected 2017-08-17 | reverse complement strand
ATTAAAGCGCTTGTTGTAGAGACGCAATACTTTGCGTCTGATATAGAAAAAGACGCGAGGTATCGCGTCTCTACATTTTATTCAGACGCGAGGTATCGCGTCTCTACGATTTAATTTCGCACATCCAGCCCCCAATTCAACTTATTCCGCAAGGTCTGTAGGAAATCATCTCCAGGGATTTTAACAATCTTCGCCGTAAATGGTGCTTTTTGTACTTCGATGCTGAATTTGCTGTCGATCACGCGGGAGCGGGAATCGATGGAGATAAGGAAATTTTGGCTCCGACTACTAATCTCAAATTTCAATTTGGCATCACTGGATACCACCAAAGGTCGCACGTTTAAGTTGTGCGGACTCATGGGAGCAATAATAAGTATGTCAGAACTCGGCATGACCAAAGGCCCGCCTACGGAAAGCGAATAGCCCGTGGAGCCCGTCGCCGTGGACACAATTAATCCATCTGCCCAGTAGGTATTCAAATAATTTCCATCCACATAGGCCTTAATGACAATCATGGATGAGGTATCCGTTTTCATGATACCTACTTCATTCAAGCCAAATTGCTTGCCTTCAAACAAGTCGATGTCGGCATGTACCGACACTAATGTACGGTCTTCTATGCGGTAATTGCCTGCGATTAATTGGTCAATAGCTCCACTGACATCTTGTGGTGAAAGTGTGGCTAAGAAACCCAAACGACCCGTATTAATACCTAAAATGGGTAATTCTTTATCTCCGATGTGCGTCAGTGTTTCCAGTAAAGTTCCATCGCCACCGATTGACCAGGCCATTTGTACGTCGGCAGGAGTCCCCTCTTTTTCCTCATAAGATTCGATCGATTTAATGTCGAATCCATGTTCCAAAAGATGATTTTTGAAGAAAGATGACAGAACGATTTGGCAAGGTTTTTCGCATAGTACATGCCATAGTTTTTCCATGAGCGGACGATTCTCGGCCGTAAAGGATTTACCATGTATTGCGATGCGAATGGCCACGAATTAAGGATTTAAATATTTAAGAAGCAGGTCAAAACGGCCGGTATCAACCATCTCATTTTTCCCAAAATGGAAGGCTTTTTCGATGTGAATGCTATGTCTTTCTAAACTCTGCATGATGGCCGAAAATTGTTCCGTTTGGACCTGAACTACTAATTCTGGTAAGCCCATAGGATCCTTCGGGTTTTGAATCATCAAGGAACGTGTAATAAGTCCATTGTTTTCTTCAATGAGTCTGGCAATTAAGCTAAATGAATCCCGTTGGCTATGAAATGGGATGTACATAATTCCACCATTAGTAGAATTAAAACCATTATTTAGGAAAATAGCTGCCACGACGGATGCCTCCAAATAGCCGAGAAATTTTCCATCTTCATCCGTCACTGGCAGAATGGAATACGTGCTTGATTCAAACCAGGGTAGGCTTGCGAGGACATCTTCTTCCGACTCCAGGCTGTATGGAGTTAACTCGTCTTTTAGTTGACTTATCTTTCCGTCGAGATGAAGGCTTTGGGCTAACAGACGCTCCGTGACATTTCCGACGAATTGTTTACCATCCAAAACTGCCAAATTAGGCTGCTTGGATTGGGCCAAAACTTTTAAGCCCTTCTGAATCGAATCGTTCAGGGAAAGTGTTGGGTATTCGTAGGAAAGGTAGGTGAGGGCCAACATCCTAAATGGGGTTTTTATCGAGCCAATTTTGTAAAATCACATTAAATTCTTCGGGTCTTTCCATCATCGGCGCATGGCAACATTTATCAATGAATTGCAATTCCGAATTTGGTATAAGTGCATTGAATTCATGTCCTACATGTGGTGGGGTGATGGTATCGTTCAAACCCCAAATTAACAACGTAGGTTTATCGATACGAACAATATCTTTTGCCATATTGTTCCTTTGCGCGGATTTAGCAATGGCGATGATTCGCATTACTTTGGGAATGCTATTGGTGATTTCAAAAACCTCGTCGACTAATTCCTTACTCGCCGTTTTCGGGTCATAGAAGGTATATTCGACGCGTTCTTTGATGTATTCGTAATTTCCTCTTTTGGGGTATGAGCCACCCATGGAATTTTCGAATAAGCCGGATGAACCTGTTAAAATCAGACGTTGGATTTTCTCCGGGTGTTTCAAGGTATAAATAAGTGCCACATGGCCTCCCAAGGAGTTTCCGATGACACTAAATTGATCTAGTTTTTTGTATTCGACAAAGCCCTCAATGAATGTTGTAAGTCCCTCACAACCAGCCTCTTTAATCGGCATGTCATGAATGGGCATCAAGGGAATAATGACGCGGTACTTTGTGGAAAAGTGATTAATAACCCCTTGCCAATTACTTAATGCGCCGAACAACCCGTGTAATAGAAGGAGAATTTCTCCCTGACCTTCGTCGATGTATAGGTAATTGTTTTCCTCCTTAATCGTATAATTCATTCCGTAGGGACTATTTAATTTGCAAAGTAATAAAAAAGCCTTCAAACTTTTCTACCTTTTTGTAGTTTGTTGTTTATTAAACTAATTATGAAACCAATTGTTATTTTAGGCGCCGGGATGGCTGGTTTAAATGCTGCCACTGAATTGTACCGACAAGGCGTCCCTTTTGTGCTAATCGATCGGGATGTCCGCCCAGGAGGTCGAGTGAAATCAGATGTAGTGGATGGATTTATTTTAGACCACGGATTTCAAGTTTTGCAAACGAATTATCCGAGTGTGCAAAGGTCACTCAATCTGAGCGCACTCAAACTTTCATCCTTTGATTCCGGCTCCAAATTATGGTACAAGGACCAGTGGGTAGATTTTCTGAACCCTTTGCGCCACGGTTTAGGTTTTTTAAGCCTTGTTCCATCGCTTATTTCGATCAAAGATATACTTCTGTTGGGCAGATTATGGATAAAACTTCAATGGCAAGGAAATTCATTTGTGGAGTCTGAAGAATCCACAGCTGCATTATTGAATCGTTGGGGATTTTCGGAGCGGTTTCGCTCGACGTTTATAGAACCCTTCTTTCGGGGGATATTTTTAGATGGAAAATTGGGCCAACCGGCATCTTTGTTTTTCTTTTTCATGCAGCAGTTTTTGGAGGGTCAAGCCGCCTTGCCTGCGCAAGGGATGGGTGCTATTGCTGATCAAATGTTGCAGGGCTTGCCTGCTGAATCGGTTCGATTGGGAGTGGAGGTGACAAGATTGGATAAGAATTTTATCGAATTAATGGGCGGTGAACGGGTAGAGTTTGAACGTTTAATTATTGCGTTAAATCCAAATTCGGCCGCGGATTTATTAGCAATTGATTTACCTAAGGAAGCGCATTTAGGCGTTAAAACCTTCTATTTTTCTGCGCCGGCAAGGGTAACGAAGAGCAAGTTGTTGCGCTTGTTACCCCGTGAATCTGGACTATTGCATTATAGCTTTTTATCCCATGTTGCCCCGTCTTATGCGCCGGCGGGTTTTGATTTAATTGAAGTGTCGACTTTGGATTTAACTATTTCGGAAAAAGAGGTTTTGGAATCGCTGGCCAACTACGAAATGGTGGATGGATTTCGATTAATAAAATCCTATGAAATAGCTCAATCATTACCTAAAACGGGTTTTTATTCGGCGCTTCAACTAGCTGCGGAATCGAGAGGGTATCTACTGGCAGGGGATTATACGCAAATGCCATCTTTGCAAGGGGCGATGGTTTCGGGTCAAAAGGCAGCGGAGGCTTGTGGGATTTAACTGATTTTCGTCAGGGAAATTTACGGATAAATAGCTTATATTTGTCCCGTAAATTGACCCTTATGAAGAAATTATTGATCCTATTGGCTGTCGTTTTCTTAGCGGCATCCTGCGAGAAATCCAATCCAAATTTCCAACAAGAAGCTGCGAATCCACGTTTTTTGGAGCGTGCTCAAAATATGCTGACGGAGAGTATCATTCATGATATTTTTGCTCCACCGGTTTCAGCACGTATTTACATGTATTCAAGCGTAGCGGGTTATGAGGCGGCGATTTTGGGTGATAAGCGATTTAAATCACTAGTGGGTCAATTGAATGGTTTTGAATCGGTTGCCAAGCCTGAAGCGGGTCTTGAATATTGCTATCCTTTGGCATCGACGCGTGCTTTTTTATCGGTGGGTAAGAAATTGACTTTTGCACAAGAACTTTATGTTGAATTCGATAAGCAGATCGAAGCGGATTTTCGTAATACAGGCATGCCGGATGATGTCTATGAGCGTTCGGTTGCTTTAGGTGATTCCATCGCTGCATCCGTGCTTCGTTGGGCCGCTAAAGATAATTACAAGCAAACGCGTGGTTTCCGATTTACGGTGACCAATTTACCAGGTACTTGGACTCCTACGCCTCCGGCTTACATGGATGCGGTGGAACCATTTTGGAATAAAGTGCGTCCTGCCATGTTGGATTCAGCTAGTCAATTCCGCGCTCCGGCTCCTGCGAAATTTGACTTGACGAAGGGAAGTCCTTATTACAAAGAAGTAATGGATTCGTATGAGACGGTGAAGAATTTAACGAGTGAACAGCGGGATATTGCCAACTTCTGGGATTGCAATCCGTTTAAGATGAATATCACGGGACATGCCATGTTCGCGACGAAGAAAATGTCGCCGGGTGGTCACTGGTTAGGTATCGTTGCTCAAATTTCACGTCAATATAAGAAAGGTTATACAGAAACTGCGGAGGCGCTCGCGTTAACTTCGATTGCCATTTTTGATGGCTTTATCGCTTGTTGGGATGAGAAATATCGATCTATTCGTATCCGTCCGGAAACAATTATCAATGCTTCCATTGATAAGTCTTGGATCCCGGTTTTACAGACTCCTCCATTCCCAGAATATACATCGGGCCATAGTACCATTTCCCGTGCGGCTGCAGAAGTATTGACAAAGGTTTATGGAGATAATGTCGCGTTTAATGACTCGACGGAGGTTCCTTATGGTTTACCGCCGCGTAAATTCACCTCTTTTATTCAGGCATCTGACGAGGCGTCGATTAGTCGACTTTATGGTGGAATTCACTTCCGTCCGGCCTTGGATGAGGGAGCGAAACAAGGAGCCAAAGTAGGTCAATATTTATTGGCTACCATAAAAACGCGCTAATGCAAGATATAGCCTCCCGTGATGATATCAAGGTTTTTGTGGATGCCTTTTATGGCGGCATGAAATCGGATGATTTAGTGGGGCATGTTTTCCTCGATGTCATGCAGGTCGATTGGTCTCATCATTTACCGAAGATGTATGATTTTTGGGAAATGTTGTTGTTAGACGGCTCCAACTACAAAGGCGCACCCATGCGCCCACACATGGAAGTAAATCAAAAAATCCCTTTAACGATGGCGCATTTCGACCGATGGTTCGAATTGTTCTCTGCGACCTTGGATTCACATTTCGCGGGTCCTAAAACGGAGGAGGCGAAGACGAAGGCCTGGAACATTGCGCAGACTTGGGCGTATAAGTTTAAGTTGATTAATGAACAGTAGAGACGCGATACTTCGCGTCTTTTTTTGTTTTTGTAGAGACGCGATACTTCGCGTCTTTTTTTTGTTTTTGTAGAGACGCGATACTTCGCGTCTTTGATTATTTAGACGCGAGGTATCGCGTCTCTACTATAACTTCCAATAAATCTTCTTGTCATCCAAAAAAGTAGCGACGCGAAGTACAATGGCCAGTACGATGAACGCATTGATCACATGTGCCCAATTGCTAGGTATGTGGCTTAATTGAGCTAAGAACCCAACAAAAACATAAGTCGTTTTGGTTAGCCATTGAGGAACAAGGGTTTCGAAGAATAGGTAAATAAAAATCGAATTATTCCCCATGGCATTGAGGTAATTGGGTAATTGGAACCGGGGTTTTTCATCCATCCAATTAGCATAAAAGAGCGCCATGAGTAGCGTGACCCAACCGGCTGAGGCGATGGTAAATGAAAGGGTCGCTGCGCGTTTGATGATAGGTAATCCCGCTAAATCAAGGCCATATCCCACAATGATTCCCAACAAGCCAAGGCCAATCAAGGTTCTTAAAACGGTTTTTGCTGGCGAAGTTCTGTGAATCAGGCGTCCAATTAATGCCCCCCAAATTGTATGAGCTGTCGTAGGAATCGCATTCATGGCAATCCAATGTCCTTGACTTAATTTCCCCATGAGTAGCAAATCGACATAGGATCCAAAATTTTTATCGGGTGTATAGGCTTGGTCAAATCCAGGAATATCCGTAAAAACGTAGAGCGAATGTGACAACAGAAGTAATAAAAGCGATGCGGCCAGCTGCAAGGGAATCGAGAAACGCAGTAATGCAAACGTAATGATCGTCGTAAAGGCGAGCTGGCATAATACATTCCAAAGCTCAAAAACCATTTCTCTTCGATGTACGCAAATCAGTATGATGCCAAAAAAGAGGAGTAGGAAGGCTCTTTTCAATACTTTGGGCCAAAGCATTGGGTAAGTTGCGCCTTCGTCTAAGCGTTTATAGGTAGAGAAATACAAGGCAGCTCCTGCAATCATCATGAAGCCTGGCTGAAATAGATCTAAAAAATGGAGTCCTTCCCAGGTGGCATGAAAAAACTGATTCACAATAAAAGATTCAGGAAATAGATTATTGAGTTCACTGTAAACACCTGCGCCCTCGGCTGCAAGCAGTACGAGGATAAATCCTCGAAAATAATCAACAGCAGGGAAGCGTTTTTTAATCATGGGATTAGCTTATGACGTTCAAAGGTAAACTATTTTTTTAATTTCAATTTTGTACTTTTGTCGGACAACGAAAAAATATGATTGTATCTACTCCGGGTCGGATCTGCTTATTTGGTGAACATCAAGATTATTTGGGTTTGCCGGTGATTGCAGCGGCGATTTCCAAACGTATTCAATTAATGGGAGTTTTTCGGCCAGATAATTTGATTCATTTTGAATTACCGGATGTCGGCAAGACGGAGAGTTTTTCACTCGATTTTCCACTTAAATACACCCAAGAGCGCGATTATTTCAAAAGTGTATTAAACGTACTTTGGAGAAAAGGGCATGTTTTTGATAAGGGTTTGGAGATTGAGGTTCGGGGAAATATACCTATCAATTCAGGCACATCGAGTTCATCGGCCTTATTGGTTTCCTGGGTTGAATTATTGAATGAAATGTTTCATTTGGGCTATTCCCAAAAGGAAGTCGGCGAAATTACCTATGAAGCGGAGGTTTTGGAATTCACGGAACCGGGAGGAATGATGGATCAATATTCGACGGCGGTGGGGAATGTGATTTATTTGGCGAGCGAACCGGCAATTTCGATTACGACGTATCAACAGGCTTTAGGGACTTTTGTCCTGGGGGATTCTTGCGAACCGAAAGACACGCTTGGCATTTTGTCTCGTGTGAAATTTGGAACCTTGGGAGGCATACAAAAAATCAAAGCTTTAGTTCAATCGTTTGATTTAGCGAAAACTACTTCAGCGGATTGTGCTCAATACCAGAATTTATTGACGGAGGATGAGTGGGTATTGTTGCAGGCGAATATTTCGGATCGCGATATTTTGTTGGAAGCAAAGCAAATGTTTGAAGGGGAGGAAGTTTGGGATGATGTACGATTGGGTACCTTGTTGAATGAGCATCAGGTGAATTTGCGTGAACACAAACGAATATCTACACCAAAGATCGATCGAATGATCGAAGCGGCCTTAAATGCGGGAGCTTTGGGTGCGAAGATTAATGGTTCTGGTGGAGGAGGTTGTATGTTTGCTTATGCGCCACAAAATCCCGAGGCAGTTGTTGAGGCCATTGAAAAGGCCGGTGGGAAAGCCTATATTATCCGAGTGGACACGGGAACACAAGTAGAAAAGGAAAGTTTATTTTATTAAGATATGAAAAAGAGATTATTGATTTTGGCGGGTGGAATGGCTTCGCGTATGAAGAAGGCGATGGCGGAAGGAACGAGTGATTTGGATCCAAATTTGGTAGCGCAAGCGAACTCGGTAACGAAGGGCATGATTCAGGTTGGTAAAAACGGAAAGACCCTCATTGATTATCAATTATACAATGCCCATTTGGCGGGAATTGAAGAGGTGTTATTGTTGTTGCACCCGACGGATACTGTTTCACAAGAATACTGTGAGGGACTTATGGCCCAAGATGCTTGTTGGGGTTTGAAGATTGTCTTCGCGCGCCAACAAATCGCAGCGGATCGTGAAAAGCCTGCAGGAACGGCCGATGCGGTTTATCAGGCATTGATGCAACATGCAGATTGGCAGACGGGTCGCGTGATCGTTTGCAATTCGGATAACTTATATAGTGTGAATGCGTTGAAGACGCTTTGGAATTCGCCAGAGCCGAATGCTTTGATTTCGTATCACCGTGATAGCTTGTTGTACCCCGCGGAGCGTATCTCGGCCTTTGCTTTGATTCGCACAGATGCGGAAGGGTATTTGTTGGAGATTATCGAAAAACCAACGGCCGATCAGGCGGCAGAATTGATGGCGAAGATTGGTCGCTTGGGAGTTAGCATGAATGTATTTGTCTTTGAGGCTTCGACCTTTTTGCCCTATTTGGCGAAGACACCTTTCCATCCGGTACGGAATGAGAAGGAATTACCTACCTCGGTGGTGATGTTTGGCGAAGGAGAGGGCAGAGGATTTTATGCGATTCCATTGGCGGAGAATGTGCCGGATTTGACTTCGAAGGAGGATATTCTGGTGATGCAGAAGTATTTGGAAGATACATACGGGGATTTTTAATCGATATTTGTAGAGACGCGATACTTCGCGTCTTTTTTTATTTTAGACGCGAGGTATCGCGTCTCTACTTTTTATTTTAGACGCGAGGTATCGCGTCATTACTTTTTTTAGACGCGAAGTATCGCGTCTCTACTTTTTATTTTAGATGCGAGGTATCGCGTCATTACTTTTTTTAGACGCGAAGTATCGCGTCTCTACTTTTTGTTATCTAGGAATTATTTGTACTTTGGTGCAAAACCTATTTAATAAGATGTCTATTGCAATCGTTATCCTCTGTATTGGCCTATTGGTCTTTCTGATTACCTATTTAAAAGTCAATTCTTTTATCGCCTTTTTATTGGTCAGTTTGTTGAGTGGCATCTTGCTCGGCATTCCTTTGGGGGATTTAGCGAAATCCATTCAAAAGGGTTTGGGGGATACGATGGGTTCTCTGGTTACGATTATCGTTTTAGGAGCGATGTTGGGAAAATTGGTCGCCGCGAGTGGGGCGGCCCAACAAATTTCGGCGTCCTTGATTCAATTGTTTGGGGAGAAGCATATTAGTTGGGGTTTAATGGTCACAGGCTTTGTTATTGGTATACCGCTATTTTATAATGTGGGTTTTGTTTTGATGATTCCCCTGATCTTTGCTTTGGTTCAGCGTTATAAATTAAATCCGTTGATGGCGGGTGTTCCGATGATGGCATCTTTATCGGTGGCACATGGGTACTTACCGCCGCATCCATCTCCGGCGGCCTTGGTGGCGCAGTTTGGGGCCAACATGGGGTTGACACTTACCTATGGTATTTTGGTTTCGATTCCGGCGATTATTTTGGCGGGTCCCATTTTCGCAAAGACCTTGGGGCATATTCATCCCAAAGCTTCGAAGTCTTTTGTTTCGCAGGAAATTGCTGCGGATGAATTGCCGAGTAAGGCGTCGAGTTTTTTAACGGCATTATTGCCTGTATTCCTATTAGTATGTACAACGGCTTTTGAAATTCAATTGGGCAAGGATTCGCCTGCATCAGCCGTATTGCATTTGATTGCGGATCCGGCGATGGTCATGTTGATCGCGATTTGTTTTGCGACTTATACATTGGGATTGCGATTGGGGAAATCCATGGAGTCTATTATGTCCATTTATGGAGATGCGGTGAAGGACGTAGCTATGATCTTATTGATTATTGCGGGAGCGGGGACCTTTAAGGAGGTCTTATTGACTTCCGGGGTGAGTAAAGAAATTGCAGGATACTTGGGAAGTTTGCCCATTCCGCCTTTGGTGTTGGGTTGGTTGATGGCTGCGATTATTCGTGTCTGCATAGGGTCGGCGACGATCGCAGGCTTGACAGCGGCTGGAATGATCTTGCCAATCGTGGAATCGGGTGGGGTGAATCCGAATTTGATGGTATTAAGCATTGGTGCGGGTAGTTTAATGTTCTCGCACGTGAATGATACGGGCTTCTGGATGTTTAAGGAGTATTTTAACTTATCGGTAAAAGAAACGATTCGTTCCTGGTCGTTGATGGAGACGATTGTATCGATTACGGGTTTATTAGGGGTCTTACTTTTGAATCAAATCATCTAGTTTCTTGGAATAGTTAAATTTCATGGAAAAATCGTTTTATGTCTTTCCTTTGAAAAATTAAATTCGCTATTCGCTTACTCATTAATTGCGGTGTTTAATGGGCTATTGGTGGTAGGAAATTCTGCAATAAGTCAATTTTGCCATTAATAATTTGGTTAAAATTTGTCAGATTATTAATAATTACATAAATTTCTAGCTGATTGATTAATTATCAACAAATTTTTTAACCCTAACTAACAAGTACATGAAAAAAAATTTACTCATGACTTTCTTGTTGGCTTTCTTTTCGCTTACGAGTTTAGTAGCGCAGGATAGAAAGGTAACAGGAAAGGTAACCTCGGCTGAGGATGGCTCAGGTTTGCCAGGTGTAACGGTTTCCATCAAGGGGACTGGAAAAGGAACCCAAACGAATGTTGACGGTGAATATACCGTTGCGGTTCCAAACGGTGCTACATTAGTGTTCTCTTTTGTAGGACTTAATTCACAAAGTGTTCAGGTAGGAAGCCAGTCGGTGATCAATGTTAAATTGACCACAGATGCGCGTCAATTATCTGAGGTTGTTGTTACAGGTACAGGTACGGCGATCGACAAGCGTTCGACGGCGATTGATGTGCAAGCAATTACAGCGAAGAATTTACCATCTGTTCCAACAGCTTCTGTGGATCAAGCTTTGATTGGTAAAATTGCTGGAGCACAAATTTCATCGGCGAATGGTATGCCAGGCCAACCGGTGAACATCGTTTTACGTGGTATTAACACAATCAACCGCGGAACTTCACCGATGATTTTATTGGATGGAGTTGAATTAGGCTCAACAGATTTGAATTCAATTGACTTGAATATCATCGAAAGAGTAGAGGTAATTCAAGGTGCTGCGGCTGCAACGATTTACGGTGCACAAGGAGCGAACGGTGTTATTCAATTGTTCTCAAAAAAGGGTAAAGCTGGCAAGGTTACAATCGACGTGAATACTTCTTACATCAACTCAACTCCACTGAACGTAGGTAATTTGAGTAAAGCTGATAAGCATGGATTTAAAACCAACGCCAATAATGAAGTAATTGGAGGTTCGGGTCAGCCATTGTTTTTAGACCCAGTTTATGGCTCTTATTCTGAGAACGTGATTTTAGCGAGTACAGATCCTACGACAAACATTAATAAGGCGTATGATAAGAACTTAAAGTATTATGATCACTTTAAGATGTTCTTTGTCCCGACTACAAGTGTAAACAATTCGGTTGCGATTTCAGGCGGTTCAGATAAAAGTGACTATAGTTTGGCGCTTTCAAATTCTGACAATGAAGGACCATTTAAGAATGTAGGAGGTTTGAATCGTACGAATCTAACATCAAATATGGGTTTTGAACTTGCTAAAGGTTTAAAATTGCGTTCAATTACGCAGTTAGTTTATACGAAGAACACCATCAATGATGGGACGGGTCGTTCGATTATTTTCTCTGTTTTCAACTCTAGACCCTTTGTAGATTACGACTTTAAGGATAAGGATGGTAACTATCCAGGATATTTTGGTGATGCAGTGGGTGTGAATGGTTATAATCCGAATGCGGTAAACTTCTACACGAAAACAGATACTAAACGTATAGATATTAACCAAAGTTTGAACTTGAACTATGAGGTTAATAAATTCTTGACATTGGATGCGAAGTATGGTATCAACTACCAAACTGATAAAACTCGCTATGATTATTTGAATCAAACGGGAAATAAAAATATTATGGATCAGCAGTATTGGTACTATAATTTTAATGGAAATGATGCCACCGGTGAGATCAATAATTATGAGTTCTCAAGTACTTTCCAAAACCTAATTGGTTCCGCATTTATCAAGACGGATTTACGTGAAGATTTTGGTATCAACTTGCCAATCAAAACATCCACTCAGTTGTCTTTTGATTACCGAAATAAAGAAACCGCTTCTTACGTATCTTATGGTATTGGTTTGCCAAACTATACTCCATACAACACTTCGCAAGCAGCTGCTACGTATGTTGCACGTGATTACAAGGAACCATTTATTACCTATGGTTATTTGGTGAATCAGCGTTTTGATTATGGTACATATGGTGGTATATCCGGTGGTTTCCGTACAGATTATTCATCTGCATTTGGTGCGGCTTCTACGCCACAAACATTCCCTCGTGGAGATGCGTATTTACGTTTGTCTGAGTTTGGATTTCTGAAGAATTCTTCGGTGAGCAGTACTTTGGAAGATTTCAAGATTCGTGCTGCATACGGAGAGGCAGGTATTCAGCCTCGCCCATTCGACCGTTACATCACACTGAACACAGGAGTTATTGGTTCAGGAAATGCATTCTTCTTCCCATTGACACAATCAAATCCTAATTTGAATGTGGAGATTTCGAAGGAATTAGAAATTGGTACGGATATTGGATTGAATTTAGGTAAGTCTTCCGCATGGTTGAATAATGTTAACCTATCAGCGACATATTGGAAACGTTCAACTGACAATGCGATTTTCAATGTTGATGCAATCCCTTCATCCGGTGTTGGAACTGTGAAGGATAATGCGTTCTCATTAGCTTCGAACGGTATTCAAGCTACATTAAATGCACAAATTTTCAAGGACGCGGATTGGACTTGGAACTTTACCATGAATTTTGGTAAGCAATCATCTGAAATTACGGCGGTTCGCGGTGGTGCAGAGGTTGTTGTGACATCTGCTGCTGGTTCTGTTGGATACGTATTACGTGCAGGAGAGAAAATAGGTCAATTGTATGGTTACTATGGAATTAACAGCCTGGATGCAAAGCTTCCTGATGGAACTATTGCTATTCCAGAAGCAGATCGGTCTAAATATACCGTGGCAAGTAATGGTTGGGTCGTAGATAAGGTTACGAAAGCACCTTATTTTTCGCCAAAGCGTTATTCTTTAGGTGATCCTAATCCTGATTTTAATGCTTCATTTATTACAGACCTATCCTACAAAGGAATTATAACCTTTAATATGCAGGTAGATTTAGTTCAAGGTGCAGGCATATATAATCAGACAAAGGGATGGATGTATCGTGATGGAATTCACTCGGACTATGCAAAACCAATTACAATCGATGGCCAAACAGGTGCTTGGTCTGCCTTTTATCGTGGAGTTTATGCCGCTCGATCATTTAATGGTACTAAAAACTATTTCTATGAAGACGGTTCATTCGCTCGTTTGCGTAACCTTTCCGTTGGTGTAGATTTAGTTCGTGCATTCGGAATCAAAGGATTCCGGAAGTTACAATTAGTGGCTTCGGGTCGTAATCTGTTTACATTGACGAACTACTCAGGAATGGATCCTGAGATTGCATCAGGTGCAAACAATTCTGCTTGGGATCGTGGTATTGATCACAATACAATGCCGAACTTACGTGCATACCAGGTACAATTGAACATTGGTTTCTAATTCAGAACAGAAAAGGTATTATTTAAATTTGAAGAACATGAAAAATATAAAAATAACCGCGCTTTCCTTTCTGCTTTTAGGTGGGATGGTAATGTCGTGTAAGGATCAATTGGATATCCAAAATCCAAATCAGCCAACGCCAGCGACGGCTTCGTCTGAGGCTGGAATTATCGCTTTGGCGCAGGGTTCCGTTTATAAAAATGGTTTTACATCATCTGGTAATAAGTATTATGATGGTGTTGTAGGTGCTTTTTACAATGGTGTCTTAGGGATTCACGATTTGATGGGTGATGTCGTTGGTGCGGAAGCCGCTAATACCTATATGAATAATTTGTCGGCACCCGATATGGTTACTTTAGACAATGGAGCTCAAGTACCAAATCCGAATAGTCCATCAACTCAAAAAGCATTACTTCGCTCAGTGAACACAAATTCGCAACAAGGTGGAAACCCGGGTTTTCATGAGTGGGCGATGATGTATCAATTGAATAACGCATGTAATACGATCTTGGATGCTGTTGATAAAACGACCTTTCAAGGTGATGCTGCAGCCAAAAAGAATGCGATCAAAGCATGGGCTTATTTCTGGAAGGGGATTGCATATTCGCGTTTAGGTTCAATATATTATGCGGGATTAATTGTGAATACGCCATCCGTTACTAATAATGTATATGTTAGCAAAGAAAAAATGATTGAGGAAGCCAATGCGAATTTTGATAAAGCGGCTGCTGCTGCCACCACATCTGGTTCGAATGCGGATTTTCAATCGGTATTGGCTGGTTTAATTCCTGATTTTTTCCAAACAGACTTGGGTGCGGTCCCTACGGGAGCACAATGGGTTAAGAATATTAACACATTGAAGGCTCGTAACATTTTGGTAAACACACCGACGGCTTCGATGACGGCTGCACAATGGGGTCAAATCTTGACTTTGGCGAATGCGGGTGTTGGGGAGTCTGATCCGGTATTTGCAGGAACGACAAACGCCAATGGAGATATTTTCTCACCATCCAATTATAGTGTGGCTGCGCGCGCAGTGGGTTCTAATGCTTCTGGAGGTACATTTAAAATCTCAGAGCGTTTGATTCAAGATTTCAATGTGGGTGATCAACGTTTAGCGAATAATTTTAAGCAATTTCCGGTATGGGTTGGTAACTCAGACCGTGGTAACGCATTCAATACACGTTGGGCAATCGTTGATAAAGGAGCAGGTCTTCCAGGAGTCATGGTTTATTCAAACCGTACGGCGGGTGCAGGTGTGCTTTACTTAGCGGGTAGCTACGAAGAAAACGAATTGATGAAAGCAGAGGCGAAATTATGGACAGGGGATGTGGCTGGAGCTGCTGCGAGTATCAATAAAGTGCGTGCATTTCAAGGCGCGGGTTTAGCTCCCATTACATCAACAGATGCCGCAACGGTAAAGGAAGAATTACGTAAGGAGCGTCGCGTGGCTTTAGCCTTCCGTGGTTTATCATTCTACGATGCTCGCCGTTGGGGTGTATTAGAGAATGGTCGTACAAATGCTGTAGTAATTTCTAAAGATGGTTCAT
>JACCDV010796726.1_pt1 | contig 15248 bp, 13 predicted proteins | sample 7446131 | NCBI WGS metagenome assembly JACCDV01 (sample SAMN15323448, study PRJNA562643) | freshwater metagenome | isolation source: river surface water | place: USA:Blue River Watershed | collected 2017-08-17 | reverse complement strand
GATATCGACATGACGTTAAAGCGTCAAATTCCTCCAGATAAGGATTACTTTACCTTAATGGAGTTTTCTGCTAAATGGGACCCGATTCCAAGTATGTTGTGTCAAAACCATACCCAATTAGTTAAAGGATTTATGGGGCAAACCACCGCTTTTGATTCGAATCTAATCAAATCTAATATCTTGGTTTTAGGAAGTTGTGAGTTGAATAGCGAAGTACGTTACCTTCACGGTCAAAAAGGGAAAGGAATGTTTAGTTTTTATGGAGGACATGATCCCGAAGATTTTCAGCACCAAGTAGGCGATCCACCAACGGTTTTGGATTTACATCCGAATTCGCCAGGCTACCGATTGATTTTAAACAATGTTTTATTTCCTGCTGCCAAGAAGAAAAAGCAGAAGACGTAATCAATTCAAACTAAACTCCATCCAAATAGGGCAGTGGTCTGAAATGGTTCTAGCTTTCTTTAGTGACGGGAAGTTTTGGTAAAAAGCAACTACTCCCGAATTGAGCTTCCTAATTTTTGATTTTGAGAAATACATATTATCAAATTCAGAGGCAAGACATACGCCATTTTTGCAACTACGTTTCAAAGATGTTTTTTGGTTGACCAAAGCAGAAGTAATACCTATTTTTCGTAATGACATAAAAACGGAGTGGGATTGTGGACAATTGAAATCTCCTGTAAATATTAAGTTCAGCGTAGGATATTCTATAGGGAAGAATTGAAAATATTTAATTTCTTTTTCAGGTTGTTTACTTTTAGTGATAGCATGAAAGGAAACAGCAGTAAATTGTTTATTATGGTATTCAAAAGTACATAAATAGGGTTCGCGCTCTATGACTGAAGCATGCTTTTTTTCGAGCCAAGCGTTTCCTATTTTTTTGAGTTGTACTGTTTTCCAAAGAAAAGCATAGCGTTCTTTTTTGCTAGGAGTACTGGTAGTCGGATCGCTAACAACATAATCCCATTGATAACCTTTTCGATTAAGTTCGTCAGCAAGACGTGCAACAGCTTGTGCTCCTCCGTATCCAGCAACTACTTCTTGTAAGGCAATTATATCATATTTATTAATAAGAGTTGCGATATAAGCTATTTCTGAATTGGATTTTGATTTTCCAAAGTTTTCTATATTCCACGAGAGTATTTTAATTTGGCTAAAGCCAATAGAAGAAATAATTAGTAGTACTAGCGTAAATAGTTTTTTCATTGAGATTTTGGTTTTTGAAATCAAAAATAACAAAAAACCCCAATCTTGCGATTGAGGTTTTTCTATCTAAGTAAGTAATTTAAATTGAGTTGATAAAACGTTTATTTTACTTTTTTAAGTATTGCTTTGAAAGCTTCTGGGTGATTCATAGCTAAATCAGCAAGAACTTTACGGTTCAATTCGATATTATTAGCTTTGATTTTTCCCATGAATTGAGAATATGACATACCTTCTAAACGAGCTCCAGCGTTAATACGTTGAATCCATAAAGCACGGAAATTTCTTTTATTCACTTTTCTGTCACGGTAAGCATAGCTCATTGCTTTCTCTACCGCGTTTTTAGCAACTGTCCAAACGTTTTTACGTCTACCAAAGAAACCTTTGGCTTGTTTCATTATTTTTTTTCTTCGTGCTCTTTTAGCAACTGAATTTACCGATCTTGGCATAATTTTACTGTTTTTTTGTAGTAGGCGTCCCGAATTTAATCAAGAGAACTTAAAGCCATACTCCATGGTTATTAAATTGTTTTTAACCTAAAGAATAAAATAGTTTTTGGTTGTCAGTTATTGGTTGTCGGAAAATCCATCAACTAGTAACTTTCAACAGTCAACTATTTAGATAATTCTTAATTGTTGTTTGATGCTTTTTTCATCTGTTGCATGAACTAACGCAGAATGAGTCAAAGCTAATTTACGCTTTTTAGATTTTTTAGTCAAAATGTGACTTTTAAAAGCGTGCTTTCTTTTAATTTTTCCAGAACCAGTAACTTTAAAACGTTTTTTGGCGCTAGATTTAGTTTTCATTTTAGGCATTTTTTCCTAGTTTTTTAATTTATTTTACTTACTTATTTTTGATGAGTCAAAAGCTAGAAAGCTTTTATCTTACTTATTTCTTTTTCTTAGGAGCAATAAACATAATCATTCTTTTTCCTTCGAGTACCGGCATTGCTTCTACTTTTCCATACTCTTCCAAATCTGTAGCCAATCGTAATAATAAAATTTGGCCTTGATCTTTATATATAATTGAACGACCTTTGAAAAACACGAATGCTTTTAATTTAGCTCCTTCTTTTAAGAATTTTTCAGCATTCTTTTTCTTAAATTCATAGTCGTGCTCATCAGTTTGAGGGCCAAAACGAATTTCTTTAATGGTTACCTGAGTTGATTTTGCTTTTAAAGCTTTTTCACGTTTCTTTTGTTCGTAAACAAACTTGTTGTAGTCTATAATTTTACAAACAGGTGGTTCAGCATTTGGAGAAATTTCAACTAAGTCTAATTCTAGTTCATCAGCTAATCGTAAAGCTTCTGAAGTTTTGTAAACTCCGGTTTCAACATTATCGCCTACAAGGCGTACTTCTGGCACACGAATTAAATTATTAATTCGATGAGCATCTTTTTTTTCTACTCGAGGTTGGTAACCTCTGTTACTTTTTATTGCTATGACTTTAAAAATTTAAGTTAAACTGTAAATACTTTTAATGTTTTATTGATTTCTTCGGAAACGATAGTTGCAAATTCTTCTATAGTAACCGTAACATTTCCTTTACCTTCTTGGCCATGACGGCGAATAGAAACAGTACCGTTTTTTTCTTCCTCTTCGCCTACAATAAGCATGAAAGGCATTTTTTGCATCTCAGCATCTCTAATTTTCTTACCGATAGTCTCATTTCGATTATCGATTAGGGCGCGAATTTCGTGATTTTCTAGCAAATCTAAAACTTTTTTAGCATATATTTCGTATTTCTCGCTTAAAGACAAGATAATGGCTTGTTCTGGCATTAACCATAGAGGGAAATTTCCAGCAGTGTGCTCTAATAAAATAGCAATGAAACGTTCCATAGAGCCAAATGGTGCTCGGTGAATCATTACCGGTCTGTGTAGTTGATCATCAGATCCTTTATAAGTTAAATTGAAACGTTCCGGTAAGTTGTAATCTACTTGAATTGTTCCTAATTGCCATTGTCTTCCTAAGGCATCTTTGACCATAAAATCCAATTTAGGGCCATAGAAAGCAGCTTCACCATATTCAATAACTGTATTTAAACCTTTGTCTTTTGCCGCATTGATAATGGCATTTTCAGCTTTTTCCCAATTTTCGTCTGAACCAATATATTTTTCTCTGTCTTCTTGGTCGCGCAATGAAACTTGAGCAGTAAAGTTTTCAAATCCTAATGAACCAAAAACATATAAAACTAAATCAATTACTTTTTTGAACTCTTCATCTAATTGCTCTGGAGTACAGAAAATATGGGCATCATCTTGAGTAAATCCTCTTACACGGGTTAAACCATGTAATTCACCACTTTGTTCATAACGGTATACTGTTCCAAACTCTGCATAACGTTTTGGCAAATCTTTGTACGACCAAGGGCGAACATTGAATATCTCACAGTGGTGAGGGCAGTTCATGGGTTTTAATAAAAACTCTTCGCCTTCAGCAGGAGTATTGATAGGTTGGAAGCTATCAGCACCATATTTTGCGTAGTGTCCTGAAGTAACGTACAATTCTTTTTGACCAATATGTGGAGTAACCACTTGTTCGTAACCTGCTTTTTTCTGTGCTCTTTTCAAGAATTGCTCTAAACGATCACGTAAAGCAGCACCTTTTGGCAACCATAATGGTAATCCTTGTCCTACTTTAGATGAAAAAGCAAATAATTCTAATTCCTTTCCTAGTTTTCTGTGGTCGCGACGTTTAGCTTCTTCTAATAATTCCAGATATTCGGTTAAATCTTTTTGTTTAGGGAATGAAATTCCGTACACACGAGTCAACTGTTTGTTTTTCTCATCTCCTCTCCAATACGCACCAGCTACACTCATGATTTTCATCGCTTTGATGATACCTGTATTAGGAATATGTCCTCCACGACATAAATCAGTGAAGTTAGAATGATCACAGAAAGTGATGGTTCCGTCTTCTAAATTAGAGATTAATTCCGTTTTATAAACATTGTCCTTGTACACTTCTAAAGCCTCTGCTTTTGAAACAGGACGCAATTTGAATTCGTGTTTTTCTCTTGAAATTTCTAATACACGATCTTCAATTTTTTTGAAATCGGCATCCGTAATTTTATGTTCTTCAAAATCAACATCGTAGTAAAATCCATTGGCGATAGCAGGTCCAAGAGTTAATTTGATTCCAGGAAACATTTCTTCGAGAACTTGCGCCATCACGTGCGAAGTAGAGTGCCAAAATGCTTTTTTCCCTCCTTCGTCATTCCAAGTAAAAAGAACAAGACTACCATCTGTGGTCAAAGGCGTCGTGGTTTCAACAGTAGTACCATTGAATGCAGCAGAAATTACATTTCTAGCCAATCCTTCGCTTATGCTTTTTGCAACGTCCATTGGGGTTATCCCAGCTGCAAATTCTTTCACAGACCCATCGGGTAAAGTAATCTTAATCATTTTAAATTATTTTTAAGATTGCAAATATAGGGTATTGCAAAAACACATACAAAATATAAGCAAGGTTTGTGAGTGGTTTTTAGTGCTTTTGGGCAAATAATTTCAAAAAAGAGTGGTGTTTCTAAAATTGATTCTAGAAGTTTCTTTACTGAAAACAATTCTGTACTTTTGCAACACACAAAAACACAACTATGTACAAGCAATTAATTCGTCCGATGCTTTTCTTTTTTGATCCAGAAAAAGTACATTATTTTACTTTCTCTGCTATTCGAATACTCTCTAAAATACCAGGTTTTTCAAGTCTTTTTCGTGCTTTGTATGAAGTGAAAGACAGTCGATTAGAAACCGAAGTTTTTGGGTTGAAATTTAAAAACCCAGTAGGTTTAGCTGCCGGATTTGATAAAAATGCGGTTTTGTACAATGAGTTGTCTAATTTCGGGTTTGGATTTATTGAAATTGGTACGCTTACGCCAAAAGCACAAGATGGGAATCCTAAAAAACGATTGTTTCGTTTAAAAGAAGATAGCGCTATCATTAACCGAATGGGGTTTAACAATGGCGGTGTTGAAGAAGCCGTATTGCGATTGAAAAAAAATAAGGGAGTACTTATTGGAGGAAATATTGGAAAAAATAAAGTAACTCCTAATGAAGAAGCTACCTCTGATTACGAAATTTGTTTCGATGCCTTATTTGATTATGTAGATTATTTTGTGGTGAATGTGAGTTCGCCAAACACCCCTAATTTACGTGCTTTACAAGATAAAGAACCGTTAACACAGTTGTTACAAACTTTACAAAATAAGAATTTGGCTAAGCCAAAGCAGAAACCAATTTTGTTAAAAATTGCACCGGATTTGACTGATGAGCAATTGTTAGATATTATTGACATTGTGAACGAAACTAAAATAGCTGGAGTGATTGCTACCAACACCACTTTGTCTCGCGAAGGACTGCAATCTGAAAATAAAATCGAAGCGGGTGGATTGTCTGGAAAACCTTTGGCAAAACGCGCCACAGAGGTGATCCGATTTTTATCTGAAAAAAGCAATAAATCATTTCCTATCATTGGAGTAGGAGGTATCCATACGGCAGAAGATGCAATCGAAAAACTAGAAGCGGGTGCAAGTTTAGTTCAGCTCTACACGGGCTTTATTTATGAGGGACCTGCTTTGGTAAAAGCAATAAACAAAGCAATTGTGAGAAGAAAGTAATTACTTAAGGTTGATTTTGCAATTGATTTTTGCAATTGAAATAGCCCTTGCGATTGTCTTTTTTTGCTACCTTTGATTGCTATGGAAACAGTAAAAATTATCGAATGTCCGCGTGATGCTATGCAGGGAATAAAAACATTTATTCCTACTGCAAGTAAGGTGACCTATATTCAGTCGCTGTTGCGAGTGGGGTTTGACACCATAGATTTTGGAAGTTTTGTTTCTCCAAAAACAATTCCGCAAATGCAAGATACTGCCGAAGTTTTAGCACAATTGGATTTGTCTCAAACTCAAAGTAAGTTGCTAGCTATCATTGCGAATACAAAGGGAGCTGAATTGGCTTGTAATTTTCCTGAAATACAGTATTTAGGTTTTCCATTTTCCATTTCAGAGAATTTCCAAATGCGTAATACGCACAAGACGATTTCGCAATCCTTACTAAGTTTAGAAGAGATTTTAAACTTGGCAGACGCCAAAAACAAACAAGTGGTAGCCTATCTTTCAATGGGTTTTGGGAATCCGTATGGCGACCCTTGGAATACGGAAATCGTTGGCGAGTGGACTGAAAAATTAGCAGCTATGGGAGTTACGATTTTGTCGCTTTCGGACACCATCGGAAGTTCTACTCCTGAAATGATTGCTTATTTGTTTTCTAATTTAATTCCAACTTATCCTGAAATTGAATTTGGAGCTCATTTGCATACCACACCCGACTCCTGGTTTGAAAAAATTGATTCTGCATACCAATCAGGTTGCCGTCGATTTGATGGAGCCATTCAAGGATTTGGCGGATGCCCAATGGCAACCAATCATTTGACAGGAAATATGCCAACAGAAAAATTACTATCTTATTTTACATCCAAAAAAGTGGCTACAAATCTAAGTCCGATGAGTTTTGAAAGTGCGTATAATGAAGCTTCTAACGTATTCGGTCAATTTTTTTGAAAACAATAAATGCCTTAGAATGTCGTTCTGCTTTACATAATCTCAATTCAATTTTTATGAAATGCCTCCTTATTTTTAGATGGTTAGGAATAGTTCTTTTAGTAATAGTCTCTTTTTCATGTTCTAGTGATTTGGATATTAATCAAACCAAAAACTTGCGTTTAGAACCCACTTATATTGCTAATTTGGTTTATTTTGATATTCCTGCTCATGAGTTTGTAACTAATGGGGTTGAACATCCTCAATTCATTGATCGTTCAACAGTTGATGTATTCAATAATACTTTTTTTGTCAATGATTTAGCCAAGGTTGATTTGGATTTTGAAATCAATAATACTATTGCTAGAGATTATGTTTTGGAGATAAAATTATATAATGTATATGGAGCTCAGATAGATACAATTACTATTTCGGTGCCGGCTTATTATGGTGCTCCTAATGTAATTACTCAAAAAGAAGTATTTCAAGGTATACGACTAACGACCTTAAAAAATACTACTCGGATCGAGATGGTGTTACGAATGGCTGGGGCAACAACTACATTGACTGAAACAAGTCCGGGTACCATAAAAATGCGATCTGGTATAACCGCTTATTTTGTGATACAATGAGAAAAGTAGTATTTCTTTTTTATTTTTTTACGGTAACTAATTCAATAGCGCAAAATAAACAACTGTTGTATAATTTTACCGATATTCCTCAAACTTTGATGACTAATCCAGGTGCGGACGTGAAGTATAAATGGTATGTAGGAATACCATTTTTCTCTGGTATTTCTATGAATGTGGGTTCTAGCGGATTTTCGGCTTATGATTTGTTTGCTATCGATGGAGTTGATTTTAATACCAAATTGAGAAATGTACTTTCCAAAACTTCACATAATGATGTGTTGAGTTTGAATCAACAGATGGAATTGTTTAGTGGTGGATTTAAGCTAGGTAATAATTATCAGAGTAATGGCTATTTTTCTTTTGGTTTGTACCAAGAATTTGATTTTTTATCTTATATACCTCAGGATATAGCGACTTTGGCTATAGATGGCAATAAGAATTATATTGGAAAACGATTTGATCTTGGAGATCTAAGTGCCAAGGCGGAGTTATTGTCAGTGTTTCATATTGGATACCATAAAAAAATCCAAGACAATTTGATTGTAGGCGCTAGAGCCAAAATATATTCTAGTATTTTTAATGCGAGTTCGATTAATAACGCAGGATATATTTACACCAATACCTCCACAGATGCCTATTACGAACAAATTGTGTATTCTAATTTACAATTGAATACTTCAGGTATTGCTCAATATAATGATACTAATAACACTAACAATTTTGGGACAGATTTTAAAAAGGGGATTTTGTTGGGAGGAAATTTAGGTTTAGGTTTGGATCTAGGTTTGACCTATTATCCGCAATCTAATGTGCAGTTTACGGCTAGTATTATTGATTTAGGATCGATTAAACAGTCTAAAAATGTAGAAAATTATTCGTATAAAGGGTTTTATAATTACAAAGGATTAGTGCCTCATTTTAATAATGAAAATGCCGCTCAAGCGAATTATCAAGATTTCAAAAATGCTATTGTAGAGGAAACTACAAATACATCATACACTACTTGGAGGTCCACTAAATTCAATGCTTCGGCGCAATATTCTTTTGATGAAGAACGAGTAGTAGATGGTAGTTGTAATTGTGAAGGAACAGATTCTACAATTTTTTATAAAAGTACAATTGGAGCACAGCTATTTGCGATGACAACCCCAAGATCTCCTCTGTTGGCATTGACTACTTTTTATAAAAGAAATTTTTCAAAGTCATTTCAAATGAAAGCGACCTACACTATTGATTCTTTTTCGTTTACCAATGTAGGATTAGGAATGTCAACTAAAGTCGGGCCTGTTAATTTGTATGTCTTAGCAGATAATGTATTGTCTTACGCGGATATTTCTAAAGCAAATAGCCTTTCGTTTCAGCTGGGACTTAACGTGATTTTAAAGGAGTAACTTTTTTTAATCTTAACCCGTTGGGTGTAATTATTTAATTTATTTAGTTTTTTTGAATTATTAGCCCCGAATTCTTGAATTATTAAAATGTAAATATAAAAATTAGTTCATCTTTGATGATTATTCAAATGTAATCGAATAGTTATTTCTAAAAATTTGAGAATTCGTGGCAAAATCATTTCAAATTTTAATTACCCCAAATGTGTTAATCTTTTTACTAACTTATAGATTTCTATCCAGAACACTGCGACCCCACCTACTATAACACTATAACAAAATTGTTGTATTGGAATTAGCTCAAATTCAAAAAAATGAGCTAGAGTTGGTACAAAAATTAATAGACAAGTTGCTACTATTGTTGTGCCAATAATAAATAAAACCAGGTTGTTTTTATATTGTAAAGTTGTGAAAATGGAATAATAAAAGGAACGATTAACTAGTGTTAGAAAGATATTGGAACTAATTAAAGTTACAAAGACTAATGTTCGAGTTGTATCCTCTGAGTAACCGTTTTTTATACTGTTTTGGTATACGAACAGTAATCCAAGTGTAATGGCTAATCCCTGAAGGATACTCAGTATAATTTCTTTACTTTTAAAAAAAGTAGTGGAGAGTGGCCTAGGGCTTAATTCCATTAAATTACGTTCCATAGGTTCATTTTCGTAGATAATAGAGCAGGTAGGTCCCATTATAATTTCTAAGAAAATAATATGTATTGGAGAAAAAATGTTGGGATACATCCATCCTAATGCCAAAGGAATAAATACGATCAAAATCAGAGGAATATGAATTGAAATGATGTATTGAATTGCTTTCTTAAGATTGATGTAAATCTTTCTTCCCATAGCAATAGCTTCAGTCATTTTAGTAAAATCATCATCTATCAAAATCAAATTGGCGGCTTGTTTAGCAATTTCAGTACCTCTTTTTCCCATCGCAATTCCTATGTGGGCTGATTTTAGAGCGGGACCATCGTTAACGCCATCTCCAGTCATGGCAACAATTTGATTGTTGTCCTTTAAGGCTTTGATAATTTTGAGTTTGGCTTCTGGAAACATTCGTGTAAAAAGATGGGTGTCTAATACCTTTGACTTTAATTCGGTTTCGTCCATAGCCATTAGTTCGTCACCACTTAAAGTATTTTGATGATTTTTGAATCCAACTTGTTTGGCAATGGTGGTACTGGTTTCAGTATTGTCGCCAGTGATAATTTTGATATCTATTCCTGCCTTATAAAAGGTTTCAAATACGGTTTTTATATTGCTTTTTGGCGGATCGTAGAAGGCAACTAACCCTTTGAATTGGAATGAAAATTCTTGTTGTTTTTCAGGAAATTCCTCTCCGTAGAATTTTGCTTCGGCTACAGCCAAAACTCGGAAACCTTCTTGAGTCATTGTTTTTAGGGCTTGTTGAATTTGTTGTATTTCTAAATCAGATAGGTTAGAACAAGTAAGTATAGCTTCAGGGGCACCTTTAGCAGCAATGATACGAATTCCTTTGTTGTTTTCAAAAATATGAGTCATCATTGGAGGTTTACCACTCAAAGGATATTCGTATGTTAACTTAAAATCAGCTCGCTCATCTTCCAAATCTAAATTGGTATAAGCTTCATGCAGTGCAATTTCCATAGCATCAAAAGGAATTGGTTCGCTTGCCCACATTGCCAGAGTTAAGAGTTCATTTTCTTCTGGGGTCATTTTCGAGTTGATTCCTGAAACCTGATTGGAAGAAAGTGTATACCATTGTGCTAGGCTCATTTTATTTTCAGTAATTGTACCTGTTTTATCAGTACAAACAACAGTAGCACTGCCTAGTGTTTCGACGGTTTTAGTGTGTTTGACAATAATTCCCATTTTCATTAGTCGCCAAGCGCCCAATGCCATAAAAGTAGTAAAGGCAACGGGTATTTCTTCAGGGATAATACTCATTGCAATAGTCAACGCTTTGAGTAAACTATCCAAAATTATTCTAGAATGATAAAAGTTAATTCCCCAGACAATACCAAAAACAATGAGGCCTACAATCGACATCTGTTTGGCAAAATTTTCAATTTGTTTTTGAAGCGGTGTTTTTTCCTCCTCAATACTACCTAAACTTTTTCCAATTTTACCTAATTGGGTTGTATTTCCAATAGCAGTAACGATACAAATAGCAAGTCCACTAGCTACTATAGTACCTTGGTATACTGTTTTATTTTCAGAGGTTTCGTTTTTAGGAACTGAAAAAGATTCTCCAGTTAGAATGGATTCATTTACAGAAAAATCGTTGGATTGTAGGATGAGACCATCAGCAGGAACAAAAGTGCCTTCTTCAATTTGAATATAATCTCCTAAAACAATGTCTTCACTTGTAATTTCTTGTAAAATACCTTCTCGGATTACCTTACTTTTGGGTTGGGTTAGTTTTTCTAATGCCTTAATAGCGTTTTTGCTTTTTGATTCCTGATACAGTGAAATGCTAGCGATAAGAACAATAGCTACCGACATGAAAATACCGTTACTATGTTCGCCTGTAATAAAATAAATACTTGTTGCTATAGCAAGAAGCAAAAACATGGGTTCAGTCCCTATTGTTAGGACAGCAACCCAAAAGTTGTTTTTTTCTCGATGTTCCAGTGAATTAGAACCATTTTTTAATCGTGAAGCAATTACTTCATCAGTTGATAGTCCTTTTATTTCTGTTTGGATTGCCATTTTGTAGTAATTTTTAGTACCAATGATATCTATTGGAATAACCCATTTACTGCAATTTAATCATAAATTATAAGATAGCGATGGTTTTTTGCTTAAGATTATCTATATTTGCACGCAATTTAACCACAACTTCAAATTGCAATGATCGCACACAATGCTAAGATTATCGGCGAAGGATTAACTTACGATGACGTTCTATTAGTTCCTAACTATTCTAATGTGCTTCCTCGCGAAGTAAGTATCCAATCTAAATTTTCAAGAAATATTACGTTAAATGTTCCAATCGTAGCTGCTGCTATGGATACGGTTACAGAAAGTGCTATGGCAATTGCTATGGCTCAGGAAGGCGGAATTGGCGTATTGCATAAGAATATGACTATTGAGCAACAAGCTGCCAAAGTGCGTAAAGTAAAACGTGCAGAATCTGGTATGATTATAGATCCTGTGACTTTGCCATTAACTTCTACTGTAGCCGATGCAAAAAATGCGATGAAAGAATTTGGAATTGGAGGAATTCCAATTGTAGACGAATATAAAATCTTGAAAGGAATTGTTACCAATCGTGATTTGCGTTTTGAAAAAAATGGAGCGCGCCCGATTGTTGAAGTAATGACTTCTCAAAACTTAATTACTGTTGCTGAAGGAACTTCTTTAGAACAAGCTGAAGTAGTTTTGCAAGGAAATAAAATCGAAAAATTACCAGTGGTTAATGCTAAAAACGAATTAGTAGGATTAATTACTTTTAGAGATATTACTAAATTAACTCAGAAACCTATTGCAAACAAAGATGTTTACGGACGTTTGCGCGTAGCAGCTGCTATTGGAGTTACAGGAGATGCAGTGCAAAGAGCAGAAGCTTTAGTGAAAGCTGGAGTTGATGCCATTATTATTGATACGGCTCACGGGCATACGCAAGGTGTAGTGAATGTGTTGAAAGAAGTAAAAGCTAAATTTCCTCAAATTGATGTTATTGTTGGAAACATTGCTACGCCAGAAGCGGCTAAATATTTAGTTGAAAATGGTGCTGATGGTGTAAAAGTAGGGATTGGACCGGGTTCAATTTGTACTACTCGTATTGTTGCGGGAGTTGGTTTTCCTCAATTCTCAGCAGTTTTAGAAGTAGCTGCGGCTATCAAAGGAACTGGGGTTCCAGTTATTGCAGATGGTGGTATTCGTTATACAGGAGATATTCCTAAAGCGATTGCTGCAGGAGCTGACTGTGTGATGTTAGGTTCGCTTTTAGCAGGTACTAAAGAATCTCCAGGAGAAACCATTATTTTTGAAGGAAGAAAATTCAAATCCTACCGTGGAATGGGTTCTGTTGAAGCCATGCAAGGTGGATCAAAAGACCGTTATTTCCAAGATGTAGAAGACGATGTGAAGAAATTAGTGCCAGAAGGAATTGTAGGTCGTGTTCCTTATAAAGGAGAATTGAATGAAAGTATGTTGCAATTCATTGGTGGTCTTCGTGCCGGAATGGGTTACTGTGGTGCGAAAGATATTCCAACCTTACAAGAAAATGGACGTTTTGTTCGTATTACTTCAAGTGGAATCACGGAGAGTCACCCACATAATGTGACAATTACTAAAGAAGCTCCAAATTATTCAAGATAATAAGTAGTTTACCAAATAAAAAAAGGCTTAAGATATTTTCTTAAGCCTTTTTATGATTTATATTTAGAAACTATATCCCCACAAAATTACTTGGTGTAATTTGTAGTAATTCTGTTTTAATTGCGTCACTTACATCCAAAGTAGCAATGAAACTATGAATCGATTCTTTAGTAATGGCTTCATTTGTTCTGGTTAAACCTTTCAACGCTTCATACGGATTTGGATACCCTTCACGGCGTAAAATAGTTTGTATAGCCTCAGCAACAACTGCCCAGTTTTTCTCTAAATCTTCATGGAATTTAGGTTCGTTTAACAACAGTTTGTTTAGTCCTTTTAAAGTGGCTTCAAAAGCTATAATAGTATGTCCCATGGGTACACCTATATTTCTTAAAACGGTACTATCAGTCAAGTCACGTTGTAATCTTGAGATAGGCAATTTAGCCGATAAATGTTCGAAAATAGCATTGGCAATCCCTAAATTACCTTCTGAATTTTCAAAATCGATAGGGTTTACTTTATGCGGCATAGCCGAAGAACCAATTTCTCCCGCTTTGATTTTTTGTTTGAAATAATCCATAGAAACATAGGTCCAAATGTCTCTATCTAAATCAATGAGTATCGTATTGATTCGTTTCAAGGCATCAAAAAATGCAGCAAAGTGATCATAATGTTCAATTTGTGTAGTCGGGAAGGAGTGGTGCAATCCTAAGTTGTTTTCTACAAATGTGTCTCCAAATTGTTTCCAATCAATTTGAGGATACGCTACGTGATGTGCGTTGTAATTTCCAGTAGCTCCACCAAATTTAGCCGCAAACGGAATGTTGAATAACAAACGCATTTGTTCTTCTAAACGTTCTACAAAAACGCCAATTTCTTTTCCTAGACGAGTAGGGGAAGCAGGTTGTCCATGCGTACGCGCTAACATTGGAACATCTCGCCATTCTGTACTTAGTTCTTTTAATTTTGAAATTACCCCAGTTAAAGAAGGCATATATACTTTTTCAAACGCTTCTTTGGTCGAAAGCGGAATCGCAGTATTGTTGATATCTTGAGAAGTTAATCCAAAGTGAATGAACTCTTTGTACTCTGATAAACCTAATTTTTCAAAAGCATCTTTGATGAAATATTCTACCGCTTTTACATCGTGATTGGTTACTTTTTCAGTCTCTTTAATCCAAAGCGCATCTTCAGTAGAAAAGTTTTTGTAGATGGCACGCAAACTTTCAAACAAATTCGGATTTACATTTTTTAGTTGAGGTAAAGGTACTTCACACAAAGCGATGAAATATTCGATTTCAATTAAAACACGGTATTTGATTAAAGCTTCTTCAGAGAAAAAAGGAGCTAGTGAAAGGGTTTTATTTCTATATCTTCCGTCAATAGGAGAAATAGCATTCAATTCGTTTAGAGTAGTCATTTTTGTGTTGTTTTTTCGAAAGTGCAAATATAAACCTTTTTAGTATTTTTGCCCTCAAAAAACAGACAATGATTGATATTGATTACCTTAATTTTCTTGAAAACATTTTGACTGATAATCGAAAAGAGCGCTTTTTGGAAGTGTTGAAAAATAGAACCAATCATTTCACAGTAGCGGTTGAGGATGTGTACCAGCTCCATAACACAAGTGCGGTTATGCGTAGTTGTGAGGTTTTTGGGATTCAGGAATTGAATGTGATCGAACAACGTTTCGGTAAACGAATAGATAAACAAATTGCTTTAGGTGCCCAAAAATGGGTCGATATTATTAGACATGAAACCTCTGATAATTGTATCCAATCACTTCGTTCTAAAGGGTATCAAATCATTGCCACTACACCTCACGAAAAGGATTGTTTGCTAGAGAATTTTGATATTTCAAAACCAAGCGCGCTGTTTTTTGGTACCGAAAAAGAAGGTTTGTCAGAAGAAATTATGCAACAAGCCGATGGATTTTTGAAGATTCCAATGGTAGGATTTACTGAGAGTTTGAATATTTCGGTTTCGGCGGCCATTATTATTCAGAATTTAACTAACCGACTTCGAAATTCGGATATTAATTGGCAGTTAACCGAAGATGAAATCCTAGAAAAGCGTCTTACTTGGGCTAAGAATTCTATCAAAGACATCAAACGAATTGAAAAACGCTATTTTGAAGAAAATCCAAAATAGAAATCGTTCATGATGTTTTTTT
>JACCDV010324803.1_pt1 | contig 15250 bp, 17 predicted proteins | sample 7446131 | NCBI WGS metagenome assembly JACCDV01 (sample SAMN15323448, study PRJNA562643) | freshwater metagenome | isolation source: river surface water | place: USA:Blue River Watershed | collected 2017-08-17 | reverse complement strand
CGAGAGGGAAACACCCGGTCCCATTCCGAACCCGGAAGTTAAGCCTCTCAGCGTCGATGGTACTGCAAGGGTGACCTTGTGGGAGAGTAGAACGTCGCCGGACTTCTTTTATAAAAAGGGGCGCTTTCACGAGCGCCCCTTTTTTATTTCTCTAGAATTAAGAAGTTAGCAAAGAAAAGTACACAAATAATTTAAGAGCGTGAAGGAGAAGGTAACGATGGAAGATAGAGAAAAACGCCCATCCCGTCCTTCACGTCCCGTACAAAATTTAAAGCCAGGGGAGCGTCCAGCTCGCTCTGGTGAACGCCGTTCATCGGGAGATGCACCGCGCAAACCATCAGGCCCAAACTCACAACGTCGCCGTGAAGATCTTCCAGCGCGTGGTGGCTCATCAAACCGTGCAGGTGCACCTCGTCAAACTCGTGATGGCTCAGATCCACGCGGAGCTAGACCTGCACCAATGGAGAGAGATCAATCCCGTTTGCGTCCACGAATCTTTGAACCAGATATTCCTGAGGATGTAACTGGTGAAGAGTTAGAGAAATCAGTTCGTGCTGAGCTGCTCAGCCTTTCTGCAGAGAATGCAAAGGTAGTTGCTCGCCACTTAGTGTGTATCAATTTGTATCAAGATACAGATCCACAGTTGGCGCATAAACACGGCATCGCAGCCGCACACCATGCAGGTCGCTTAGCTGTTGTTCGCGAGTCTGCAGGCTATGCCGCATACCGAGCGGGACATTTTGAAATTGCATTGAAGGAGTTACGTGCAGCTAATCGTATTTCGGGAGATGTTTCCTCCTTGCCTGTTATGGCAGATTGCGAACGTGGTCTCGGAAACCCTCTAAAAGCATTGAATTTGGCTGGTTCTCCAGAGGTTAAGCGGTTAGCTAAACCTGAAGAGATTGAGATGAGAATTGTTGCGGCAGGTGCACGTCGCGACCTAGGCGAGTTAGATGCTGCCGTTGTCACCTTGACTTGTAAAGAGCTCAACAATGAATCAGAGGAATGGGCACTTCGTCTTCGTTACGCCTATGCAGATGCATTAGATGCTGCTGGTCGTAAAGAGGAGGCGCGTCAATGGTTTGCAAAGTGTGCCGAATTAGATGTTGATGAGTTCACCGATGCAGCTGAAAGAGCTGAGCAATAGTTACCCACAACCCTGCAAAAGATTCTTAATCTCGTCACCGCGCTTACATACCTTGCACCCTTCACATGCAGAAGGGGAGAGCAATGAGCAGCAAGGTGGTTACCAAGAAAAAGAGCGTTGATCAATCTGAAGTTGAGGAGGATTACTCGCTTAATGATGTGGTTTTGCGGGGGAGGGTTTCTAAAGAGGCGGCCGAGAAAGAGTTGCCCAGTGGTGACAAAGTGGTTGAGTTTAGATTGATTATTACCCGTGAGACGAGAACAGGTGTAGACACCTTGGATATCGGTGCGTGGAGTTCAAAGTCCCGTAGAACAGCTTTAACACTCAAAGCAGATGAGTGGATCGAGGTATCGGGCTCGATTCATCGCCGTTTTTGGAGCGCACCGACAGGTCTTGCAAGCCGTTGGCAGGTTGAAGCGGTCGAGATTTCCCGAATTTAGGTAGGCTTATGGCATGAGCAAGAACAGCGATATAAAAGCCACAATCAAATCCATAATTGAGAATGTGCAACTCGGAAACAAATCTGGAACCGAAGTTGCCCAGTCTGTAAACCTTTTTCTAAAAGAGGGTGGCGAAGCGATCAAGGTCAAAATTGAGGATGAGGTTGAACGCTCCGTCTCTAAGATGGGTTTTGTAAAGCGTGGCGAGTTCGAAGCTCTCAAGCAGGAGGTTGCAGCGCTCAAGAAGGGCGGGGCTACCTCTTCAACCAAGAAGTCAGGTGCTACAAGTAAAAAGAAGGTAGCAAAGAAGGCGGTCAAGAAAGCCGCGGCAAAAAAGCCGGCTGTAAAGAAAACCGTCAAAAAGGTTGTAAAGAAAAGTGCAGCCAAGAAAGTGGTCAAGTAAATGGAGAACACAACCAACGGCAACGAACAGTTCAATGGAGAAGGTTTTGTTGAGGAGCTTCGCAACGAGTTGCAGGAGATCGATGCGATGGAAGTTGGCGACCACGCTCAACGCTTTGAAGCTTTGCACCAGAAGTTAAATCAAGCCTTGTCATCTATTGATGGTCTGTAAATAGTTAAAAGCCATGAAGACACGTTTGGATGCCGAGCTCGTACGTAGAGAGCTTGCGCGTTCACGTGAGCAGGCAGCAGATCTCATTGAAAAGAGATCTGTCCTGGTCAATGGAATTCCAGCAACTAAACCCGCAACTCAGGTAGATGCGGAAACCTCGATCACTATTTCGGGGGATCGGGATGATTTTGTCTCTCGTGGCGGTCATAAATTAGAGGGCGCATTAGTTGCATTTACAGGCGTCAATGTTGAGGGTAAGCGTTGCTTAGATGCAGGAGCATCTACAGGTGGCTTCACCGATGTTTTGCTTCGCCGCAACGCTGGACATGTTGTTGCCGTAGATGTTGGGTATGGGCAACTTGCTTGGGGTTTGCGTCAAGATGAACGTGTAACTGTTTTAGATCGAACAAATATCCGTCATCTAACGGGTGAGATGGTTGGGGAACCGATTGATCTAGTGGTTGCAGATCTTTCATTTATCTCACTGACATTGGTTCTGCCTGCCTTAGCCGCTGTCTCCAAATCAGATGCTGATTTTGTCTTGATGGTTAAGCCACAGTTTGAGGTTGGACGTGAAAAGCTTGGCGCAGGTGGAGTTGTTCGTGATCCTGCCTTGCGAAAGGCCGCTGTAGTTGAGGTTGCAGAGTCTGCATACGATGTTGGTTTAGGCACGATGGGGATCGCTGCTAGTCCTTTGCCAGGTCCTGCTGGAAATGTTGAATACTTCTTGTGGCTACGTCGCGGCGCCCCGGAGATTGATCACGCGATGTTGGATCAAGCCATAGCGATTGGACCTCAGTAATGCGCAATCTTTTAATTGTTTGTAATCCCGGTCGCGTTGATGCGGTTACCGCAGCTGTTGAACTTCAACAAAATCTTGCATCCACCTTTGGCATCTACACGATCTCTGATGTTGAAATTCCAGGGATCATCCACTCGACAATCGCAGATCTACCTGAAATTGAGGCTGCAGTTGTTTTAGGTGGGGATGGAACAATGCTTCGCGCCGCAGAGGTTGCGCAGGAGCGGGATATTCCATTGCTGGGCGTGAACTTGGGACATGTTGGTTTCCTATCCGAGGTTGAACGATCCAAGATCTCTGATGTGATTCAAGCGGTAATTAATAAAAGTTATGTGATTGACCCTCGAATCACCTTGGGTTACACCGTTGAACGTGGTGGAAAGGCAGTCGCCTCTGGTTGGGCTTTAAATGAAGTCACCGTTGAACGTGAAAAGGCAACCATGGTGGAGCTATTTCTTGAGATTGATAACCGTCCAATATCTCGTTGGGGTTGCGATGGCTTAATCTGTTCAACGCCTACCGGCTCTACCGCCTATGCATTCTCTGCAGGAGGGCCCGTTGTATGGCCCGCAGTAGACGCCTTAGTTGTTCTTCCAATTTCAGCGCATGCACTTTTCTCGCGTCCACTTGTAATCTCACCAGCCTCAGTAATTGCCGTTGGTATTGAATCCTCAGAAGCATTTTTATCTGCCGATGCCTTACGCAAATTCCCTTTACTAGCCGGTGACCGTGTTGTGGTTACCAAGCATTCTCGCGTCATTCAATTAGCCCACCTCAAAAACACCTTATTTAGCGATCGATTGGTGGCAAAGTTCAAACTACCTGTTGAGGGCTGGCGTGGTGAGTGAACGTACCTTTCTTGAAGAGATAACAATTCGCTCGATCGGCGTTATTGATCAGTCGACGTTGGAAATCTCCAAAGGCCTTACCGTTTTATCTGGTGAAACCGGTGCCGGAAAAACCATGATTTTAACCGCTTTAAACCTCATTCTTGGAGGAAAAGCCGATAGCGCACTTGTTCGCAAAGGATCGGAACGATTAGTTGCTAGCGGTCGCTTTTCAATTCCAAAGGCTCAAGAGATTTTGTTTGAGGATGTTTTAGTAGAAGATGGCGAGTTAATAGTCGTACGTACCGTTGCCGCAGATGGAAAGAGCAAGGCAACAACTAACGGGGTCAGTGCTACCGCTACAACTCTTGCGACAATCGGTGAAAACTTAGTAGAGGTTCATGGACAAGCGGCCAATCACACAATTACAAAGTCCTCGCGTCAACGAGAGTTGGTAGATCGCTTTGGCGGAATAAATCTTTCTGATTATCAAAAAGCGCTCCATAGCTATCACGAGATGAAGGAGCGCATTGCAGCGCTCAAGAAAAGTATCGCCGCTAAGGATAAGGAGTTATCTGAGTTAAGAGAGTTCACCAAGGATTTTTCAGCGATCAACCCTCAACAGAACGAGTACAGCGATATTGAATCCGAGATCGGACGACTTTCAAGCGTCGAAGAGCTTCGCGCCGCAACTGCGCTTGCAACATCTGCAATAGAGGATGAGGAAGCAGGCTCTTTAACATCATTAGGTACAGCGAGAAGATCTCTTGAGATCGCCCGTTCGAAAGACCCACAACTAGAGGAGATTTTCCAGCAGCTCAGCGAAAGCTTCTTCTTGTTAGCTGATGCTCAAAGTGCTTTAAATAGCTACTCATCTCGTCTAGAGGCAGATCCTGCACGCCTTGATTACCTTCAGGAGCGTAAGTCTAAGTTCAATGCATTGGTAAAGAAGTTTGGTGGATCTAAAGACGTTGAAGAAGAGATTGCAGCACTTTCTCAACGCTTCAAGAACTCATCTGATGCGATCGCAGATTTAGAGGGTGGAGATGGGAGATTAGCCGAGCTTGAAAAAGAGCTATCATCGATTAAGAAAAATCTTTTAAACGAAGCCAAAAAGCTCAGTGATGCACGCAGCGGTGCAGGAGCAAAACTCTCCAAACTTGTGACAGCTGAGATTCAACAGCTTTCAATGCCGCACTCCACCTTTGTTGCAACTGTTGAGAGCGCTGATTACACAGCACCCAAGGAGTCTGACTTCAGCTCGCATGGGTGTGATGAGATAACGATGTTTATTCAGGGACATAAAGATGCACCATTGGTGCCACTGGCAAAGGGTGCATCGGGTGGAGAAATGTCTCGAGTGATGCTGGCGTTAGAAGTTGTTATTGCATCCACACATCCAATCGGTACTTATGTTTTTGATGAGGTCGATGCAGGCGTCGGCGGAAAGGCTGCAATTGAGGTTGGTCGCAGACTCCACTCACTTGCCCAACATGCACAAGTAATTGTGGTGACCCATCTACCTCAGGTAGCGGCTTGGGCGGATTCACATTTTGTCGTAAGTAAGAACAATGATGGAACGGTCAGCCAGAGCGATGTGCGTCAGGTCTCAGGAGAGGAGCGGGTTGAGGAGATCGCCCGCATGTTGGCTGGGCTGGAGAACTCCAGCAGCGCCCGTGAACACGCCACAGAACTGCTTTCCTTAAAGGTGTAAGAACAGCTCTTCAATAAATGATAGGTTCGACTCCCATGGGCCAAGCACATGTGACTAAACATTTATTTGTAACCGGCGGAGTCGCCTCAAGTTTGGGCAAAGGACTCACCGCCTCAAGCCTCGGACGTTTATTGGTAGCACGCGGCATCCGCGTAACTATGCAAAAGCTGGATCCGTATCTCAATGTGGACCCAGGCACCATGAACCCATTTCAACATGGCGAAGTTTTTGTTACCGATGATGGCGCTGAGACAGATTTAGATATTGGCCACTACGAACGTTTTCTAGACCGCAATCTCCATGGCTCCGCAAATGTGACTACAGGTCAGGTTTATTCACGTGTCATAGCCCGCGAGCGACGTGGTGAGTACCTTGGCGAAACAGTTCAGGTTATTCCGCACATCACCAATGAAATTAAAGAGCGCATCATTGCGATGGCTAGCCCTGATATTGATTTAGTTATTACCGAAGTTGGTGGAACGGTAGGAGATATCGAGTCGCAGCCATTCCTCGAAGCGATCCGCCAGATTCGCCAGACCGTAGGTCGCGACAATGTTTTCTATCTACATGTTTCCTTGGTTCCATACATCGGCCCATCCGGCGAATTAAAGACCAAGCCTACACAGCACTCTGTCGCAGCACTTCGCAGCATTGGTATCGCTCCTGATGCGATCGTCTTGCGCTCTGACCGCGAGATTCCTGAGGGTGTTAAGAAAAAGATCTCCTTGATGTGCGATGTTGATTCCGAGGCTGTTGTTGCAGCTGTAGATGCGCCATCGATCTATGACATCCCAAAGGTTCTTCATGCTGAAGGCCTGGACTCTTATGTCGTTAAGCGTTTGGGTTTTGATTGCCATGATGTTGAGTGGGGGGAGTGGGATGCCCTATTGGAGAAGGTTCACAATCCAAAGCACCACATCAAGGTTGGTCTAGTTGGAAAGTACATTGATCTTCCAGATGCTTACCTTTCAGTCTCTGAAGCACTTCGCGCGGGCGGCTTTGCAAATCAAGCCAAGATCGAAATCGTTTGGATTGCAAGTGATGAGTGCGAAACTCCAGAAGGTGCAAAGAAGTTACTAGAAAATGTTGATGCGATTTGCGTGCCAGGTGGTTTTGGAATTCGCGGAATCGAAGGCAAGGTGGGCGCGCTTAAGTTTGCTCGCGAAAATAAGATTCCGACTTTAGGTTTGTGTTTAGGGTTGCAGTGCATGGTTATTGAGGCTGCACGAAATCTCGCAGGGATCCCGGATGCAATTTCAGCGGAGTTTTCAGATTCTGGAACTCCAGTGATTGCAACGATGGAAGGTCAGAAGGATGTTGTATCGGGCAAGGAAGATATGGGCGGAACAATGCGCCTTGGTCTGTACAAATCAGCTCTTCTTGCTGGATCGGTAGTAGCGGCAACCTATGGTGCTTCTGAGATTTCAGAACGCCACCGCCATCGATACGAGGTAAATAACAAGTACCGCGACCAAATTGGGAGTGCTGGCCTTGTCTTCTCGGGAATTTTCAAGGAGCAAGATCTTGTGGAGTTTGTAGAACTTCCTTCAGAGGTACATCCTTACTACGTAGGAACGCAGGCTCACCCGGAGCTTCGTTCACGTCCAACTCGACCACACCCATTGTTTATTGGTTTGATCGCGGCGGCAGTAAAAGCGAAAGGCTAATCATGATCGTCGGAGTTCCCAAAGAGATCAAAGTTCACGAATCTCGCGTTGCGATTACACCAGAAGGTGTCTTTGAGTTTGTGCACGCAGGTCACACAGTCATCATTGAGGATAAGGCTGGCGTTGGATCATCGATTAGCAATGAAGAGTTTGTGGCTGCTGGTGCAACGATTGTTGCTAGCGCCGATGATGTTTGGCAAAAAGCAGATTTAGTCCTAAAAGTAAAAGAGCCGATCGAGCCTGAGTATTCAATGATGCGCAAAGGCCAGACCCTCTTTACGTATCTGCATTTAGCGGCGTCAAAGGCCTGCACCGATGCACTTGTTAAATCAGGAACGACGGCGATTGCTTATGAAACTGTTGAAGTAAATGGAACCCTTCCACTACTGGCTCCAATGAGCGAGGTGGCAGGACGTCTTGCAACACAGGTTGGTGCAACTGCGTTGCAGCGCCCACACGGAGGTCGCGGAGTTTTGCTTGGCGGAGTACCAGGAGTTGCACCAGGTCGCGTTGTTGTTATCGGTGGCGGAGTTGCTGGTCTTAATGCAGCGGTAATTGCTGTTGGAATGGGCGCAGATGTAACGGTATTTGATCGCTCAATTAATCGCTTGCAGTACATCGACACTGTTTATGGCGGACGAATCAAGACGCTAGTAGCTTCTAAGCATGCGATCGAGCGTGAAGTAAAGCAAGCCGATCTAGTTGTTGGCGCGGTATTGGTACATGGTGCTAAAGCTCCTAAATTGGTTTCTAACGCACTAGTTGCTCAGATGAAGAGCGGCTCGGTTTTAGTTGATATCGCGATTGACCAAGGTGGATGTTTCGAGGATTCAAAGCCAACAACACATGCTGAACCTACGTACACAGTTCACAACTCAGTGTTCTACTGCGTTGCAAATATGCCAGGTGCGGTACCGGTAGCTTCTACTTACGCGCTCACAAATGCCACTCTTCCTTTTGCTTTGTCATTGGCAAATAATGGTTGGGAAGCGGCATGCGCTAAGGATAAGAACTTGGCTAAGGGCTTAAATGTGCATGACGGAAAGATCTATTACTCCGCCGTAGCAGAAGCGCATGGTTACGTCAGCACCCAGCTTTGATCTAGCTGCTTCATCCTTTATCAATCATCTTCAGATTGAAAGGGGATTGGCGGCAAACTCAATCGCTGCTTACCGAAGAGATCTCGCTAAGTTTCAGAGCTTTCTGGATGGAACTGCGCTGCATGAGGTCTCACCAGAAACAATTAGTGAGTTTGAAGCGACTTTACGGAGTGTAAAACTTTCTGTCGCATCAATTAATCGAATTGATTCAACTCTTCGTTCCTTTTTCAAGCACCTTCAGCTCGAATACGGTCTTAATGATCCAACCCTCGAAATCGCACCGAGCAAGTCCGCTCGTAGATTGCCTAAAGCGTTGACTATTGCGCAGATACTTTCGATGATCGATGTTTCTTACCGCGAAAGCGATCCGATCACCTTGAGAGATCAAGCAATGCTGGAATTGCTCTATAGCAGCGGTGCTCGAGTCAGCGAACTAATTGGAATCAATTTGAACGACCTTAGTGTTGCTCAGACCGCTGATGGAGAGATAACAACTTTGAAAATACGAGGCAAAGGATCCAAAGAAAGAATTGTCCCGTTGGGTTCCTTTGCAAGTAAAGCTATTGATGATTACTGCGTGCGGATTCGTCCCGGACTATTGGCGAAGAATCCCAAGAACAACCCTGCGCTTTTTCTCAACTCTCGCGGAGGAAGAATCTCTCGACAATCAGCGTGGCAGATGGTTTTAGATGCAGCCAAGAATGCAGGAGTAACTGAACATGTTTCGCCGCACGTCTTTAGACATTCATATGCCACACATCTATTAGATGGGGGAGCTGACATTCGCGTGGTTCAGGAGTTGCTAGGCCATGCCTCGGTTACTACAACTCAGATTTATACATTGATAACGATCGACAAAGTTCGCGAGAGTTATTCAATGGCACATCCACGTGCCAAATAATCTTTTACTGTCCGCGAAGTCTACGAGCCAAGATGCTTTGATCTCCCTTGGCCTCAAGATCTGCAATGATCACAGCGATTGATTCACGGACAATGCGTCCGCGATCGACGGCCAAACCTAGATCACCACGTAGCTGTAACCGTGCCTGATCAAGATCAAAGAGCTCATCAGGGGATAGGTACACAGTAATTTTCTCATCGTGACGTTCGCGGCCTGAAGGCGAGCGATCCACGGTGGTTACACGACGACGTGCAATTGTGCGGACGCCTTTCTTTGATGAAGGCGCCTTAGGGGTTGCAATAGCTGGTGGAACCAAAGGTGCTGAAACATCTTGTGATGGTTGTGCAGGGACGGCGCTTAATGCTGGAGCTGTTGATCGAAATAGTTCATCTGCACCTGGAAGGTTTGCTCTACGTGTCATCGTGCGCCTCCTCTGGCGATTAGTTCTCGTGCTAAACGGCGGTATGAAGCTGCACCACCGGAAGATGTTGCATAAGTAGTGATTGGTTCGCCAACCACAGTTGTTTCAGGAAAACGGATTGTCTTTGCAATGATTGTTTCAAAAACATCTTCAGGGAACTGCTCAAGAATTCTTTCAAGCACCTGACGATTGTGTGATGTCTTCTTGTCGTACATGGTTGCCAGGATTCCGATTAAGCGAAGTTCGGGATTCAGGAATGTTTTCACCTTATCGAGATTTCCCTTTAACTCGATGAAACCATGTAAAGCAAAGTACTCACACTGCATTGGAACGATTACCTCTTGGGATGCAACAAGTGCGTTGATCGTTAGCTGACCCATTGTTGGTTGGCAATCAATCAAAATAACATCGTAGTAATCACGTAGTGGAGCCAGAGCACGCTTTAAATATTGCTGGCCACCAATCTCAGCACCCAATGTTGTTTCAGCTGTACCTAGATCTCGGTTAGCTGGCAGGAAATCAAGTCCGGGAACAGATGACTTCAAAACGATCTCATCAACATTTGCTGTCGGTGTCATCAATGCGTAATAAACAGTTTGCTCCAAAGGAAGTGAGTGCGCATTAACACCAAGTCCTAGAGATAAACCACCTTGAGGATCGAAGTCGACCAGTAAAACGCGACGCCCCATCTCTGCAAGGGCTGCGCCTAAATTGATTGTGCTGGTTGTCTTACCAACCCCGCCCTTTTGATTGAAGATTGAGATGATCTTTGCATTTCCATGCTCAGTTAATGCAGCAGGGGTAGGAAAGCTCTTGACTGTTTTACCGAGCAGGGTGGAGGTAGTAGCTACATCCTCTGCAATTGTCGATTTAGCGTTCAATCTTCAAACCTCTTTCCTGATATAGCAAAGAGCCTATGCGTTACACATAAAACAGGCAAGCGTGAAGTAAGGTGCCCCCATGGATTTAGCAGGAGATGCCGTGGTCGAAGAGGGCGTTGATGTAAACGCTTCCTCTGGTGGCTTCTCCGTACACCTATCCAACTTTGATGGCCCCTTTGATCTTCTGCTGCAGCTAATTTCCCGCCACAAGATGGATGTCACCGAGGTGGCCCTCAGCATCGTGACCGATGAGTTCATCTCCTTTATTCGAGCCCTTGAAGCATCGGGAGAGGGCTGGGATCTAGATCAAGCTACTGAGTTTTTGGTGGTAGCTGCCACTCTCTTGGATCTCAAGGCGGCACGGTTGCTTCCATCTGGCGAGGTGGAGGATGAGGAGGATCTGGCCCTACTTGAGGCACGGGATCTTCTCTTTGCGCGCCTGCTTCAGTACCGCGCCTTTAAGGAGATCGCAGCTACCTTTAGCGAGCGCATTCTCGCCGCCGATAAATCCTTCCCACGCGTGGTTGCCTTGGATCCCGCCCTTGCCAGTTTGCTGCCTGAGGTTTTGATCGGGGTAGGAGCTCAACGCTTTGCCGCCATCGCTGAGCGTGTTTTGACCCCTAAGGCTTCACCTGTCGTAGCTGTAGAACACCTCCATATGCCCCTTGTGAGCGTCACAGAGGAGTCCAAGAGGGTTGTTGAGGCGCTGCGTAACTCCAAATCCTTAAGCTTTAGAAATCTGATCTCAGATGCGGACAGCACCCTTGTGGTGGTGGCTCGATTCCTAGCCTTGCTGGATCTCTATCGCCAGGGCGTACTGCGCTTTGATCAGGTGATAGCCCTGGGAGAGCTGCACATCAGCTGGACCGGAAGCCTTGAGGGCGAGGTTGAGATCACCGATGAGTTTGATATACCCGTGGTTTTAGAGATGGAAGACTCGACAGAAAGTGGCGAAAATGTCTAATGTAGAAGTTGAACGTTCCATCGAAGCGATCCTCATGGTCGTCGATGAGCCGGTTACCGAGGTGATCCTGGCTCAGGTTCTAGAGCGTCCAGTAGAAGAGATTGAAGCAGCGTTAGCGGCCCTTGAAGGCTCCTATGAAGAGCGCGGCTTTATGCTTCGCAAGATTAACGGGGGATGGCGTTTCTACAGCCACCCAAGCTACTCAGCTGTGGTTGAGAAGTTTGTTCTCGATGGCCAGCAATCACGTTTGACCCAAGCCGCCCTTGAGACCCTTTCGGTGATCGCATATCGCCAACCTGTATCACGTGCTCGAGTTTCAGCTATCCGTGGGGTAAATGTTGAGGCGGTCATGAAGACCCTGATCACCCGAGGATTGGTGGAGGAGTCAGGTCTTGAGCATGAGACCGGCGCGATCCTTTACAAGACGACTAGCTACTTCCTGGAGCGCCTTGGTTTGAACTCACTTGAAGATCTTCCAGCCTTGGCCCCATACCTGCCAGATCTCGATGGTCTGGATGAGATCCTCGATTCGCTAACTGAGTAAGCTTTCCGCTACCCTTACCTCCTGACTGTCGGGAGGATAGCCATGGCCCAAATGAGGCTTAACAAGATCATCGCAGATGCTGGAATCACAAGCCGTCGCGGTGCTGATGATTTAATCGAATCTGGTCGCGTGACCGTCAATGGACTCACTGTTCGGGAGATGGGCAGCAAATTCGACCCTGAAAGAGATCAAGTAATGGTTGATGGTGAGACAATTACTAGAACTTTGACTAAGTCTTATCTTGCACTTCATAAACCAAAAGGTGTTTTGTCTACGATGTTTGACCCAGAGGGTCGACCATCCTTGGATGATTTCATCGATCTTCGCAAGGAGCGCCTCTTCCATGTTGGTCGCCTAGACAAGGATTCTGAAGGCTTAATTCTGCTAACAAATGATGGGGATTTGACCTTCCGTGCAACCCACCCATCCTTTGGTCTCGAAAAGACCTACATCATCGAGTTTGATGGGGTACTGCCGACAGGTGTCGATAAGGTGCTGCTTAAGGGCGTTGAGCTGGAAGATGGCATGGGTCGAGTTCTTACCTTCAAGCAGTTGTCTCCTCGATGGATTGAGGTATCAATCCATGAGGGTCGTTATCACATCATCCGTCGTTTGATGGAGGCGGTTGGGGTCGATGTCCTTCGTCTCATCAGAACCAAGTTCGGACCGATCTCCCTAGGAGATACCCCCGAAGGACGTTGGCGAGATCTCAATGACACAGAGTTAATGAATCTACGTAAAGCTTTAGATATTTAATGTCTTTACTATAAATCGATTTTTAGGTCTAAACCTTTTTATCGTTTTATAGATATTAAGGATAATTCATATCGATTTGTCGATAGAAGTGCCGCTTAGATTTGCAGATTTGGATCTCTTTATCGATATTTAGCAGGGCTGGGTTATCACAGTTCAGATCTGTCGAAGTTCTAAGAAAAATAGTAATCAGGTTTAAGTGTTAAAAGGTTTTATCGACTTATTAAGTTTTAAATACACGCCAAAAATGGTGGGGAAAGGTACCCTTATCTCATGAGTTTGCGAGCTATCCGAGGAGCTATTCAGGTGCCCGGCAACACCGCTGCAGATATCGCTGCGGGGGTCCAAGAGCTGATCTCGGCAATCCTGGAGGCAAACCAGCTTGTTCCAAGCGATGTCATCTCCGTCTTCTTCACCTCAACGGTGGATCTCAACGCCGCCTTTCCGGCAGCTGCCTGTCGTGAGATGGGTTTTGCCAATGTGCCGCTTATTGGCTCCGTTGAGGTCGATGTTCCCGGTGCCTTAGATCGCACAATTCGAGCGATGCTTCACGTTGAAACCACCAAGAGCCCCGATCAAATTTCACATATTTACCTTCATGGCGCGGCCGCATTACGCCGAGATATCGCTCAGTAATGCTCACAAAGGTTCGAATCGTAGGTGCAGGTCTGATCGGAACATCGATCGGGTTGGGCCTTGTGCAAGCAGGTGTCAAGGTTGAGATGGTCGACACCGATTCAGAGAGCCAAGCTCTAGCGATGGATCTCATTGGGGGAGAGCGCATCACCCAACCAGATCTAGTGATCTTTGCCCTGCCAAGCTCTCGACTGTCTCTGGTCATTAATGAGGAGTATGAATTAAACCCACAGTCGACATTTATGGATGTTGGTAGCATTAAGAATGATGTTGTACTTGAGGTTGAGACAGTTTCAGCTCTTTCTACTCGATTTGTCCCTACCCATCCCATGGCAGGCCGTGAAATTGGCGGTGCAGGGGCTGCACGGTCCGATTTATTCCAGGGTCGCAGTTGGATAGTTACGCCTAGCGCCGATCTAGCCCCAGAATCGCGAGCCGTGGTTGAAGAGTTGATCGAGAAGCTGGGTGCAACATCTATCGAGCTGTCGCCTAAGGATCATGATCGAGCGGTAGCAAAGATTTCGCACATGCCGCAGATTGCAGCCTCGCTTCTAGCCAAGCAGCTAGCCGGAACACCAGCTGAGTGGATGGAGTTAGCGGGGCAAGGGCTTCGCGACACGACGAGGATCGCGGGTTCAGATGAATCTCTGTGGAAGGAGATCATTTACTCAAACCGAGGCGAACTACGAACTTTGCTAATAAATCTACAAAACGATCTTCAAAGGATGATCGATTCTCTGGATGACCCAGCACAGATCGCGAGTCTCATTGCTGCAGGTCGTTCGGGTAAAGCTTTGATTCCGGGCAAGCATGGTGGCAAGGCGCGCGAATACTCGTACCTACCGATTGTTATCGATGATAAACCTGGCCAATTAGGTGCGATCTTCAATGAATGTGCAGCAATGGATGTCAACGTTGAAGATTTGGTGATCGAGCATTCACCAGGCCAGTTAAGTGCATTAATCACTTTAGCTTTGTCCCACAACGATGCTGAAAAACTGTCAGCTCACTTAACCTCGATCGGATGGAATGTTCATCCGATTCGTAAATAGAAGTAGGCTCATCACATGGGTATAGTCGTAGCAATTGATGGCCCAAGCGGGGCCGGAAAATCGAGCACTGCAAAAGCTATTGCGACACGTGCCGGTTGGGATTACTTAGATACTGGTGCTCTATATCGCGCCGTTACTTGGTTAGCTCTTGAATATAAATGCGAAGAGCCGTTTTCTATTTTGCAGGCGATTAAAGATCACCCAATCAAATTTGTAGCTGATCCAACTGCGCCAAATATTTTTGCTGGTGAAACACAGATTACGCATGCGATTAGAGGAACATCGGTTACTGAAAATGTATCTCGCATTAGCGCGATGCCTGAGATTCGTCGTGAACTCTTAAATCTTCAGCACCGAATTATTGATGCTGCTGAAAGAGGAATTGTTGTCGAAGGGCGCGATATTGGAACAGTAGTTGCGCCAGAAGCAGGCTTAAAGATTTATTTAACCGCTGATTTAGATGCACGAGCAAATCGTCGTGAGAACGAAACAGAGGATAAAAGTGTTGATGTTAAACAATCTCTTGATAATCGCGATGCGATCGATTCAACACGTGCTGTATCACCGTTGGTAATGGCTGCAGATGCGGTTGAAGTTGACTCTACTTATCTAGATTTAGATGAAACAATCGAACGAATTTGGGAGCTTTTGAAGAAGCGTAATTTGCTAGGTTTACCAATCGTTGCAATCTTGGGTCGTCCGAATGTTGGCAAATCTACTTTGATCAATCGTTTCTTAGGACGACGTGAAGCTATTGTTGAAGATACACCTGGTGTTACTCGCGATCGTGTTCAGTATGAATGCGAATGGGGCGGTCGACGTTTCAT
>JACCDV011035474.1_pt1 | contig 15252 bp, 11 predicted proteins | sample 7446131 | NCBI WGS metagenome assembly JACCDV01 (sample SAMN15323448, study PRJNA562643) | freshwater metagenome | isolation source: river surface water | place: USA:Blue River Watershed | collected 2017-08-17 | reverse complement strand
CTACATATAAATTGAATAAGATTTGAAATAAATAGAATAACAGGGATTGAGAGTTGGTTTGATTGATATTTAATTTTATCATAGAAACATAAAAAACAATAAAATTAAAGACTATTAAAATCACTATGATTTATAAAACTCATATCTAAATAACACCGAATTATATAGAATATTAATTAATGAAAAACAATAAATTATTATTGAAGTATTCAATATGAAAGAATAAAGAATTACACACTTTAACATTGTTTCTAAAGAAATCACAAAAAATTTCTAATATTTATTAAAGTTAAAAGATGATAAAATGTTTTTATATAATTTCATAGGAATTGATGATAGAAAAAACATAAATGAATTTAATATTTATGAATTCTAAACAGAATTAAAGCTAAATAAATGGTATTTCGCAGATACATTTTTCTATGATGAAAAATAGATTTAACAAGTTATAAAAAAAGCTAAAAAAGAAGGAAAGAAAATAGCTTAAATCGCAATGGACAAAAAGAAAAAAGTTATCGATCTAAATTCCATTCATTATCAAGATGATGATAAAACTGTTGTAAAATATAAACATATAGATTTAAATACAAATAATTGACACTCTATTTTTAACAAAAGGAAAAACTCTTTTATTTAATAATAAGTTATAATTTATTCTTATTTATAATTAATAAATTAAAAAATATAAAACAAATGTGGAAGAGGCTTTAGAAATCTTTAGATTAACAAATATATAATAATGAAATGAATTATTAGACTAGCAGAGTTCATAAGAATCACAGTTAGGAAAAAAGGAAATAGAATGATTATTAATAAGAAAATGATAATTTTAATTCTTATTTCATATATGAGCATATTAAAAGATGAAATATTTAGAAATCCAAGATAAATGAGGGAAATGAAGCTTAAATAAACAAAACCAATATTTCCTCAACCTAAAGGAAAATCGAGCAAAATATTTATACTTGAAACAACTCTTTCTTTTATTCAGAAGAAATCACCCTTAATTTAATACTATAAAAGATTTATTCCGAAGGCTTTGTTATTGATGAAATTAAAGGATATTTAATACCAGCATTTAAAAAGTTATTGGGTTTAAAAGAGTTTTTTCAAATATTAGTTTCAGAAGCAGATCTTTATAGTTGAAAAATATCTGAAAAAATATAATAAAAAATAAATCCCATAATTAAAGAAGATGGATTTTATCCAATTATATCAAGGAATTAAATCTATTCTAAAATTATCAAATATCTTTATAAAGTTTATCAAAAGTTAGAAATAATTAATTTTGAAGTAGAAAAATTATCAAAAATTTATGTTGATAATTTTTATAAATAAATTAGTTAAGGAGAATATTAATGAACTTTACTTTTACATAGATGAGTGTTTCTTACAAAGATATTTAATCTAAAATTGATAAATGGCTTTATTAAGCATATTTATATATAGAGTTAAACGAATATTTTTCTTTAGCTAAAAAATCCTAAAATTGTATAAAGAATAACTTATATTATTTCTTAGCTTAATTCGCATGTTGAAAGTTTTGATATTCAAAATGGTAAAGAAAAAGAGATTTAGTAAAAAGAGAAAAAATAACCTAAATAAAAATCATAAAAAAAGGAACCTTAAATGAATGTATGAGAATAGTTATCAAAAACAGCGCAATTATAAGTTGATTAAATTATCTAAGATATTTAAAGGAGTTTTAAAATATGAGAGAAAATAGATGTTCCTTTAAAAGATAATTTCAAGGATGTTTTATAAAAATTGCTTATTAATTAAATTTAAAAATAACCATAAAAAATCCATTTATAAATGATATTTAATGATTTATTAATCATCACTAAGATCCTTCGCGGTTTTATAATATGATGAGTGTTGTATCACTTATTAGTGAAAAGGGAAACCACCGTTACGCAACAAACCTTCTGATTTTTTATTTTATTTATAATTTGTTAACCTTGAAAGCAATCCAAGTTTAAAATATCTAAAAATGCTTTTCATGATTAGTGATTAAATTTGATGTTTTTATCTTTTATAAATTTACTTTTTATTAAAATTATGAATTAATTAAAAATATGAATTATTTTTAAAAGTTATGATTTTTAAGTGTTTTATTTATTATTCCTTATTTTAAAACATTTTATTGTTCATTTTAATAAATGTTAATATATTTGCCATTTTTCTTCATTTTTAAAATTTTATTTATTTTATAAATTAATATTGATATTTAAATTAAGTGAAATAACTATATTTGTGTAAATATATTGAAAGTTTTTATATAATCTTATTTTTTTAATTGTAGATTTTTCATAATAAATAGAAAACTTTGATTTAATAAATATTTGGTTGTCATTATATGTATATTGCTGATTTTATTTTTATAATAAAAGTAAAGTTTCTTTATATTTATATAATTTTTTAACTTATATTATTATGAATTGTTTATATTAAAATCAAAAGTTTTAAATTTTACAATTTTTATTTAATTCATTCATAAAATTTCGCTATAATAAGATTTTAGATTTAATTTTCATTATTTTCATAACTATCATCTAATGAGTCTTACTATTAACTTTATTAAAATATTGAATAGCTTAAGTTTAATGATTGATTATAGTTTAAATCCAAATCTAATTTATTTATTTCTTCAATTCATAATTGTTTTAATAATTTATTAAAAAAGAATTATTTAATTAATAATAACAAATTTTCTAATCTTTTTTAAATTAGTTGATTATCTTATCAATATTAATTTCATATTCACTATATTTGTAACTATAAAGAATAGCCCTCAAATTCCTTGTTAATCTAATTATTTAATAATATGCAATTTTTATCCTGTTAAGTTTAATATCTTTATCATAAAGTAGCCAATCTATCTTAAAAATCAAATTATTCCATTATAATTTTAATTAAAAGATTTTGTTTTTGATATTTCTAATAAATAAAGATTCGCACTTTCTCTTATAAAAATCGATTCATCCTATAGGCCAGATATAAGAATTATATAAAATAAATACTCGATTTATTAGCAATCTATGAATTATTAATATTTTAAAAAAGAATATAAACAATTAAAACATATTTATCATATTTCATCATTTTTATTATTTAAAGAAAAAACTATTTATTTATATATTTGCTGATAATATTTAGTTGTTTATTAATATTGGCAAATTGTAAAAAGAGTTTATAAGCTTTGAATTTTCACTTTTTTCAACTAATGATTTATATTCAATAAAACTAATTATAATATTTCATTAATGTTTTAATCCAATACTTTTATCATTTTTTCTATTAATAAAGAAGCTAAAATTTTGTTTCAATCGAATTTTTCTTTTAAAGAATAAATAATAATTTTAGTAATACTTTCATATTTTTAGCTTATTGTCTATATATCATATAATAGTAAAATCTCCATTATTAAAGTTAAAATATCTTCATCAATCTGCTATTAAGATTCAAATAAAAATAAAAGAGCTGATAAAAGATTTGGTAATACAACATTTAAATCTTCTAAATTGTTATTTTATTTTAATAATGAAATAAAAATCTTCAAAATTAAACCTTATATTTAATCATTAGAAGATTTCTATAAAATGAAAAGTAAATATTCTAATGTTTATTTTTAGATATTTTCCATCTACTATTTCTCAATTTACTAATATAAAAACTAAAGAGTTAAGATCAACTCCTTTTATTGTTTTAAATTCTATTATTTTATAATCTCCAAACATGTCTATATGTTCATTAATAAAAAAATATAATATTTATATAAGTTATTATCTGTATCTTCTTAATCTGATCTAATTTCTTCTCTTATAGTTAGCTTTATAAGAAGGTCTTCTTTTATTATCTCTATCACCCTTAGTTCTCAACCCTCTGTGTTTTTTACCAGTAGAAGTCAATCCTCTCATTTCTCTATGTTTCTAAGAACAAATCCAGTTGATTCTTGGATCATCTCTAATAGCTTTATGTGCTGGATCAACGAGAATTACCTCGAAGAATTTAAAAGTGGCGTCTTGTCCAACCCAATAGGAATTTAAGACTCTTAATCCAGGTAGTTTTCTTCCAACCTTTTCCTCAGCAACGCTTTGATAATTTTTAACATTTTTAAGACCAACAATTCCAATGGATTTTAGCTTTCCACAAATAACACCTTTTGGAGCAGGTCTTTTTCTGTTTCCTCTTCTGATTTTGACTCTATAGACAACATATCCTTATTTAGCCTTATATCCAAGTCTTCTGGCTCTTTCAATTCTGCTTGGTTTAGAACATCTGTGAACAGCTGCCATTTGTCTGTATTCCCAGGTTCTCATTCTAAGAATAAATTACATGACAGTGGATTATTTCTTTTTCCAAAGCTCTTGTAAGTATTTATAGGCACCCATTTATAAATTTAATTTTTTATATTTTTCTATATAAATGAGATTAATAACTTATGATATGCTTATTTGCGTTGATAAGAGTTGCCATGATAAAGAGATTCCATTGAATCTAACAATATAAGAAAGTTGTTTCATAGAATAAGAACCAAACAAAGAGCTTATTGAAAAATACATTTAAAATTTGAACTGGAAAAGATTCGTAAAAATCTGCTAAGAAAATAACCTTTTGTTAGATTTCAATGAGAATACAATTCCATCCATGTTAAATGATGAAAGTATTGAAAAGCTAAACAAGGCGTTATTTGAGTTTCATGTAACTAAAGGAGAATTAGACTGTTCAGAATGCAAAAGAATTTATAAAATAAATAATAGCATACCTAATATGCTTATTAACGAGTAATAATTTATATTTGATTTTAATAATGAAAAACGATAAAGATTTTTATTAAGGAATTTTTTAAGATAAAAACTACAAAGAAGAAATTTTATGAGAAGATTATGATCATCTTAACTAAAAGCAATTTATTCAATAAGAGAATAAGCAAAACATTATTTGGAACTAAAAGGATTATTAAAGAGAAAAATCCATTTAGAAACTTATCAGAGATGGAGAGTATATAAGGGATAAAAGTAATAAAGAAAAACCAATTTTATTAGTAAAAAGAAAGTCTTAATTAAAAAACATGAAATCGGACTTTTAAGTTGAAAAAATCATGGCAAATTGCAAATATAAAGATAATATCAACGATGAAGTAAAATATAAAGGAAATCCTATTAAAGTTTCATCATTAAATGATGAATGAGAAAATAACAATTATTTTCTCATAAATGGAATAGAGTATTTACCCGAAGGATTTTTAGATTTAGATCCGATATTATTTCATGATCATTTTTAATTTGAGAACAAAATACATGAATAACTTTTTAAAGAAGATTAATGAAAAATTGTATAAAAACGACGAGAATAATATCAATAATAGAACTATTCTAAGTAAAGAGAAGTATTTATTATCTTTAATAAGGATTTTAATATACAGTTAAAAAACATATTTGAAAAGTGGTTTTTTGAAAATCTTTGACCTTTAAATTCAGAGGAAATATAATAGTTATCAATATGAATTAATATTGATTAGAAAAAACTCTAAGATTATCAAAATTGATTTTTGTAAGACAAAAGAGAAAGAAATCAATAAGGATTACTTAATTACTTATGATGAAAGGGTTTTTGTAGAAATGATGTTTATTTTATTCCTCCTTCTTTATAAAAATATTTTAAAACTATATATGGTGATAATTAAGTGAAGTTAGTTAATTAGGAAATAGAGTAAAATCTATCAACTTTTAACAGGTTTCTTAATGAATAAGTAGATAAAGATATAAAGTTCGAAAACTAAGAGATTGGATAAGAAGAATAATAAAAGTAAAGAAAAAGTCTTTGATATTCTCTAGGTAAAAGAAAAGACATAGAGAAATTTTAGCTAGGAAATTATAATATTTTTGGGCACAAATATTTCGTCTTTTATGAGAAAAAAGAAACTAAAGAAAAATAAATAAGAATATTTTGTAAGTAAATTAACTATATAAAAATATTTGTTTTAGATTAAAAAATATAAGAAAAATAGCTCATATCAGATTTACTTATTCAATACGAAGATTAAAATATTGAATGTTGTTTTATTATTATTAAGGATGATTTAGAAAGAATTTTATTTTCATAGAAATTCATTAAGGAAACTAACAAAGATATTTAGAATTATAAGTAATCAACATGTAGTTTGAATAACAACACATATACAGCGTGTATATATAAAAGAAACAATACAGAATTTCTTAAAATTATAAGAAATAATCTAACAATTATTTATGAAGAAAAAATAGAGTAACTTAAGCACTTAATAACTTCTATTCATATAAGTGCATTTTAATAAGATCAAATAGGAACTCGTTAAATTGTTCTTTTAAGAGTAGTCGACTAAGCTCAAAACCTAATAAAAGAGATTTATTAAACAGAGAAATCAATAGAAAATGAACCAATTTAAATACTTCCTGGAATTATACATGATAGAAAGTTGATCAACACAACGATCAAATAAAAGGGTGAAAAAACAAAACTTATTTTAGAAGACTAAAATGGATTTAGAGTTTTTAAAGATGTTTCTAGTTAAAACTAAAATAGAAAATTCTCAATAAAAAGTGTCTAAATGAAATAGGGTAACTCTAAAGCTAAAAGTATAATATTAATCTAAGATTAAAATGATTAAATCATAGAAACTATTGACTTAAATGAAGAACGATTAAAGTGAAAAGCAAGTGTTTTTGTTTAAAAAGTTCATACTTCAATTTAAAACGATTCTGAAATTGATTTATTAACAACTTTATATAAATCCAAAGAAGACGGAATTTATTTGTTAGAAATCATTAATCATAAAATACCGATATTTATAAAGGAAAAACTATAATTAGAAGACGAATAAGATATTTTAATAAAAATAATGAAAAATGATAATCTAACTTATACTGTTTTATTGCTAGATAAAAATAATGTTATATTATTCAAATATGAGTTTGAGATTAATCAAAACTCATAATAAATTAAAAATAAAAGAAAAAGTGTTGCATTCTAAAATATTTAATTAAATAATTTGAATTAAAAAACACTTATATCAAAAAAGAAAAAATACTCGGTTTATTAATAGAATATTATTAATGATAATAAATAACTTAATTAATTGATAATTGAGGATGATAAAGGAAATGTTTAATAAGTTATGCCTTTACCTTAAGATATTTAGTTTGATCAAATTCAAAGTTAAGAGACTTAAAATAATCAACTAAACTTACAACTGAGAAAATCAAGAAAATCTTAAGGCTACATTTAGATTGATTTATCTTAATTAATAAAAGAGGAAAAATAGCCAAAATAAGTATATTTTAAGAAAGAAAAATTCTTAATAAAATTAGAAATTGATAATATTAAGGAAAATTTGATTTAATTTAAAGCTGTTGAATTTTGGGGTGATGTTTTTAGTTTTTCTTTATGAGACAATTAAATTGAAGTAGTTGATTTTTAGAAGAAATATTGTGAGAATTTATCTATTGAGTATTAAAAGCCTTTATTCTAAATTCAATCATATTATGTTCAACTAAAAGATAGAGAATAAATTAAGTTTATATTCTGAGGATAAGAAAATACCAATGAAGTCATAAAGATTCCACTTTTTTCTATTAATTTTGAAGATGTTTAGATACAACCAGAATCCTTAATTCAGTAGTTGAAAAAGAATCCATAGGAAATAAAGGAAGAGAAAGTTTTTTCGCCTTTTAAGTTTGAAAATAAGAGTTTTTAGTATAAAATTTTGAATTTTCCAAATAGGAAATCTGCTATTGTTTAGCTTTATAAAAACTAAGACTTAGTGGAAGAGAAAGCTTTAGTTTTTGATCATGAAATTTTAGGCTTTGATTAAAAAATAAAAGAATTTGAAGAAAATAATATTAAAAAACTATAAACTTCAATAGTTGACAATTAGAATAATGATTTATATAGAAAAACAATTGCTTTAAAATTAAATCAAAATGATCAGGAAAATAAAGATATGATAAAAACTTAAAAAATTAATAATAATAGAAAACATAATACTGATAATAATCAAGATAACCTTATATAGAGTTAAAATGTCTATTCTTAAAACAACATAGAGAAGAATATAGATTAAATTAATGATTAAAATGTTAATGAAAAATTAACTAAACCTAATGATAAAGATGAAGTTAAATAAAAAAAGAAATCAAAAAAGAAGAAAAGTGTTACGAAATCAATTTCTAAAGATAAAAAAAGTAAACAAATTACTTAAAATTAATAATTTCTGAATAAGAAATAAGTTGATAAAAAAGATGAAATTTTAACAGAAAATGGAAAATAAAAAATATGAAAAACATTAAACGAAAATAAATAAGAAATTGATCCTAAAAGAAAGACAATTAAATAAATAGAAAATGAGATTAGTAAAAGAAAAACAATTAAATTAGATAAAAATGAACAGATTTAATAATAAAAAAATATAGAGTAATCAAATAATGAACAAATAATTGAATAAGTAAATGATAATTAAGAAAACTAAGCCATTTCTAATGAATAATAAATATTAGATGAAACCCAAACAAAAGATAACAATATTTGAAAAAGAAAAACAGTGATTAATTAAGAACAGAAAAATATAGATAAAAATGAAAATAATATTATAGATTAACTATAACAATAAGAAGAACCAAATACTAATAAAAATAGAAAAACCATTTTTAATGAAATTTAAGAAAAAGATTAAATTAAAAGAAAGTCTACGTTTAACAATAAAGATATTCTTAATAGATTAAGTAATGCTCTAATAGAAAAAGAATTCTAAAGTGAATAAAATTAGTAATTACCTGTCACGTAAGAAGAATTATAAAACAAATAATATAGAGAGTCTAAAAGATCTATTAAGTTTAACGATTTATAAGTAATAAATGAATTATAACAAAGCTTGTAGAAAGAAAATCTAAACAATATAGATTTTATATAAAAAACAAAAGAAATAAAAAATGCATTGAAAAACTATATTAAAGATATAGAAGAATATGAGAATAAAATCGATTAAAATAACAACTAAAAGTGCAATTAAGAAACTATAATAAAAAATAAGTATAATTTAAGTGATTCTGATTTATTATAGTCAAATGATTTAGTAAAAGAGTTTTTAAAAGATTCATAGAACAAAAATAAAGTATAATATTAAAATGAAATCATTCTAAATTTATACTAAGATTTTATAAGCAAAAATAATCAAAAAAACAAATCATAAAAATTATTAATTTATTAGTGTTTTTAAGCGATAATTATAATGTTTTTTATAAAAATATTAAAAAAATCTTCTTTTATATTTATTAGTCGAAATGAATGACTTCAGAATCCTTGATCCAATTGAAGTCTGCTTTGTACCCAAATAACTCTCTTATGTTATTACATTAGAATCTCATCATAGCTGGTCTTTCCAAACTCAATCCCCATGCAATAACAGTACAATCTTCTGGTAGTCCCATTGGAACTAACATCTCTGGTCTGAAAACACCAGAGTTTCCTATTTCTATAACTTTCTTAAGCTGTGGATGATAACCGAATATTTCCATGGAAGGCTCTGTATAAGGATTATAGGCGGGTTTGAACTTAATATCAGTAATTCCAATTTTATTGAAGAAACTTTTAATGAAATATTTCAATTATGGAAGACCAAGTCCTTTTCCTATAATTAATCCCTCAACTTAGTGGAATTCTGCTAAATGAGTTGAGTCTAAGGTTTCATTTCTGAAAACCCTATCGATTGAGAAATACTTACCAGGAACGAAAACTCCTGTTCTCTAATATTCTTTTCCGATTTGATAAAGAGTTCTAGCTGTAACAGCAGTTGTATGAGTTCTGAGTATATTTTTAGAAGCCTCGATTTCTGACCAGTTGCAAGTCCAACCTTTTGATTATTATTTCTCTGACTGATAACCGCTTTAATGCATTTGTTTTACTTTTTCTTGATATTCTTTAAGCTCTTAATTTAATTAGCATTTTTCTGGATTTTTTAAGAAGAATGTATCATGTGCCTCTCTTGCAGGATGTTGTTAAGGTTAGAATAAAGAATCGAAGTTGAAAAAAGAGGATTCAACATACTGTTAAGTATCCATCTCACTGAAACCCATTTCAAGAAGAATATTTCTGAATTCCGTTCACATTTTCATTAATGGATGTAAACTACCAGTTTTTATTACTTTTCCGGTAGAGTTAAGATTTAAGGCTTTGAATTGTTAATGATCCAAATGAAGGTTATTCTAAATATCCTAATAGCTTAAATCAGCCTTTAGTTCTACGAAAACATCTCTAAGACCTTCATCTTTTCTAATTTCGTAATAAACAAGAACTTTAAGATCAATTAGTTTTCTTTTCTTTAACTTAGCTATATAAGATTCATTTATGATTTTATCTATTTCTGAGTCAAAATATTCATATTTTTATATTTCTTATAATTACTCTTATACTTGGTCTTTTTAATTTTCTTAATTCTATATTGCAACTAAATATTCTCCTTCAATTTAAAATAAACTTTTCATTCCGTTACTAAGAGCAACTTTGTAAATTGAAAAAAAAGCTTATTCAACATTAGTCTTTATATCTTTATTGTTTTCTTTTTGAATCAAATATGAATATATTTTAAATTCTGGGCTTCCATTTATCTTATAATCTTCTCCTTCTTTTGTTAGGATAAACTTTTATGTATTTTTTTATTCCAATTTTACATAATTTCTTGCTTCTAAGCTTTTAAGTGCAGGCACAATTTCTTCATGATTAATTTGTAATTTTTAGCTTAAATGATAAGAGTTAAGATATCCTCCCTCACCGCATTAAATAATAACATCAATAATCTTTTATTGCATTTATAATATTAATGTAATTTTAATATAATTATTAAAAAATCTAAAAAATAATGCAAAAATATAAAGATAAATAATTTTCAATAATTCCTTTACCAAAATACCAGTTATTAGTTGGAGGAGAAAATTTTGTTGAAAGTTTATATAAAACAATAGATGAAAGCAGATTTTAGATATTTGCTGTTAATTATACATTAAAGAATGATTAATTGTCAAATGTTTATTTACAAAAATTAATATAAGCTTAATAAAGAGGAACTTAAGTATTCCTATTTATTGATAAACTGATGTCTAATCCTAATAAAAATCTACTTTAAAAATTAAAGAAAACAGGAGGTAACATTCTATATTGAAATAAAAAGTATAAAATTTAAAGCATTTTAAATCGCTCATACTTCTAATGAGATCATGAGAAAATACTTTTGGCAGATAATAAGATATTATTGGGTTCAGCAAATATCAGTAAGGATTATGGAGGAAAGAAATATGGTAACGATTTCTTCTTTGATTTAAACATTTTATCAGAGAACTGTGGTATCAAAGAAGCATTGTAATTTTTTAAAACATTAAAAGAAGATCTGTGAACAAAAGATTAAAAGAAATTTAAGAGGTTTAATCAATTGTAGGAACATTTAAATTGATATCCGGATTCGATATTTTAAGATAAAACTTATTTATTAAGGACGTTTTTCCCTTATTTTGATGAAATTTAAAGCTCTTTATTGACTAAGATACAAAATGCAAAATAAAATATAAAAATCATTAATCCATATTATTATGATGTTCCTTTATTGGAAAAAGAATTATTAAATGCTTCCTAAAGAGGAATATAAGTTGAAATATTAACTTCAAAATACAGAGATGTTCCTTGTTATAAAATATTTAAAAATTGGCAGCTTTTTAAAAATTATGAAAACTCCGCTGTAAAAATCTATGAATATGACAAACATTATCTTCATGCAAAAGCAATTTAATTTGATGAAGAGAATCTTTTGATTGGAAGCTTTAACTTGGATAATTATAGCTGGAAGGGAAATAATGAACTAATGATAGACATATCTGGCAATACTGACATCAATGAATAATTTAAAAAGTCTTATGAAAAGATCAAAAATCAAAGTAAGTTAATTTCTTATGAAAATAAATATCTTTCCTTTAATGAGAAAATTTAATGCTTTTTATGGAGTTCTTTTTTAAGCATAGTTGATAAGACATTAATTCACAGAGATTATTTTAATGTTTTTGTCTGAAATTATAAATAATAAATTTTTTTTACAAATATTGCTTTATAATTAGTTATTTTTTGTGCTTAGGAGCTGATCAAACTATTCTTGATGCTCTTGAAGATCTGTAATCTTTCCCAGTTTTCTTAAATCTTTAACAATCTCTTTAAAGCTTGCTGGTTTTCCTTCTCATTTATTCTTGTTTTTTTAGATTTCGATAAAAATGTAAAAATATTTAATTGTTTCTACATTGAGAGTTTTTACAGTAAGAAAAAATCAAATTTAATAATCTTCTAAAACTTTAGAGATTTTCTTTTTTTCTGTTGAAATTTCAATTTCAGTAATTTCTTATTTGAGTTCAAGAACATAGCTGTTGTTTTTTAACACAGTGTCTCCATCTAAGTTATTAAGATTTACCCCATAATAAGGATTATTAAATAGTTTAATGATGTTTTTATAAAGTAAATATTCTTAATTTTGAAAAAAATGTAAGAAAACTACACCAGTCATATAAGAATCATAGGCTGCGTTATGGGCTTTAAACTCTAATTCATTCTTTTAAAGTATTTATATTGGACCGAGTTCTTATTAAACATAGTTATAAAGATCTTATAAGTTTAGCTACTCTTAAAATACTAATTTTGAAAGAGTCTTTGTATCGTATATATTTGGAAACGTATTTTTTACTATTTGTTTAAATTCCAAATAATCCTTTGTTAATTTATTATTAAAATGATGTGTCATAAATAGAATATCTTGAAAGCAATTATGGCCAGCAACTTTTATCTATTTTTCTTATATAATTTCAATCATTCTTTCCCAAAAGCTATTAAATCTAACGGTTTTTTATAATTCATCTTGTTGTTTTTATCTTAGAATGTCCTTTGCTTGTTGGTATTACTCACTTGATACTAATTAAGCTAAAAGATACTTTTTCTTATCAATTATTTAAAAGGAAAGTAGAAGTTTTTATTCTAAATTTTATGTCTGCTCGACAAGATACTAAATAATAAACTGTGTAATTTAGTTAGAATTCATCTATAAAGAAAGTATTGAATTTTCATCAATTTCTTAACTTAAAAACTGATCCACTTTTTCTTTTGTTTCGTTATAAAATCGTTCCTAATTTGGAGAGCTAAAGATTACTTACTAAAAGCTTTCTTTCTTTTACATGTTTTCTAAATGATCGGAATAAATATGCTTTTCTATCATTTCTTTTTCTGTCAAGTTGAAATATTAAACTCCTTTTTTTAACCATAAATTATAATCAATAGTATCATGTTCATTAAGAAACTCTATTGCTGAAAGGTCAACAGAGAAGTCATGATTTTATATTAAGGAGTTATAAGTTCTTGGAATCATATATAATAAGAATGACTCTGATTTATAACTTCTAATATTTTCTTCTTAATAGAAAACAGACATTCCAAGTTATATGATTTAATACTTTCCTGATGTTGTAAATATTTTCTCATATCTTTCTTTTGGTGTATCTGTCTATGCTTCTTATTCAGGAGATTTGATACCTGACATTTCCAGGTCAAAGGTCACAAGCATTGCTTTCGGTAAATCTTGTAGCAAGGTTTCCGCAAATGTGTCGAAATTATCTCAAGTAACAATCATTTTATAAAAATTAATAGTTAAAAAAGGAAATCTTGGATTTTTAATTAAATTTGTGTTTTATAATATATAAATGTTTTTATTATTAATATCCTTTATAATTGATATATTATCGAGTGATATGGATTTTGTTAAATCCTGTGTTTATAATTTTTCAGATTTATTTGCGTAGCTTGAGAAAATTGATAATTATAAATTTAATAAAAATAGTAATAGCATTAATACTATAAGAGAATCTGTAATTTTGTAAAATAAAAGCCTTAGTAAAAACAATTTAAAATATAAAAAGCTTTATATTACTGATATTAGTCTAAAAGAATAAGAGAAATATAAGTATTTCAATAAGAGTAATGAAAAAATGCCTTATTTATATACATGTTATATATATGAAGGAATAACTACTTTATTTATTTTGCAAAACATAATTCCAAAAATTAGTGTTGATTAAATTTTCTATGATAATGATTATGATAATTATTTTAATATTTTAGAGTCTGTTATGATAAACTATCATAATTCTGGTTATTTGAAAAGTTATGTTATAGCAAAATAATTAATAAAAAAGGATTTTATAATTTTCTATAAAGATGAGAAAAAGAATAAAAAATTTATAATAAAAGCTTATCCTAATATAAATATTAATAATTTTTAATTGTAAAAGGAAAAGGACTTTAAAGAGGAGAAATATATTGATTCGATATTCCATTATATTCTATTTTAAAATACATTGATTTTTGAGGAAAGATTTAATATTGAATTTTATAGTGATATAACAATGTTTAAATATCTTTCAAAAGAAATGATTGAGTAAATATCATAATCCTTTAAAGATGTAGAAAGCATGAAATTAGGATTTTTTAAGAAAATATGGGATTTCATAGTTTCTATATTCACAAAATGCGGTTATTGTGGTGTTTATTCTGTTTAAGATTATTTGAAAAAATATAAATCAAAGTTTATTTTCTCTTAAAGCGATTATTTAGAGATTTCTAAACAGCTCTATAAAGCATATGATAAGTTTATTGATTTCGGAGATAAAAAAGAAATAGAAAAAATGAAAAAAAATATTAAAGAATCAAGAAATAGTTAAAAGTTAGAAAATAAGAAAAGAGAAATTTTATTTAAATCTCAAAATATAATTTAAAAATTATGAAATTTTTATTTATTGTTATATTTATGTTTTTTATTATTTAAAGGAATTTATGCTCTATAATGACATTAAAATATAATAATTCAAGTAAGCAAAATATATTTAGTAATAATGGACCCTTATCTTAATCAATACATAAAAATAGATTGGATTCTAATATTCTATCGCCATTATTGGAATCATAAGATTTAATTAATTTTTAGAATAAATACTATAATTAAAGAAATACTTCACTGAAGGATATAAATACAATAGATAAATTAATAATTTTTCTAAATAACTCTATGGTTATATTTAAAGAAGATTAAAATATGAATGATCTATATCTTATTTAAAACTATTTGGTTGATATATTAGTAATATTATATCAAGTATATTTTTATTAAAAGGATGTAAAATAAAACTATTAATATTTATT
>JACCDV010551291.1_pt1 | contig 15257 bp, 8 predicted proteins | sample 7446131 | NCBI WGS metagenome assembly JACCDV01 (sample SAMN15323448, study PRJNA562643) | freshwater metagenome | isolation source: river surface water | place: USA:Blue River Watershed | collected 2017-08-17 | reverse complement strand
CTCCACCAGCGGCCCCCCGGCAGGTGCGCCGTCGATCGTCACCGCCGTCGCGTCAGGTCGGTCGATCAGCGCATTCGCCGCCAGCAGCGTCCAAGTGCTTTCTTGCGTGGACAGCATGCCCGAAGTCGCGATCCGGTCCGTCAGCGCCTCTCGGTCCACCGCGTTCGACCCCGCCTCCACCGCCAGCGTCAGAACCGCCGCCGCATCGCGATAGGTCGTCCCGTAATCCGCCCGGAACACCTGTTCCACCTCTGTCGGTGCCGCGTCCAGCGCCGCCGCCGCCCGCGCGAACATGGCATCCGCCCGCGCCTGTTCGCCATAGGCTGCCAGCGCCGCGCCCAATTGCGCCATGGCTGTGGGTGTGGCAAAGGCATCGCCCTTCACGTCGGCATAGTAGCGCAGGTCCCCGATCGCCGCCGCCCCCTCGCGTGCCAGCACCATCAGGGAATAGGCCAGCGCCTCGCCGCCATAGTCGAAATCGGCGGCGAAGTTCACCTGATTGCGCAGATTGTCCAGCGCCATGCGGAAAGCCGCATCCGGCACCTCGAACCCCCGCGCCTGGGCGCGCGACAGGAAGTCGGTCACATAGGCATCCAGCCACAGATCCCCCGACCCCGGCGACCACAGGCCAAAACCCCCTTCCGCGCCCTGATGGGTCAGGATCTCGGCCACCGCCTGCTGCACCCGCCCGCGCAGGTCATCCGACCACGGCAGCGACATCGCCTGCGCCACCTCGTCGAAATACAGCAGCGGCATCGCCTTCGATGTCATCTGCTCGGTACAGCCATAGGGGTATCGGTCCAGCGCCGCCAGCAGCCCCGGCGCGTTCAGCCGCGCCAGCGGCCCGATGGCCAGCGTCGCCCGCGCCCCCGGAAGATACCCCGCCAGCACCGCATCGTCGAAGCTGAAGGTCTGCCCCGTGGCCAGATCAAAGCGCGACACGCGCACCACTTCGGGATCGCCCCGCATCACGGGCAGGGACAGCACCTTCGTCAGCGCCTTCCCGTCCGGCGTGGTCAGGGTGACGGTGATTTCCTGCACCCCCTCATCGCCCGCCGTCATCGGCACCGCGATGACCTGCTTGCCCTTCTCGGCCAGATCGACCGTCGCAGGCGCATCGCCAAGCGTCACACCATCCCCCGACAGCGCCAGCCCCATCGTCCCGAAGGGCCCCGCCGCATGGACGATCTCCAGCAGCACCCGGCTTTCATCCCCCGGTGCCATGAAGCGCGGCAGCGATGCCGTCACCACAACCGGATCGCGCACCAGCACATCCGCGGCTCCTTGCCCGACGCCGGACTTCGACCATGCGACCGCCATCACCTTCACCGTCCCGTTAAAGGCCGGCAGCGTGAATTCCGCCCGCGCGTAACCATCCGCGCCCACCTCGATCGGCCCGGTGAAATAGGCGACCAGCTCCTCTGTTGGGGGCGGGGCCTGCAACCGCGCCTGCGCCCCGGCATCGCCGCCAGAGCGCACCGTTCCCTCGGCCCCGTTCATCCCGTCGATCAACCGCCCATAGATATCGCGGATGCCCACGCCCAGCTTGCGCTGCCCGAAATAGTGCCCCTGCGGATCGGGTGCGGCAAAGCCGGTCAGGTTCAGGATGCCCTGATCCACCGCCGCAATCGTCACATAGGCAGCCTCGCCTTCGGCCACGCCATCGACCTTCACCGCCACGGGCAGTATGCCGCGCGGATCGGCCTCGGCGGGAACCTCTACCGTCGTCGCCAAGGCCCGCGCGCCCGGATCCACCCCCGCATGCGCCAGTCCCAGCGCCCGCGCCGGGTTCCGCCCCGCCGCCACATCCATCGGCCGCAATACCTGCGCGGTCACATAGACCCCCGCGCCCCAGTCAGCCGTCACGGGCAGATCGATGACAGTCTCGCCCTCTGCCACATCCACCGCCTGCATGGCGACCAGACGGTTGGACAGGACCATCACCACGGCCTTCCCGGCAAATCGCGGCACCAAGCGCAGCTTCGCCACATCCCCCGCCGCATAGGCCGCCTTGTCCAACGACAAGTCCAGCGTATCCGGCGTCGACGCCGCATCCGCCGCCGCGAACCACCCCGCGCTGAACGGGACCGAGGTCAGCGCCGTCCCGTCGGCCTGCGCCACCGTCAGGACATACTCACCCCAATTCACTGGAACCGCGATCTCGGTCGCGCCGTCCAGCGCCACCTCGCCCTCGGCCACCCGCTCGCGCCGCGTCACGGGCTCCCACATCCAGTTGCCGTAGCTTTGGTACCACTGATAGGTCGTCTCGATCCGCACCAGTTCCCACGTTCCGGCCATCGGCGCGGCCTTCCCCTCCAGCCCGATGCCGACGACCGAAAACCGCGCTTCGGCATTTTCGGCCACCACGCCATCAAACAGCGGCTTCACCCCGATCATCGGCGACACCGGGGCCAGCGCCACGGTCGAAACCCTCTCCACCGGACGCCCCGACCCTTCGGCCACCCGCACGGCAACCCGCGCCTCCAGCGGCACGCCCGGATCGCCCACATCCGGCAGCGCGACCGAAACCGTCGCCGCCCCCGCCGCATCGGTCCGCGCCGGATCCAAACCCTGCATCACCGCGCTGAACGGCGCGTCATGCGCCCCGAAGCGATAGCCATCCCACCCGGCCAGCCTGTCCGCCGCCCGCAAAAGGACCTCGCCTTCGACCGCCAGATCAGCCCCCGGCGCGCCAAACAGGTAGCGCGCCGAAATCCCGATCTCTGCCACCTCGCCCGACCGCAGCCCATCCGGCAGGGCCACGTCGAAGTCGATCCGTTCCGGCAGGAAATCCTCCACCAGGAACGTCGCCGCGGTCAGCGGCGGCGCATCGGCATCCGCCAGAACCTCCATCCGCCAGACCCCGCGCGGTGCGCTCGCAAGGATCGGCTGCGAGATCACGTAGCCCCCGCCCCAATCGTTCACCACCTGCCGCGCATGCTCCACCCCATCAGGCCGCTTGACCACCACGGTCAGCGGCAGGCCTTCAATCGCTGCCGCCCCGCTGTCCCGCGCCAGTGCCGTGGCGTAAACCGTCTCGCCCGCCCGATAGGCCCCGCGATCCGTCGACAGGAACACATCAACCGGGGGCGCCGCCTCGCGCCCCTCGACCCCGCGATCCGACAGGTCAAACTCTGGATCGTTCAGCGACAGAAAGGCCATATCCGCCGCGCCATCCCGCACGACGACCAGCGCAGGCGCCGCTGCACCGACTCCCTGCGTCAGCCCCACGTCAAACCGCGCATAGCCCTGATCGTCGGTCGCGACCGTTCCCAGAACCTCGTTCCCGTTCGACAGCAACTCCACCGACACACCGGCCTTCGCCTCTGCCGTCCCAAGCGACCGGACGAAGACATGCAGCCCGTCCACCCCTGACAATGTCGTCACGCCAAGGTCCGACACGGTGAACCACTGCCACCCCGCCGGAACCTGCCACGCCTGCTTGCCCGGCACCGAAGCGCGCAGGGCATAGACCCCCGCAGGCTGCCCCGACAACGCCTCGTCCATCGGCAGCCGCGTGGTCACGTCGCGGTTGACCTCCATCCCCACCGTGGCCGACCCCGTCCACACCTCGGTCCCTGTCTGGGCGGTGAAGTCGTATTCCTGCCATTCCGCCATGGGCGCAGACAGATATCCGTTCTGGAAGGCCCGGATCAGGTTCCGGTCCGTCACGCGATACAGCACCAGATCCAGCGCCTCGGTATTCACCGTCTCCACGGGTAGCGCCGCCGCTCCTGCGCGGGGCAGCACATAGGCCCGCCCCGGAAAACGCACGCCGGGCGACCGGTCGCGGATGTATTGCGTGATGTCGACCGACGCCCCAAGCGTCTGACCATCCGCCGCCGGAAGCCCTTCGCGGAACGTCACGGTCGCGCGCTGTCCATGCGTCAGACCCTCGACACAGATGTCACGGAACTGGGCGCTGACCGTCAGCCCCGGCTCGTCCAACTGCACGAAAGTCCCGTAATCCACCCCCTTCGGTACAAGGTCCTCCGAAAAGGTCGCGCAAATGCGCGGCCGCGCGGAATCGCTCTCCACCCGGTTCTCGACGATCCGGAACCCGTACTTGGCCGCCGCATCCGCCAGCAGTGCCGCCGTATCGTCCCGCGCCTGCAGCGACTGCGCCAGCCGCAGCGCCTTGACCATATCGCCGCCACGCCCCAGCCGCTCTAGCGCCGTGCCCATGGTGACAAGGATCGTGTGCCGCTCTGCCGCACCATCCGCCCGCAGATAGCCGTTCACCGCCGCCTGATAGCCCCGGTCGCGGAAGCTTTGCTGATCCGGCCCGTCCACATCCCCTGCCGCCACCAGCAGCCGCGCATATTCAGCCCAGTCATACGCCGCATCCGTCAGGTTGATCGCCGCGCCGACATACCATGCCGCACCGACGAAATCCCCCTGCGCCTCGGCCTCTTGCGCGGCCGCCACAAGATCGCCCGCCTCCCACGTTCCCGTCACATGCTCGCGCGCCAGCCCCTGCGCCTGCGCCGTGACCGCGCCCAGTTCCCAATCCTGCACAAAGCCCAATTCGCTCCGGCGCAGTTTCGCCCTCTCGCCCGCCCCCTCGGCCCCCGCCAACACAAAGCCCGAAAAGGCCCCCGCATAGGGCTGCGCCTCGCCCGGCCCCGCCTTCAGGAAGCAGCTGCCGTTCCGCGTGTTGAAGGTGAAGGCCTCGCAGGACGGGTTCGCCAGACAGGCGCGTTCGCAGGCCTCCAGCGTCGTGTCGAAGGCCGAACCGATATCTCCGCCCGGCAGGTCCACGTCCTGCGCAAGCACCATCCGCTTCTGTGGCACGAAGTCCTGCGCCAGACCCAAAGCGGGCAGCATGGAAAGGAAGATTGCGAAAAAGAGGGTGAAGCTACGCATGCAGGGCACCGTGGAAAAGGGAAAACGCCCCACGATGCTGGCACGGGCGGGGCGCTGCTGGCAATGAGTCGTCATGCCCTTTACCTGCCCTTAACTCGCCCAGCGCGATGCTGCCGCCGGATTTGCAGGGAAGACAGGACGCATGACACCGGCAGAACGATTGGCACAGGAACGCCGCGCGCGGCTGGCCGCCGAACGCCGCCTTGAATGGAAAAGCCGTGAACTCGCGGCGGCCAACGAAAAGCTCGCGCTGCATGCCCGCGCTCTGTCCAATCAAGTGATCGAAGAACGTCAATCCGCCCACGCCGCCCGGTCCGAAGCGCACCGTCTAAAGGATCAGAACGACCGCTATCTTGAAGACCTCGACCGCGCCCATACGGTTTCCGTCATGGCCGAACGCCGCCTACGCACCTCGATCGACACGATCCGCGACGGCTTTGCCGTGTTCGATGCCGACAACCATCTGGTCCTTGCCAATCGCGCCATGCTTGCCCCGTTTGGCGGCAGCATCGCACCCGGCGTGCCATATGCCGATCTCCTCGCTGCACTTGCCCCACTCCTCAACCTCGACACGGACCCGGCGGATTGGACGGCCGGCATGTTCGCCCGTCTCGTTCAGGACCCGATCCCGCCGGTCGACCTGTCCTTCCGCTCTGGCCAATGGGTCCGGCTTGAGGATCGGCACGCCCGGGACGGCGACCGCGTCTGCCTTGCCATCGACATCACGTCCGAAATGCGCCTGCGCGCCGCGATCGAAGCGATCCCCGACGGATTCGTCATCTTCGACCGCGACGAACGCCTCACGATCTGCAACCAGACCTACCGCCGCATCTATTCCGCCGCCGCCGACGTCATCGCCCCCGGTGCCAGATTCGCGGATATCCTCCGCGCGGGCCTCGCCGCCGGCCAGCACAGCGACGCCGCAGGACGCGAAGAGGAATGGATTGCCGAACGCCTAGCGGAATTCCGTTCCGCCTCCGGCCACAGCGAACAGCACCTCTCCGACGGCCGCTGGATCCGCGCGCTCGACCAGCCCACGCCCGACGGCGGCCGCGTCGGCCTGCGCACCGACATCACCGCCGAGCGCGAGGTTCAGGCGACGCTCCGCACCGCGCGCGAGGCGGCAGAGGCTGCAAGCCTTGCCAAATCCGCCTTCCTCGCGAACATGAGCCACGAGATACGCACCCCGATGAACGGGGTCGTGGGAATGGCCGAACTCCTCTGCAACACCGACCTGTCCGAGGAACAGCGCCTCTTTGCCGAAACCATCCGTTCTTCGGGCGAGGCGCTGCTGACCATCATCAACGACATCCTCGACTATTCCAAGATCGAGGCCGGGCGCATGGTCCTGCATGCCGAACCCTTCGATCTGGAACGTCTGATCCACGAAACCGCCATCCTGCTGCAACCGCAGGCGCGGGCAAAGGGGATCGACCTCCTCGTCGATTACGACATGTTCCTTCCGACCCGGCTTGTCGGCGATGGGGGGCGGGTGCGGCAGGTGCTGAACAACCTGATGGGCAACGCGGTGAAATTCACCGAACGCGGCCACGTCCTCGTCCGCGTCGTGGGGCTGTACGAAGATGACCTCGCACGCATCCATGTGACGGTCGAAGATACGGGGATAGGCATCGCCCCCGACCAGATCGACCACATCTTCGGCGAGTTCAATCAGGTCGAAAGCGCCGAGAACCGCCGCTATCAGGGCACCGGTCTGGGCCTCGCCATCACCCGCCGCCTGATCGACCGCATGGGGGGCGAAATCTGGGTGGACAGCCGACCGGGGCAGGGGTCCTGCTTCGGCTTCCGCCTGTCGCTGAAGCCCGCGCAGGCCACGGTTTTGCCCGCCACGCCCGTGCCTACTGCCCTGCGCAACGTCCTCATCCACGACCCGAACCCCGTGAACCGCGCCATCATCGAACGCCAGCTCCTGCCGCTCGGGCTGACCATCACACATTGGCGCGATGCTGCCTCTGGCGACATTCCGCCCGGACCCTTCGACCTTGTCCTGCTCGACGTGGCGGACGAAACCTCATGCCGCGCCCAGCTTGACCGCCTGCGCGATGCCGGTCTGGCCGCGCCCGTCCTCCTCATGGCTGCGCCCGATGGCCTCGCCATGGCCGAGTCCCTCGTAACCGCAGGCCGCGCCGCCGCTGCCCTGCCCAAGCCCGTTCTACGCGCCGATCTCTTCCACGCGCTCGCCCACTTGACCGGCGCCGATCTACCACCCGCCATCGCCCCCGCGCCGCAGGGATTCGACCGCCGCCTCCGCATCCTCGCCGCCGAAGACAACAAGACCAACCAGCTCGTCTTTGCCAAGATGGTCCGCGACCTCGACCTCGATCTGCGTTTCGCCGATGACGGATGTCAGGCCGTCGCTCTCTGGCGCGAGTTCCACCCCGACCTGATCTTCATGGACATATCCATGCCCGAAATGGACGGCTGCACCGCCGCCCGCACCATCCGCGCGGCCGAGGCGGGCCGTGCCCATGTCCCCATCATCGCCCTCACCGCCCACGCGCAAGAGGAAGAAACCGAACGTATCCTCGCCTCGGGGATCGATCATCATCTGACGAAACCGCTGCGCCGCTCTGTGCTGATCGCAGCGTTGCAGACCTATGCCCCAGCGGGCGCGATCCCTGCCATACCCAATGCGGCGTGACCCTCAGGCCGCCTGCTCGGCTCCTGCATCGCGCAGAAAGACCAGCGTGTCGCCCTCCGACCGCTCCGCATCAAAGGCATATCCACCTGTCGAAAACCCGCGCAGGTCGCCCGCTTCGGTCAGCCGGTTCTCGGCGATGAACCGCGCCATCGCCCCCCGCGCCTTCTTGGCAAAGAATGAGACGATCTTCGCCTCCGTCCCCCGCCCTTCAAGGAAGACGGGCGTCACCACCTGCACCTTCAGCGCGCGGCGATCCACCGCCCCAAAGTATTCCTGCGATGCGCAATTCACCAGAACGCCTGTGCCCGACTCTTCCGCCGCCTCGTTCAGCGCCTTCGCAACCCGCTTGCCCCAAAAGGCATAGAGGTCCGCGCCCTTGGGGTTCTCCAACCGACTGCCCATCTCCAGCCGATAGGGCTGGATCAGGTCCAGCGGTCGCAGCAGGCCGTAAAGCCCCGACAGGATGCGCAGCCGCCCCTGCGCCCAGCGCAGTGCGTCGGCATCCAGCGTCTTCGCCTCTAGCCCCGCATAGGTATCGCCGTCAAAGCAATAGGCCGCAGGCTTTACCAGATCAGGCGACGGCTTTGCCTTGAACGCCTTGAACCGGTCGGCATTCAGCTTGGCCAAAGCTTCGGAAATCCCCATCAAATCGCGCAACTCCGCGACAGAAAGCCCACGCGCGATCCTTGCCAGCTTCGCCGCGTCGGCTGCGAACATCGGCTCCGTCGGCTCCAGTCCTGGCGGCAATGCGCGGCGCGTCTCGTCCAGTCGTTTTGCAGGGGAAATCACGGTCAGCATGGCGGTCTCCTTCTCACCCCAGATAGAACCCCTTACGCCTCGCGCAAGACGGACAGGAACGCCGCGCCAAAGCGTTCCACCTTCTGATCCCCCATCCCCTGTATCCGTTGCAATTCGGTCAGTGTCGAAGGCCGCCGTTCTGCAATCAGCCGCAGCGTGGAATGGGTAACGGACAGATACTTCCCCGTGCCGTCCTCGCCCCGCGAAAGCGCCAGTTGCGCGTCCGCCAGCCGGTCGAACACCGCCCCCGCCTCGCGCCCCGCCAGCCGCATACGCTGCGGATGCAGCGCCTCGGCCGCCCCGGTGATCACGGCCAGAAACTCTGCCCCGTAACTTTCTAGTTTCTTGGCGCCCACCCCGGTTATCCCCGCCATCTGATCCATCGTCACGGGCCGCTTCTCCGCCATCTCGATCAGCGTGCGGTCCGGAAAGACCACATAGGCCGGTACCCCCTGCGCCTCGGCCAGCGCGCGCCGCTTGGCCTTCAGCGCGGACAGCAGCGGCGCATCCTCATCCGACACCAGCGCCTTCACAGCCACCGCAGGCCGCGCCGCATCGACCGTGTCCTTGCGCAGCGTGATGCTCTCTTCTCCCCGCAGGATTGGCCGCGCCGCATCCGTCATCCGCAGCGCCCCGTGCCGGTCAGGATCGGGGCGCACCAGATCGCGCCCCATCATCTGCCGGAACACCGCACCCCAAGCGGCCTTGGTCAAGTCGCGCCCAACGGCAAATGTCGGCAGCTTGTCATGCCCCCGCTCGCGCACCTTGTCGGTCGCCTGCCCGGTCAGGATGTCGATCAGATGCCCCGCCCCGAACCACTCCCCCGTCCGCAGGATCGCCGACAACGCCTTCCTCACCGCCTCCGTCGCGTCGAACACCGCCGCAGGCCGGTCGCACAGGTCGCAATTCCCACACGGCTCCGCCGCCTCGCCGAAATAGCCCAGCAGGACCTGCCGTCGGCACCCAACCGCCTCGGCCAAACCAAGCAGCGCGTTCAGCCGTGCATGATCCGCCGCCTTCCGGTCGGCAGGTGCCAACCCCTCATCGATCTGCGCCCGCCGCAGCCGGATGTCGTCGGGGCCATAAAGCGTCATCGTCTCGGCCGCCGCCCCGTCACGGCCCGCGCGCCCGATCTCCTGATAATAGCCCTCGATCGACTTGGGCAGGTCGGCATGGGCGACCCAACGGATATCCGGCTTGTCGATCCCCATGCCAAAGGCAATCGTCGCCACCACGATCAACCCATCCTCGCGCTGAAAGCGGATCTCGACCTGCCGCCGCTCTTCGGCCTCCATGCCCCCATGATAGAAACAGGCCGCATGCCCCGCCTCGCGCAGCGCCTGCGCCAGCGTTTCGGTCTTCGCCCGAGTCGCGCAATAGACGATCCCCGACTGCCCCTTCCGCGCCGCCGCAAAGCGCAGCACCTGCGTCCGCGGATTGTCCTTCACCGCAAAGGCCAGATGGATGTTTGGCCGGTCGAACCCCCGCAGAAAGGTCGCGGGCTGCACCCCGTCGAACAGCCGCGTCACGATCTCGCCCCGCGTCTCTTCATCCGCCGTCGCGGTGAACGCCGCCAGCGGCACGCCCAGCACCCGGCGCACCTCGCCGATCCGCAGGTAATCCGGCCGGAAGTCATGCCCCCACTGGCTGACGCAATGCGCCTCGTCCACCGCGATCAGCGCCGTCCCGATCCGCCGCAGCATCGGCAGCGTCGCAGCCGATGCCAACCGCTCTGGCGCGATGTAAAGCAGCTTCAGCCGCCCTTCATCCAGCGCGGCAAAAACCTCCTCGGTCTCCGCATCCGTATTCCCGGAAGTCAGCGCCCCCGCCTCCACCCCCGCCGCGCGCAGCGACCGCACCTGATCCCGCATCAGCGCGATCAGCGGCGAGATGACGACCGTCACCCCGTCCCGGCACAGGGCGGGCAACTGAAAGCACAGCGATTTCCCGCCACCCGTCGGCATGATTGCCAACGTGTTCCGCCCCGCCGTCACCGCCTCCACGATCTCGGCCTGACCGGGGCGAAAGCCCGGAAAGCCGAAAACGGAACGGAGAAGCGTTTCGGGGTCAGACATGGGCAAGGGCGGGCCTGAATCGGGGACGGGCGGGGACAGCCTGCCCCGCCCATGGTTTCGAAGGTCTTAAGGTCAGACGAAGGCCGAGGCGTTGTTGATCAGCACGATCCGCAGCGCATAGACCGCGATCAGCACGACCAACGGCGCAAGGTCGATCCCGCCAAGGTTCGGCAGCACCGAACGGACCCGCGAATAAATCGGCTCCAACAGACGGTTCAGCGCATCCCATATCTGCGCGACCAGCGGCTGGCGCAGGTTCAGGACCTGGAAGTTGATCAGCCAGCTCATGATGATATGGGCAAGGATGATCCACTGTACGATATCTAGGATCAGAAGCAGGATTTGCAGGATCGAGGTCATTCGGCGGCCTCCGCATACTAGGGCTTGTGTCCACAGGTAGCCTTCCGCCGCCCATTTCGCAACGCCCTTCCGCAGCGTTGCGGCTTGACCCCGCCTTTCGGACAGGGCAACCCGCAGGGCAAACCGGGCCGTGACAGGAGTGCGCGCATGTATCCCTTCCTCCGCATGGCGAAAGAGCTGTGGAAGTTCCGCAACGCCCCCGCCCTTCCGATCCTTGGCGCCCATGTCAGCACGCATATGTGCTGGCCTTGGGACCTCGACCCGTGGGTCGAGTTGAACAACGGCCGCACCCTGACGCTCTATGACCTTGGGCGTATTCCGCTGGGCAATCGGACGGGGCTCAGGCGGGTGCTGATGGCCAATGGCTGGGGCCTTACGGTTGCGGGCAACACCGTCCGCTACCGCCGCCGCGTCCGCGCCTTCGACCGGGTGACGATCCATTCGCGCTGTATCGGCTGGGACCACCGCTTCCTCTACATCGAACAGTCGATGTGGAAGGGCGACGATTGCACCAGCCATCAGATCGTCCGCTCTGCCGTCACATCGCAAGACGGCATCGTCGCGCCTGAACGTGTCCTCGCCGCGCTGGGCGAACCCACGCAAAGCCCGCCGCTGCCCGATTTCGTCCAAGGCTGGATCGACGCCGAAGCCCGCCGCCTCTGGCCGCCCGCCCGCTGAAACCTTCGCCTTGCCAGATGGACGGTTTCACGATTCAATCCCCAAAACAGCCGATGGGGCAGGGGGGTGCGTGATGGGTGAAGCGATTAGTGCGAAAAAGCGCATCTGGGGCTGGTGGTTCTTTGACTGGGCAAGTCAGCCCTACAACACCCTGCTTCTCACCTTCATCTTCGGACCCTACTTCGCCGAAATCGCGCGCGGCCATTACATGGCCGAAGGGTTGGATGCCGAAGCGGCAGGTGCTGCGGCACAGGCCTATTGGGGCGCGGGCCTTGCCATCGCTTCCATTGCCATTGCCATCCTCGCCCCCATCCTCGGGGCTATTGCCGACAGCACGGGGCGCAGGCTCATCTGGGTCTGGTTCTTTTCGGCCTTCTACATCTGCGGCTCTGCTGCGCTTTGGTACATTGCGCCGGGGGGCGACAACCTGTTCTGGGCAGTGGCCTTCTTCGGCCTCGGCTTCATCGGGATGGAATTCGCCACCATCTTCACCAATGCCCTGATGCCCAGCCTGTCCAGCCATGACGACATGGGCGCGATCTCTGGCTCTGGCTTCGCCTTCGGCTATCTTGGCGGCCTGCTCGCCCTCATCCTCATGCTGGCCCTCTTCGCCGAAAACAGCGCCACGGGCAAAACCCTGATCGGCCTTGACCCCATCTTCGGCCTTGATCCCGAAGCGCGCGAAGGCACCCGCGCCGTCGGCCCCTTCACGGCCATCTGGTACATGGTCTTCATGATCCCCTTCTTCGCATGGGTCCGCGAACCGCATACCGAACGCCGCCCCCTGAACCTTGGCCGCGCCTTCGCCAGCTTGCGCGACCTCCTCGGCTCGCTCCGCTATCGCGGCAGCCTCTCGGCCTACCTCGCCTCCTCGCTTTTTTACCGCGATGCGCTCAACGCCCTTTACGGTTTCGGCGGGGTCTATGCCTCTGGCGTGCTGGGGTGGGAGATCGTGCAGATCGGTGTCTTCGGTGTCGTGGGCGCGGTGACGGCCATGGTTGCCAGTTGGATCGGCGGCAGGGCTGACCGCCGTTTCGGCCCCAAACCCGTGATCGCCTTCTGCATCGTCGTCCTGATCCTCGTCTGCCTCGTCATCGTTGGCATGACCCGCGAAAGCCTCTGGGGCATCCCGCTCGATCCCGCCTCCAACGCGTCGGACGACATCTTCTTCGCCTGCGGTGCCCTGATCGGCGCGGCGGGCGGCGCGCTTCAGGCCGCCTCGCGCACCATGATGGTCCGCCACACTACCCCTGACCGCGCGACCGAAGCCTTCGGCCTTTTCGCCCTGTCCGGCAAAGTCGCCAGCTTCATTTCGCCCGCCCTCATCGCCTTTGCCACCGCCCTCAGCGGATCGCAGCGCATCGGTATCTCTCCGCTGATCGTGATGTTCCTCATCGGCCTCGTTCTGCTCGTCTTCGTCCGGGCAAAGGGCGAGCAGGCGTGATGGCCAAGGTATTGGCAGCATTGGCATTGGCGGTTCTTGCCGCGCTGCCCGTGCATGCGGAAACGAAGGCGAACCAGCTTTTCGGTGCCGTCGACCTGCCGACTGCCGACCGCCCCATGCCATATGGCAGCTATGCAAAGGGCTGCGCCGACGGCCTCGTCGAATTGCCCGAAACCGGCCCCCCATGGCAGGCTATGCGCCTGTCGCGGAACCGGAACTTCGGCCACCCCGAGATGATCGAGTACCTGATCGACCTCAGCCAGACCGCCACGCAGATCGGTTGGGCCGGGCTCTACATCGGCGATATCAGCCAGCCCCGTGGCGGCCCCATGACCAGCGGCCATTCCAGCCACCAGATCGGGCTGGACGCCGACATCTGGATGCTGCCCCCCCGCCGCCTCGACCTGTCGCGGCAGGAACGCGAGGACATCTCTTCCGTCCCTGTCCGCTCTGCCGACCAGCGCAGCGTGACCGAACACTGGACCTCCTCCCACGCCGCGCTTTTGCAGGCCGCCGCCTCGGACCCGCGCGTGGACCGCATCTTCGTCGCCGCCGCAGTGAAGATCGAAATGTGCAAGACCGCCACCCGCGACGACCGTAACTGGCTCCAGAAGATCCGTCCCATCCATGGGCACGACACCCATTTCCATGTCCGCCTGAAATGCCCCAAGGGCGCCCGCCATTGCGAAACGCAGAAACCCACCGTGGACGAATTGTCCAAGGGCGGTGACGGCTGCGACGAGACGCTGATGTGGTGGGTGTCGGAAGACTACCTCAACCCCAAACCGGACCCGAACGCCGAACCTGCCCCGCGCCAGCGCGGTGCGCGCGACTACACCCTTGCCGATCTGCCCAGACAATGCCGAAACGTCCTGTCCTCGCCCTGACGGCGGGGGTCTTTCTGGTGCTCGGCCTTCAGGGCAGCGCCAGCCAGCCCCATCCTGCGGGTTTCCTGTCCAGCTTCCCATGGCTGATGGAGGACGCAAACTTTGGCGGCCTCTCGGCCATCGAAATGGCCGAGGATGGCCAGTCCTTTCTTGCCATCACCGACCGGGGCGCATGGACCCGTGGCACCGTCACCCGGGATGCCGAAGGCCGCATCACCGCCATCGACGCAACGCCCATGCGCCTATTGCGCGGCCGTTTCGAAGCCCCGCTTGATGATGGCCGGAACGACAGCGAAGGTTTGGCCATCGCAGCGGATGGCACGGTCTACATCTCTTTCGAAAACGTGGCCCGCGTCCTTCGCTATGACCGCATCGACGGCCCCGCAGCCAACCTCGACACCCCGCCCGAGTTTTCGGCCCTGCAACGGAATTCGGCTTTCGAGGCTTTGGCCATCGCCCCCGACGACACGCTCTACACCCTGCCAGAACGATCCGGCAAACTAGACCGGCCCTTTCCGATCTGGCGCTATCGCGGGGGCACGTGGGACCAACCCTTCGGACTTCGTCGCGACGGCGGTTTCCTTGCCGTGGGTGCCGATATCGGCCCCGACGGACGCTTCTACCTTCTCGAACGCGAATTCCACGGCCTCACAGGCTTTGCCAGCCGCGTCCGCAGTTTCTCCCTCTCAGACTCCGGGCTGGGCGATGAACGGACAGAATTCACAAGTTCCGTCGGCCAGCATGACAACCTCGAAGGCATTTCGGTCTGGCGCGATGCGCAGGGCTACATCCGCCTGACGATGATCTCGGACGACAACTTCTACTTCTTCCTTGGCACCGATATCGTCGAATACCGCCTGCCCGCCCATTCCGGTTGACTTGCCGCACCGACAGGCGTAGGCCCGCCGCCGTTCCCCGATGCGCGGGGGGCCAAGTCTCCGCGACCTTGTCAAAACGGAAAACAGATATGACCCGCACCTTCACATATGGCGTCATCGCCATGGCCATCGTCGTCGTGGCCTCTAACATCCTTGTCCAGCATCCCATCGGCACTTGGCTTACTTGGGGCGCCTTCACCTATCCGCTTGCCTTCCTCGTCTCGGACATCGTGAACCGCCTTGAAGGTCCGGTCGTCGCCCGCCGCGTGGTCTATGCGGGCTTTGTCACGGGCCTCGCCTGCTCGGCCGTCGGTACGCAGATCATGGGCGAATTCGGTCCCCTCGTGACGCTGCGGGTTGCCATCGGGTCCGGCCTTGCCTTTCTTCTGGCACAACTCCTCGACGTGATGATCTTCGATCGGCTGCGCCGCAAGGCATGGTGGCAGGCCCCCTTCATCTCGACCTTCTTCGGCTCCTCGCCCGACACCGCGATCTTCTTCACCAGCGCCGTCTCGGCCGCTCGCACCCTCCTCGAACCCGGAGATGATGTGTCCTGGGCAGCCGGAGCGACGCCCCTTCTGTGGGTCGGTCCGAATGTCCCGTTCTGGG
>JACCDV010078198.1_pt1 | contig 15259 bp, 28 predicted proteins | sample 7446131 | NCBI WGS metagenome assembly JACCDV01 (sample SAMN15323448, study PRJNA562643) | freshwater metagenome | isolation source: river surface water | place: USA:Blue River Watershed | collected 2017-08-17 | reverse complement strand
TGGCAAAAGAAAAGTTTGAGCGAAAGAAACCGCATATCAACATCGGAACGATTGGTCACGTAGACCATGGTAAAACGACTTTGACAGCTGCGATTACGACGGTTCAATCCAAGAAATTTGGTGGCGTTGCAAAAGCGTACGATCAAATTGATGCGGCGCCAGAAGAAAAAGCGAGAGGAATCACGATTTCTACGGCGCACGTAGAATATGAATCCGAGCATAGACACTATGCTCACGTGGATTGCCCAGGCCATGCGGATTATGTAAAGAACATGATCACGGGTGCGGCGCAGATGGACGGAGCGATTTTGGTTGTTTCTGCAGCGGATGGTCCGATGCCTCAAACGCGAGAACATATTTTGTTGGCACGTCAGGTGGGTGTTCCTTACATCGTTGTATTCTTGAACAAATGCGACATGGTTGATGACGCAGAGTTGTTAGAATTAGTAGAAATGGAAGTACGCGAATTATTGGAGAAGTATGGTTTCCCTGGAGACAAGACTCCGATTATTCGTGGTTCGGCGTTAAAAGCGTTGAACGGAGAAGCCTCTGAGTTTGGTACTGATGCCATTCAACGATTGATGGATGCAGTAGATTCTTATATTCCTGAGCCACAACGAGAAACTGAAAAGCCATTTTTGTTGCCGATTGAAGACGTATTCTCGATTTCTGGTCGAGGAACGGTAGTAACGGGTCGAATTGAGCGCGGGATTGTTAAGGTCGGTGAAACGGTTGAAGTGGTTGGTATTCGTCCAACGCAAGAAACGACGGTCACAGGCGTTGAGATGTTCCGTAAGCTGTTAGACGAAGGTCGAGCAGGGGATAACGTAGGTATTCTGTTGCGTGGTATTAAGCGAGAAGACGTTGAGCGTGGACAAGTATTGTGTCACAAAGGGACGACGAAGCCTCACACGAACTTTGAAGCGGAAGTGTACATTTTGTCGAAAGAAGAAGGCGGACGTCATACGCCATTCTTCAAAGGGTACCGCCCACAGTTTTACTTCCGTACCACGGACGTTACTGGGAATGTGATATTGCCAGAAGGCGTTGAGATGGTAATGCCTGGAGACAACATTAAGATCGATGTTGAGTTGATCAATACGGTTGCGATGGATGAAGGTTTGCGCTTTGCGATTCGTGAAGGCGGCCGAACTGTCGGTGCAGGTGTTGTGAGTAAGATCCACAAATAAATTAGTAAAAGTAGAGTATTAGAAAATGGCAGAACAAAAAATTCGAATTCGTTTAAAGTCTTTTGATCATAATTTGATTGAAAAATCCGTGCGTGAAATTGTAGATACTACAAAGAGAACGGGAGCTACCATTATTGGTCCCATTCCTTTACCTACTCGAATCGAGCGGATGACGGTCTTAACTGCTCCTCATGGAGACAAAGACTCTAGAGATCAATATGAAATTAGAACTCATAAACGATTATTAGAAATCAATGCTAACCCAACAACTGTCGATGCCTTAATGAAGCTTGATTTGGCAGCTGGTGTAGATGTTCAAATCAGCTTAGAAAGCTCCAAAAAAGTTGCATAGTTTGGGGTGAAAATAAGACTAGACGCTGGTTTTTTATTTCGATAGAATGCCGGCGTCTAACTGCTTCCCATAGCTAGTTTTGGCCTTTTCGAGTCAATTGAAATTCGGATTGTAAATTATATCTTTTTAAGGAAAACAAATGTCAGTTGGTATTGTCGCTGTAAAATGCGGAATGACTCGACAATTCAAAGAAGATGGTTCTTCTTTGCCTGTTACTGTTGTTCTTGCTACTCCAAATCGTATTATGCAGGTTAAAACATCAGCATTTCGTGAAAATGGAAAAACTGATGGTTATGACGCTGTTCAAGTTTCTTATGGAACGAAAAAAGTTTCTCGAGTCAATAAGCCTACTTTAGGTCACTGTCGTAAAGCTAATGCAGAGCCAGGGTTAGGTCTTTTAGAATTTCGATTGTCAAAAGATCAAATTGATCGTTGCGTATCTGGCGAGATTCGTGAGTTTACTTTGGATCAATTTACGCCTGGTCAAATTGTAGATGTGACGGGTGTATCTAAAGGTAAAGGTTATGCTGGTGTTATCAAAAGACATAATTTTAGCATGCAAGACGCGACTCACGGTAACTCTCTATCTCATAGAGCGCCAGGTTCAACAGGTCAAAGACAGTCCCCTGGTCGTGTATTTAAGAATAAAAAAATGGCCGGCCGTATGGGTGGTGATAAATGTACAGTTCAAAATGTGCAGGTTGTTTCTGTCGATCTTGAAAAAAATCTTATTACTCTCTGTGGTGGTCTTCCTGGAGCGCCAGGAAGTTTATTAGTTATAAAACCAGCCGTTAAAAGTTAAGTAGAGGGTGTAGAAATGGAGTTACAGGTTTTAAAGTCAGGAGGTTCTAACTCAGCTGCAGTTAGTATTTCTGATGACGTTTTTTCCGTTGAATTCAACGAAGGTTTGGTTCATCAGGTTGTGACAACCTATATGTCTGCTGCTCGTCAAGGAACGAAAGCTCAAAAGACGAGAGCTGAAGTCAGTGGTGGAAATTCTAAGCCATGGAATCAAAAAGGTTCTGGTCGCGCTAGAGCGGGTTCTACTCGTAGTCCTCTTTGGAGAAAAGGGGGGGTTGTATTTGCTGCATCTCCTCGTAACTATGAGAAAAAGCTAAATCGAAAAATGTATCGATTGGCGATTAGAGTCATATTGTCTGAGCTGATTCGAACAGATCGTTTAGTGGTTGTTGAATCTTTTGATTTGGCTGTTCCAAAAACGAAAGAATTTTTGAATTTGATCGCTCAATACGGGTTAAAGAGAGATCTTCTAATTATTACTTCAGAAATTTCTGAAAGTTTATTTTTAAGCGTTCGAAATTTATTTGATGTTGGCTTGTGTGATGTTGAAGCTTTAGATCCTCACAGTTTGGTCGCTTATAGCAAAGTTTTGATTACTGTCGACGCACTGAAGAAAATTGAAGGACGATTGTTATGATAAGTAAAGAAAGATTGTGTGAGGTTATTTTATCTCCCTTAATGACGGAAAAGTCGTACCTAGTCGGAGGCGGTTCTCGTAAGCAAGTTTTATTTAAAGTTAGAAATGATGCAACGAAACTTGAAATTAAGGAAGCTGTCGAATTTTTGCTTGATGCGAAAGTAGATTCAGTTCGCACTTTGAACGTTAAGGGGAAAACACGAGTTTTTCGTCAAGTCCCTGGAAAACGACAAAGTTGGAAGAAGGCTTTTGTAAGTCTTCAACCTGGATGCGACATCAATTTTTCGACAGAAAATTAAATTTTTTCAAGGAGTCTATAAATGACATTAATTAGAACTAAACCGACCTCTCCCGGTCGCCGTTTTGTTGTAAAAGTCAAAAATGAACATTTGCATAAGGGAGATCCTTGTCGTTCATTGATTGAACATAAACGTCGTATGGGTGGCAGAAACTCTGCCGGCCGAATTTCGGTCAGACACCAGGGTGGCGGACATAAAAAATACTATCGTATTGTTGATTTTAAAAGATTAAAAGATGGTGTCCCTGCTGTTGTTGAACGTATTGAATATGATCCAAATAGAACAGCTCATATTGCTTTGTTGCTTTATGCTGATGGTGAACGTAGATATATTTTGGCTCCTTTACATATGAGAGCTGGTGATCACGTCATGTCAGGACCTGAGTCTCCTATCAAATTTGGTAATTCTCTCCCTCTAGAAAATATTCCTGTGGGTACAGTCATTCATGCAGTCGAGATGCTTCCTGGTAAAGGAGCTCAATTTGCCCGAGCAGCTGGCTCTAGTGTTCAGTTGATGGGTAAAGATGGTCGACATGCCATTCTAAGAATGAAATCTGGAGAAATGAGAAAGGTTTTATTGCAATGCCGAGGTACTATTGGTGAAGTTTCTAATATTGAACATAACCTTTGTTCTTTAGGTAAAGCAGGTGCTTCTCGATGGAGAGGGATTCGTCCTACGGTCCGTGGGGTTGCAATGAACCCTGTAGATCATCCACACGGGGGGGGGGAAGGACGTACATCTAGTGGTCGTCATCCAGTTTCTCCATGGGGTACGCCAACTAAAGGCTACAAAACTCGTCGCAATAAGCGTACGGGTACACTAATTATGCAAAGACGGAAATAAGGGGTAATTGTGCCGCGTTCATTACGTAAAGGGCCTTTCATAGATGCCAGTCTCTATGCAAAGGTAGTTAAAATATTGGAAGAAAAAGTTAAAAAGCCAATTAAGACTTGGTCCAGACGTTCCATGATTGTTCCGGATATGGTAGGACTAACGATTGCTGTTCATAACGGTCGTCAGCATGTCCCTGTCTTTGTTACTGAGAACATGGTTGGCCATAAATTAGGTGAGTTTGCTGCTACGCGTACATTTAAAGGTCATTCAGCAGACAAAAAAGCTACAAAATAAAGGATTACTGTCATGTTGAATGTACAAGCAACTTATAAGCATGCTCGCATTTCCCCACAAAAAGCTCGGTTAGTGGCTGATCTTATTCGTGGATTACCTGTGGAAAAGGCATTAGATGTATTGACCCATAGTTCAAAGAAAGCTTCTCAATATTTTAAAGAAGTTCTTACTTCAGCGATTGCAAATGCGGAACATAACCAAAATTTGGATATTGATGATTTGTCTGTAGCTGCTGTTTTGGTCGATAAAGGCATGGTTCTCAAAAGATTTCATGCTAGAGCAAAAGGGCGAGGAGCTCGCATATTGAAACGTACTTGTCATATTACTGTGAAAGTCGCTGAGAAAAACTAAAGGGGCATGAGATAATGGGACAAAAAGTTAATCCATACGGAATTCGTTTGGGGATTGTTACTGACTATCAATCTAATTGGTTTGCTGAAGGTAAAGTTTACGCTGAATTTTTAAATGCAGATATAAAAGTTCGAGAGTATCTTCTTGATAAATTGAAGGGAGCTTCTGTTTCTAAAATTTCTATCGAAAGACCTCCTCAAAATGCGAAAGTGACTATACATACTGCGCGCCCCGGGGTTGTGATTGGTCGAAAAGGTGAAGATGCCGAAAAATTAAGAGATCAAATTAGCAAAATGATCGGCGTGCCTGTTCAAATCAACATAGAGGAAATTAGAAAGCCAGAATTAGATTCTAAGTTGGTGGCTGACAGCATTTCCCAACAGCTTGAAAAGCGAGTCATGTTTCGTCGAGCAATGAAAAGAGCGATGCAAAATGCAATGCGACAAGGCGCTGAAGGTATTAAAGTTTCGATCAGTGGTCGTTTAGGTGGCGCGGAAATTGCTCGCACAGAATGGGCAAGAGAAGGTCGCGTACCGTTACATACTTTCCGTGCAAATATTGATTATGCAACCTCTGAAGCTTTGACGACTTATGGAATTATTGGTGTGAAGGTTTGGATTTTCAAAGGGGAAGTTTTCGCTTCTTCTAAAAAGCAAGATTATTCGCCCTCAGATAAAAAAGATTCACCTAAGTCTAATTCAAAAAGGAGTGAAAAATAATGTTGCAACCTAAACGTACAAGCTTTCGTAAGCAACATAAGATGAGAAATAGAGGCCTTGCTCTGAGAGGAGCTAAGGTTAATTTTGGTGATTTTGGAATTAAAGCCTTGACCCGAGGACGAATATCTTCTCGTCAAATAGAAGCTGCTCGTCGTGTTATTACTCGATTCATGAAACGGGGTGGAAAGGTTTGGATTCGAATATTTCCAGATAAACCTATTACTAATAAGCCTTTAGCTGTTCGAATGGGAAGCGGTAAAGGTAATGTGGAGTATTGGGTAGCTCAAATTCAACCTGGTAAAGTTTTGTATGAATTCCAAGGAGTAACTGAAGATGAGGCTCGCGAAGCGACTCGTTTAGCTTCAGCAAAACTTCCTGTGAAAACTACTTTTGTAAAAAGGGCGGTGATTTAGATGAAGATATTAGAATTAAGAGAAAAATCTTCGAGTGATTTAGCGAAACTTCTGGTGGATCTCCGCACAGACTTGTTTCGATTGAGAATGCAAAAAGGTGTTCAACAAACAGTTCGTCAGCATTTAGTTGCTTCTTCTAAGAAGACTATCGCCAGAATTAAAACTGTGTTGACTGAAAATAAAAATGTTAAGGGAGATCTTAAATGACAACTCTTTTGAGAAACGACGTCCAATCAAAAGGGAGAATTCTCCAAGGGATTGTTGAAAGCGACAAAATGGACAAAGGAATGATCGTTAAAGTTGAGTATTACGGTCCCGATTCCCGAGTTGGTAAATTTGTTCGTACGTTTAAGCGTTTTGCTGCACATGATGAAAATAATTCTTGTAAGGCAGGGGATCGCGTAGAAATTCAAGAATGTCCTCCTTATTCAAAAACTAAGTCATGGCGTTTAGTTAAGATTCTTGAGAAAACGAAGTAAGAAGGAAGATGACTTTTTAAGTCTGGACGTCTTTTTTTTATAATGTTACTATTTCGATATTTTTATTTTAAATTTGGAGTGCCTGAACAATGATTCAGATGAAAACTAGGCTCATCGTCGCTGATAACAGCGGTGCGCGTGAAGTCCAGTGTATAAAAGTTTTAGGGGGTTCTCACCGCCGTTATGCTCACGTTGGAGATGTTATCCGTGTTGCAGTAAAGGATGTCATTCCTGGTAGAGGAAAAATTGTCAAAGGGCAAGTTTGTAAAGCGATCGTCGTTCGTACGAAGTTTTGTATTCGTCGTCAAGATGGTTCCGCTATCCGATTTGATGATAATGCGGTTGTTCTGATTGGAGAATCTTCCGGAGAATTGATAGGCACTCGTATTTTTGGACCCGTTCCAAGAGAACTTCGTTCAGGTGGCGAAAATTTCATGAAGATTATTTCTTTAGCCACTGAAGTATTGTAGGAGATTAACTGTTATGACCGTAAAATATAATGCTCAGCCAATAACTAGCAAACTTAAAAAAGGCGACTCCGTTATTGTTGTTGCTGGTTCCCGTCGTGGACATATTGGTGAAATTGAGCAAGTTTTGACTGATGGTCGATTCCATGTATCGGGTGTCGTTTCAAAGAAGAATGTGAAGCCAAATCCCCAGCGAAATGTAGAAGGTGGTATTGTCGATAAATTAATGCCTATAGATCCTTCCAATGTCGCAATATACAACAGGGTTACCAAAAAAGGTGATCGTATAGCTTTTAAGATTCTTGCTGATGGGAAAAAAGTGAGAATTTATAAAAGAACTCAAGAAATGATAGACGTCTAAGGGGTATGTTGTGGTTAGGTTAAAAGAATTTTATAAGGCCGAAGTTGTGCCTTTGTTAATGAAAAAGTTTGGATATCGCACTCAGATGCAGGTTCCGGTCATTCAAAAAATTACTCTTAATATGGGTGTTGGTGAAACGACCAAAGATAAAAAAATCATGGATAATGCAGTTCGTGACATGACTCAGATTTCAGGGCAAAAGCCAGTTGTTACCTTGTCTAGAAAATCAATCGCTGGTTTTAAGATTCGTGATGGTTACCCTATTGGCTGTAAAGTCACTTTGCGTGGCGATCGAATGTACGAATTTCTTGATCGTTTAATCAGTGTCGCTATTCCTCGAATTCGTGACTTCCGTGGACTAAATCCTCGTTCTTTTGATGGAAGAGGCAATTACAGTCTTGGCATAAAAGAACAGATAGTTTTTCCTGAGATTGATTATGACAAAATTGACGTCATTCGCGGATTAGATGTCACTATTACAACCTCTGCGTCTACTGATGATGAGGCTCGTGCTTTATTGACAGCTTTTAGTTTTCCTCTGAAGGATAGGTAATTTATTATGGCAAAAAAATGCACTGTAGAACGTGAATTAAAAAGACAAAAAATGGTTCAAAAGTTTGCTGAAAAGCGTTTAAAACTTAAATTAATCATTAGTGATGTCAATGTAACAGATGATGAAAGATGGTCTGCTTTGCAGGCACTCCAAAAACTTCCTCGAAACGCTAGTCCTATTAGACTTCGCAATCGTTGTGAAATAACGGGTCGTCCTCGAGGTGTTTATCGTAAGTTTAAATTATGCCGGAACAAGCTCAGATCTTATGCAATGAGTGGGCAGATTCCTGGTTTGAAAAAGGCAAGTTGGTAGAAAATTTATGAGTATGCAAGATCCAATATCAGATATGATTACCCGAATTAGAAATGGTCTTTCGAGTTCAAAAAAAATAGTAACGGTAGCTTCCTCTAATCAGAAAGAAGCCATTTTAAAAATCTTAGTTTCAGAAGGGTATATTCAAGATTACTCTATCGATGGCGATAAGAAAAAAATGATTACTGTTACGTTAAAATATTATGAAAATAAGCCAGTCATTACTTTGATCCAAAGGCTTAGTAAACCTGGCTTGAGATTGTACAAGTCAGTGTCAGAGCTAGCTTCTGATTTCTCAAGCGTTTTGGATACCGTTATTGTTTCCACTTCTCGCGGAGTTATGACTGCTAGTCAGGCCAGAAAATTAAATTTAGGCGGTGAAATTCTCGTCAGAGTTAAGTAGGAGTTAGTATGTCTCGTATTGCTAAAAAACCGGTTGAAATTCCGGCTGGTGTTGTCGTAACCCTTAATGACGAAATTATTTCTGTGAAAGGTCCTAAAGGTTTATTGGAGCGCCCTTTACATAAATCAGTGCGTGTAGAGTTGAATGGTTCTTCCGCCCATGTCAATGTTTATAAAGATAACCCAGAGTCTTGGATGCATGCAGGCACTGTTCGATCCATATTAAACAGTATGGTTGAAGGTGTTTCAAAAGGTTATGAGAAAAAACTTAATCTTGTTGGTGTAGGTTTTCGTGTTCAAGTTCAAGGTCGAAAAATTAATTTGTCTTTGGGCTTTTCTCACCCTGTTGAATATGAGTTGCCACAAGGCTTAACCGCTGAGGCACCCACGCTAACAGAACTTGTGATTAAAGGGCTTGATCGCCAGCTTCTTGGTCAGGCTGCTGCTGAAATAAGAGAGTTTCGGCCTCCTGAAGTATATAAAGGCAAAGGCGTTCGTTATTTTGCTGAAAAAATTCAACTTAAAGAAGCTAAGAAGAAGTAAGAGAGGGTTAGGTTTTATGCACTTAAAGAAAGAAAGTCGCTTGCGACGCGCTAAAAAATTGCGCGCAAAAGCTAAAGAATTAAAAGTTGTCAGATTGTGTGTCAATCGCACGCCTCGACATATTTCTGCTCAATTAATTAGCCCAACTAATGAAGTTTTAGCTTCTGCTTCAACTTTAGAGGCTGCAGTTAAAGCGAAATTAGAGTTTGGTGGTAACGTCAAAGCCGCTGAATTGATTGGAGAATTTATTGCTGAGCGTGCATTAAGTGCAAAGGTCGATACGGTAGTATTTGATCGCTCTGGTTTTTCTTATCATGGTCGTGTTCGCGCTTTAGCTGATGCTGCAAGAAAAAATGGGTTGAAATTTTAAGAAAGGGAATGATTGAATGAGTGAAGCTAAAGGTAGTGAAGGACTAATTGAGAAGTTAGTTAGAGTAAATCGTACAGCTACAGTCGTTAGTAAAGGTAAAAATTTTGGATTTGCTGCGCTAGTTGTTGTGGGTGATGGTCAAAGCCGTATCGGTATTGGTGTTGGTAAAGCACGCGAAGTGAGCATTGCCATTCAGAAAGCTATGGATAGCGCTAGAAAAAACATGGTTACCGTTTCTTTGAATAATGGAACGATTTGGCATCCTATCTCTACAAAATTTGGAGCTACTAAAGTTTTCATGCAGCCTGCCTCTGAAGGGACTGGAATTATTGCCGGTGGCGGAATGAGAGCGGTTTTTGAAGTTTTAGGTGTTCATAACGTTTTAGCAAAAGTTTACGGTTCATCAAATGCTATTAACGTTGTTCGCGCAACGTTGAAAGGCTTATTGAGCATAGAAAGTCCTGAATTTGTTGCAGATAAGCGTGGCAAAAAATTAGCAGATCTTTTAGAAGGGTGATGTATTTATTATGGTGAAGAAGCAAAAAATAAAGATTACTTTAATTAAAAGTATTTCTGGACGGTTGAAAAATCATATCGCGTCTGCAAGAGGGCTTGGGTTTAGACATATTAATCATACAGTTGAAGTGTTAGACACTCCCGAAAATAGAGGAATGATTAATACCATTTCTTATCTTTTAAAAATTGAAGCTTAGGAATATATAATTATGAAGTTGAACACATTAAAACCTGCATTAGGTTCTAAACGTGAAAGAGTTCGATTGGGTCGAGGTATCGGTAGTACCTTAGGTAAGACTTGCGGAAAAGGCCATAAAGGTATGAAAGCTAGATCCGGAGCTTCTCACTTTTTAGTTTTTGCTGGTGGTCAGATGCCTTTGCACAGAAGATTGCCCAAGTTTGGTTTTAACTCTAGAAAAGCCTTATCCGCTGCTCAGTTGCCTTTATCTGTTTTAAATGCGTTTGAAGGTCAAACTGTTACTTTGGATCTTTTGAGAGAGAAAAACTTAGTCTCTAATTTGATTAAAACAGTTAAGTTTTATTTAGCTGGAGATCTAACTGTTAAGGTTAACGTTAAAGGTTTGCGTCTAACACAATCCTCTAAAGCACTGGTCGAAAAATTAGGTGGATTAGTGGAGTAAGTTTTTCATGGCGAGGGAAAGTGTTCCCGGATTAAAATCCGGGTTAGCGGAATTAAAAGGCAGATTGCTTTTCGTACTTTTTGCTATTTTTGTTTACCGTTTAGGTTCTTATATTCCCGTCCCTGGGATTGATCCTGTTAAACTGGCTCATTTTTTTAGCTCTCAATCGAGTTCTATATTTGGCTTGTTTAACATGTTCTCAGGGGGCGCCTTATCGCGTTTAAGTCTTTTTGCGTTGGGCATTATGCCCTATATTTCTGCAAGCATTATTGTTCAGCTTCTGTCTTCCATAGTTCCTCAACTCCAGTCTTTGAAAAAAGAAGGCGAGTCAGGTCAGCGTAAGCTCACGCAATATACGCGTTTTGCAACATTTTTTCTCGCGCTAGTTCAAAGTTTTGGTATGAGTAAATATATTGTTGATCAAGATTTAGTTTATTACTCTTCCTCTGTATTTTATTTTACCTCTACGATTACTCTCACCACGGGTACTCTTTTTCTGATGTGGTTGGGTGAACAAATCACCGAAAGGGGAGTTGGTAATGGCATCTCTTTGATTATATTTTCAAGCATTGTCTCAGGATTGCCGGTTGCTTTTTCACATACCTTTCAACAAGTTCAGCAAGGTAACTTAAGTTTCTTTGCCTTATTGACAGTGCTTTTTGTAATCGCCATTGTGACTATTTTTGTTGTTTTTGTTGAGAGAGCTCAGCGAAGAATTACGGTAAATTACGCTAAGAGACAGCAAGGAAATAAAATATTTGCCGCTCAGTCTTCTCATTTACCTTTTAAAATTAATATTTCAGGTGTTATTCCTCCTATATTCGCCTCTAGCGTTTTGCTTTTCCCTATGACGTTAAGTCAGTGGTTTTCAGCGTCTCCTGGAATGGCTTGGCTTTCAAAAATAGGTTTGGCTTTGTCTCCTCCTCAGCCCCTGTATATGTTTTTTTATGCGATAGCCGTTATGTTCTTCTGTTTTTTCTATACCGCGATGGTTTTTAATCCTAGAGAAACAGCAGATAATCTAAAAAGATCAGGCGCTTTTGTTCCTGGTATCCGCCCTGGAGAACAAACCGCGAAATTTATAGATAAAGTGATGTCTAGATTGACCCTTTCTGGTGGTGTTTATGTGACGCTTGTCTCTTTGCTTCCGATGTTTTTAATGTTAGGCTGGAATGTACCGTTTTATTTTGGGGGAACCTCTCTCCTGATTGTGGTTGTGGTTATGATGGATTTCATGGCGCAAGTTCAGTCGCATTTAATGTCAGCAAAATATGATAACTTGCTGAGTAAAACGAGCATAAGAGGAAGATCGTCCTCTTAAGATAAAAACATAGATAAACCATAGATAAATATTTCAAGATTTAATAATCAAAAGGATAGTGTGATGAAAGTAAGAGCGTCTGTTAAACCCATTTGTCGAGAATGTAAGGTAATTCGTCGAAAAGGGGTCGTGAGAATAATCTGTAAAACGGCGAAACATAAGCAACGACAAGGGTAATAACCCATTGCTTGCATTTGAAAATAGGTGGCGTTATTCTTGCGCTTTTTTATAATCTGGCTTGTTAGGAGATAACACAATGGCCCGTATTGCTGGTATTAATTTACCTGTACAAAAACACTGCGAAATTGCTTTGACTGCGATATATGGTATCGGTAGACCCACTGCAAAAAAAATCTGTGAAGCTGCTGGAGTCAATCCTGCTGCGAAAGTTAAAGATATCACTGACGAACAAATTGAGAAGCTTCGAGAAATGGTTGCGACTTATAAAGTTGAAGGTGAGCTAAGAAGAGAAGTATCCATGAGCATCAAGAGATTGGTTGACCTTGGATGTTATCGTGGTGTGAGACACCGTAAAGGGTTGCCAGTTCGTGGGCAACGTACAAGAACCAACGCTCGAACGAGAAAGGGTCCTCGTCGTTCGGTTAAATAATTTTAACAATCAAGGTTAGGTAGGGATATGGTCGCAAAGACAGTTCGTAAAAAAATTCGAAAGATGGTTGTTGATGGGTTAGCTCATATTTACGCATCTTTCAATAACACAATCGTTACAATTACAGATCGACAAGGTAACACTCTGTCGTGGGCTACTTCAGGCGGAAGTGGGTTTCGTGGATCACGAAAAAGTACCCCTTATGCTGCTCAGATAGCGGCTGATAAAGCTGCTGATGCTGCGAAAGAATTTGGTCTTAAAAATTTGGAAATTTTCGTCAGAGGCCCTGGCCCTGGACGTGAATCGGCTGTTCGTTCTTTGAATTCAAAAGGATTTAAAATTTTGAATATCACTGACGTTACGCCTTTGCCTCATAACGGTTGCCGTCCTCCAAAGCGTCGTCGTGTATAATTTTAATTAGAGTAGGTTGATAATGGGTAAGCGAAGAGTAAGTTGTAAAGATTGTCGTCGTGAACGCACAGATCTTTATGTTAAAAGTGGTGCAGTTCCTTTGGAAAGCAAGTGTCGTCTTGAGACGGCGCCTGGCCAACACGCGGCTAAAAGAGGCCGTCTTTCTAGCTATGGCGAACAATTAAGAGAAAAACAAAAAGTTAAGAGAATTTATGGCGGTTTGAGAGAACAACAATTCTCTACTTATTACAAGGCAGCTTCTCGTCGTAAGGGATCTACCGGTGAAAATCTTCTTTTTTCTTTGGAATCTCGTTTAGACAATGTCGTCTACCGTATTGGATTTGGTTGCACTAGAGCTGAATCTCGTCAGTTAGTGAGTCATAAAGCCATTCTTGTGAATGGCAAGTTAGTGAATATCCCTTCTTATCAAGTTAAAGTTGGTGATGTGGTTTCTGTTCGTTCTAAAGCTCGTGATCAAGCTCGTATCAAAATGGCTTTGGAACTTGCAGCTGCTCGTCCTACGTCTTCTTGGATTGATGTCGATACTCAGAAATTGGAAGGTACTTTTAAGCGCTCACCTGATCGTTCAGAGTTACCTGTAGAAATTAATGAACAGCTCATTGTTGAGCTTTACTCGAAATAATTACGGGGGCGTTTGCTATGTCAGATACTGGTTTATTGCGTCCTGAAATTGCGAGTGCCAAGGCAGTTGGAAAAAATAGAACTAGAGTGGTTCTTGAGCCTTTGGAACGTGGTTTTGGCCATACCATTGGTAATGCTTTGCGTCGTATTCTTCTTTCTTCTATGGAAGGGTGTGCGGTCACTGAAGTTAAAATTGATGGAGCCCTTCATGAATATTCCATTTTGGAAGGCGTTCAAGAAGATGTGGTTGAAATTTTACTAAATCTTAAAAGACTTGCGGTAAGTATTGATAATCAAACTCGTGATTCCATCCAGTTAACTTTGTCTAAAGAAGGCGAAGGCCCTGTTTACGCCGCTGATATTGAATTGGATCCCGATGTGACATTGATTAATCCCAATTTGGTCATTGCTCATTTGACCAAAAAAGGAAAAATTAATATGACGATGACCCTTTCTCGTGGTCGTGGTTATGTTCCTGCTAAAAATATTTCCGAAGATGATGGTTCTGTCATTGGAGGCTTACGTTTGGATGCTTCTTTCAGCCCTGTCAGAAAAGTAAATTTCCAGGTTGAAAGTGCTCGTGTTGAACAACGCACTGATTTAGATCGCTTAATTCTTGAAATAGAAACCAATGGAACAATTGATCCAGATTGTGCAGTTCGAAAGGCTGCGACCATTCTGCATGAACAAATTGCTTCTTTTGTGGACTTAAGAGCTCCTAGCGCGACAGATGAAGAAATTGCTCATCCTGAAGCAGATCCTTTATTAAGCAGACCTGTCGATGATTTAGAGTTAACCGTCCGTTCAGCAAATTGCTTAAAAGCAGAAAATATTTATTACATTGGTGATTTAGTTCAAAAAACTGAAAGTGAGTTGTTAAAGACTCCTAATCTAGGTAAAAAATCTTTATCTGAAATTAAAACAATTTTGGCTGAAAGAGGATTGTCTTTGGGCATGCGAGTAGAAAACTGGCCCCCATACCGTCGTTAATTTTTTAGAAGATGACTGAAAAAAGAAAATTTTTCTTAATCATCTTCCTGATAAATTAATAGGCAAATAATATTAACAAATGCATATATGCATATATGAATGATGGAGTTTTAAAATGGTTCACCGTAAGTTGAGTCGAAAGTTTGGTCGAGATAGCTCACATCGACTAGCAATGTTTAGAAATATGAGTTGTTCGTTAATTCAACACGAAATTATCAAAACAACCGTATTAAAAGCCAAAGAGTTGCGCCGTGTTGTCGAACCTTTGATTTGTTTGGCAAAAAATGATTCAGTCGCAAATCGTCGTTTGGCTGTTTCACGCTTGGCAAACAAAAGAGCAGTTCAAGTATTATTTGAAGACGTTGGTCCTCGATTGAAAGATCGTGCTGGCGGTTACCTCAGAATTATTAAAGCAGGCTTTCGAAATGGTGATAATGCACCTATGGCCTATGTTGCTTTAGTGGATTACAACCCTGAAGGTGCTTCTGATAGTAAAACCTCTGCTAAGACTGCAAAGTCTGGCAAAGTTAAATCAACGAAGCCCGCTTTAAGCGATGCTCCCGTTGGAGCTTCTGAATAATTTTCAAATTATTTTTTATTATTAAAATTTTAAACCCAGCCTATGCTGGGTTTTTTTTTGGAGATTTTTTAACATGAAAATTGCATCGACATTAGATACTGTGCTTTATCCGGCCATTGAACCTTTTAAAGAAAATTTTTTAGCGGTTTCTGATTTACATACGGTTTATTT
>JACCDV010647785.1_pt1 | contig 15263 bp, 14 predicted proteins | sample 7446131 | NCBI WGS metagenome assembly JACCDV01 (sample SAMN15323448, study PRJNA562643) | freshwater metagenome | isolation source: river surface water | place: USA:Blue River Watershed | collected 2017-08-17 | reverse complement strand
TTCGGACAATCGACTTTTAAAAAATCTTGACGTTTATTGAGAGGATTACCAGAACCATCTGGCACGCAGTCTTCGGGCAAGACCACAGGTAAATCCGACTCAGGAACTGGCACTTCGCCACAATCAGTGCAGTGAATCATGGGGATTGGAGTCCCCCAATAGCGCTGTCGAGAAATGCCCCAATCGCGCAAGCGATAGGTTGTTTTTAGCTCACCAAGGCCTCGCTCTTTCAGATCTCTGGCAACGGCTTGCACAGCATCTGGGTACGATAAGCGGTCATAGGGCCCGCTGTAAATACACTCGGTGTTCTCTTTTTGTGCATACCACTCTTGCCAGTGCGAGGTATTAAAAAGATCGGTTACCCCTTTAACCGCGATTACCTGCTTAATAGGTAAATGGTATTTATTAGCAAAGGCAAAGTCGCGCTCATCGTGGGCGGGAACCCCCATCACCGCACCATCGCCATACGACATCAGTACGTAATTACCAACCCATAGCGGAATTGGCTCATTGGTTAAGGGATGGGTCACATACAAACCGGTTGGCATGCCCTCTTTTTCTTGGGTCGCCAGATCGGCTTCAATCACACTCCCGGTTTTGCAACGTTCAATGAATTGCGCTAATGCTGGATTGGTTTGTGCCGCCTTGGCAGCCAAGGGATGCTCGGCAGCAACCGCACAAAACGTGACGCCCATGATGGTATCCGCGCGTGTGGTGAACACATACATCTTGCCATCGTTAATGAAACGGCCGGCATCATCCTGAACTTGATGAGTAAATGCAAAGCGTACTCCATGGCTTTTACCAATCCAGTTTTGTTGCATGATCTTGACGCGCTCAGGCCATGCTAGATCATCGAGTCCCGTTAATAACTCTTCAGCATACGCAGTAATATTGAGGTAGTACCCAGGGATCTCCCGCTTTTCAACCAAGGCGCCCGAGCGCCAACCACGGCCATCGATCACTTGCTCATTCGCTAAAACGGTTTGATCTACTGGATCCCAGTTGACGGTTTGGGTTTTGCGATAGGCAATGCCTTTTTCAAGCATCTTCAAAAATAGCCACTGGTTCCAACGGTAGTAATCAGGCTTGCACGTTGCAATCTCCCGTGACCAATCAATTGCTAACCCCATCGCTGCCATCTGACCACGCATGTAATCAATATTTTGATAGGTCCATTGTGCGGGTGGCACATTATTCTGAAGTGCGGCATTCTCGGCCGGCATACCAAATGCGTCCCAACCCATCGGCATTAAGACGTTGTAGCCTTGCATCCGCAGTTGGCGCGCCATCACATCATTGATGGTGTAGTTGCGCACATGACCCATATGCAACTTACCGGAGGGATAAGGCAGCATCGAACAGGCATAGAACTTCGGCTTTAATTGACCAGTGGATGTCTTTGCATCTTCACTAACACGATAGACATCCTTAGCTTGCCACTCATGATGTGCACGCGCTTCAATACTCCGAAAATCGTAATCTTTAGCCTGATGTTTATCCATTAATTGTTCTTGTTGTTAGGGATTAAATTATTTGAGGCCTAAGACGTCTTGCATATCAAACCAGCCCTTAGGTTGGTTTTGCAAAAAAGCAGCAGCTCGTAAGGCGCCCTCGGCATACGATTGACGGCTTGTGGAGCGATGGCTAATTTCGATGCGCTCACCCTCACCGGCAAAGATCACGGTGTGATCACCCACGATATCACCACCCCGTATCGTTGCAAAACCAATGGTGCCTGGCTTCCGCTCACCAGTGTGACCCTCACGGGCATACACCGCCAGATCAGCTAGGGAATGACCTTGGGCCTTGGCAATCACCTCACCCATTTTGATAGCCGTTCCTGAAGGTGCATCCACTTTGTGCCGATGATGCGCTTCCACAATTTCGATGTCATACCCCTGGTTAAGCAACTGGGCGGCGACTTGCAAAATTTTGAGGGTGGCATTTACACCCACGCTCATATTAGGCGCAAATACGATAGCAATAGTGTCGGTCGCGCCGCGAAGCTGTTGCAGTTGCTCAGCAGTAAAACCTGTGGTGCCAATAATCATTTTTACACCTGCCCGCTTTGCAGCTTCAAGATGCAACAGAGTTCCTTCAGGCCTTGTGAAATCAATTAAATACTCGGCACCCGCTAATCCTTTGGCTAAATCAGACGTAATCAAGACATTGGTTTGTTGACCCAAAAATGCTCCCGCATCCGTTCCTAATAAGGGGCAACTAGGATGCTCAAGGGCACCGGTTAATTGCGCATTGGATGATCTCAAAATCGTGTCGATGAGCATTTTGCCCATTTTTCCGGTTGCGCCCGCAACTGCAAATTTCATTGGCATCGCTAGCTCTCTAATTAATTTTTAACAGGGGTGATCACCACATCAGGCTGCGGTGTTGGGACCGGCAAATTATTAGGCTGGCTAGTCACCATCACTTCAGGGGGTGGCCTCTTTACTGGCTTGGGTGGTTTATTTTTACCCGTTAGCACTTCCCAAAAACTGCGCTTCTCCCGCGCATAGTTGTCAATCTCGGCCACAAGCTCTACTTCAGTAGGTAAGGCATCGCCATCAAACTTCACGAGCTTATCGCCTTCAAAAAATAATGTGACGCGTCTCTCCTTACCGATGGTCTGACCCTCGCGCTTAAACTCAAATACATAGTCCCAGCGATTGGCATGAAAATAACTCGCTAATAATGGGGTACCCATAATTTGGCGCACCTGCTCTCGACTCATACCTACTTTTAATTGAGCATATTGCTCACTGGAAATAAAGTTGCCTTGAACCACATCGGGGACATACGGCTGGAAAATAGTATTCATCCAAGCTCGCTGAGTATTGTCAACCGCCGAGGTACACGCACCCAAACCAAGACAGGCGCACAACACGATCAACATCCGTGATGCAAAAGCTCGATTTGGCTTGCGGCAAGTAAAAATGCTAATCTGCATGGGTCAACAGTTCAACGTATCATTAAGTATCTGATTTTAGCGCCCAAACCTGCCAATCGAGCCAAATCGTATGAGCCAAAACGCCACCCCCACCGACCTCCGTGAAATCGGTCTAAAAGTCACGGCGCCACGGATGAAAGTCCTTGAGTTTTTTCAGGAAAACGCGGATTCGCACTTTAGTGCCGAAGAGGTCTACATGGCACTTGTGAAGGATAACTCCGATATCGGCTTAGCCACGGTCTATCGCGTTTTAACCCAATTTGAGCAAGCCGGAATCCTGCTAAGAAGCCATTTTGAGTCGAGTAAGGGGGATAGCCGAGCCATTTATGAGCTTAATGAAGGAAATCATCACGACCATCTTGTGTGCCTTGACTGTGGTCATGTCGAGGAGTTTGTGGATTCGGCCATTGAAAAACGCCAAAACGAAATTGCCAAATCCCTCGGGTTTAAGCTCCAAGAGCATTCTCTGGCGATGTACGGTCATTGCCAGAAAAAGAACTGTCGCAATAAGAAAAAGTAATTGATCCAATTACTCACTGAGCTTGTATGCCACAGTTCTACCTAGCAGGTGATTGGGCCCAATCTAATCTACCAAAACAACTTCTACCAGTTGATAATGATTTAGCCCATCACTTACGCGTTCGTCGTATCGGAGCAGATGATGTATTCACTGTGTTTGATGGTAAAGGCCATACCGCGGTAGGAAGAGTCTCCAGAACGAACGAAACCTATTCCCAGATTGAAATTGAACAAATCCAAGAAGATCGCCAGCGCGAGCTCCCTTATCGCATAGACCTAATTCAGGGACTTGCCAGCGGTGACAAAATGGATTGGGTCATCGAGAAAGCTGTTGAAACGGGGGCGACAAGCATCGCCCCCATTGAGTGTGAGCGCTCGGTGGTCAAACTCAAACATGACTCAAAGCGACTAGAAAAACGTCTGCTTCATTGGCAGGCAATCGCGCAAGCGGCGTGTGAGCAATGCGATCGCAGCGTCATTCCAGAAGTTAACGTAATCCAACATCCTCGAGATGCATTCAAACAAAGTGTGGCTGGGTTAAAAATCCTTTTGAGCACAACGACCACCGATTCGCTGCATCAATTTCTAAATCGGCATCCACCCCAAAGCATTGCACTTGCGATTGGTCCAGAGGGAGGATTTTGCCCTGAGGAAGAGGAATATGCCAAACAGGCTGGTTTTACCGCCTTATCACTTGGTCCACGCATTCTACGAACGGAAACGGCTGGGATCGTTACGATCTCAGCCGTAGAGAGTATTTGGAGCTTAAAGACGAGTTAAGCGAACGAGTAAAAGACTCGATATGGGACGCGGCGCTCTGACCAAAACTCAACGGCATCGCGGAACACATCTAGGAGAGTCTCCCTGGCTTCTTTGTCAAACTTTTGAGTGCAAGGCAAACCCTCGAGGACCACCACAAAACCTGGCTGAGGACCAGCTTTGTCAACCAAGGTTGTCAGAGCATCTAACAGGGGATCAAAGTTTTTAGCCTGCTGCTTGGTAAACATATAGGCGTTCGCGATTGCTTCGAGCACCTCACCCTTGGTATTGGCATTGGTGCAGCTTGCATACACAAAGTGCTGTCCAAGTTCAGTGGCAGCCTCAGCTAGGTCACTAGTTCTGAATGCACGAATCGATTGCACGATATTGGGGCGCACACTGCGCAACATTGCTGGGGGACCGGCATCCCTCATAGCCAAAGCAGCACGCCAAGAAGCTGTCACTTTTTTTCCTAGGTCTTGATTGGCAGCATAGGTCTGGAGACGCGACAGACCACCTTGGGCATAAATGCTCGCCGCCGAGATCTCGCGATCGGCTTGATCATTTCTGTCCCAATTTTCTGCGCGGCTGTGATCTTCGACGCTTGCTGAAGTAATGTTTTCAGGAAGAATATTCATGATGGATAGTAGATTACCCTTATCCCGCCCCTAAATCAAGCCTAATCCAAGAACTAATTTGATAAGTTATTGATTTTTATCAATAATTTAAAAGTGAGCGACTACTTACTAAGTATATTTCCCTTTTAAAATAAGCCCTTGGATTGGGTGGCGGCCTCTACAACCGCAAGTGTGCTCACATTGACAATCCGACGCACCGTGGCCGCCGGAGTCAAAATATGAATCGGTTTTGCAACCCCGAGCAAAAGTGGTCCGATTGCAACACCATTTCCAGCGGCAGTTTTCAATAAGTTATAAGAAATATTGGCGGCATCAATATTGGGCAAGACCAATAAATTGGCCTCTCCACGCAAGCTTGAGTTTGTAATCGCACCAGCCCGAATTTCCGGGTCCAGCGCACAATCACCGTGCATTTCACCATCCACCTCAAGCTCAGGAGCAGCTTTTTGCAAAATCGCCAATACCTCACGCATTTTTGCAGCCGATGGCGCATCACTGGAACCAAAGTTCGAATGCGAAAGTAAGGCAACTTTCGGGGTCATACCCAACTTGCGCATCTCGCTCGCAGCTAAGAGTGTGATTTCAGCTAGCTCGGCAGCGCTTGGATCAATATTGACATGGGTATCTACCAAGAAGACTTGGCGATTCGGCAGTATCAGCCCCGACATTGCTCCATACACTGTCGCACCCGGTTCATGACCGATGACCTCATCAATGTATTTCAAGTGCATGGCAGTGTTGCTGATCGTGCCGCAAATCATGCCATCCGCCTGCCCTTTTTTGAGGAGAATAGAGCCAATTAAAGTATTGCGGCGGCGCATCTCGAGCTTCGCGAAGGACTCGGTCACCCCCTTGCGCTCAGTGAGTTGCAAATAAGTTTGCCAAAAATCACGATAGCGCACATCACTTTCCGGATTGACGATCTCGATATCCACGCCTGATTTCATGCGCAGGCCGTATTTCTCGATGCGATGCTCAATCACCGATGGACGCCCAATGAGGATGGGGTTCACCAAACTTTCGTCGAGCATGATTTGCACGGCACGCATCACACGTTCATCCTCACCCTCACAAAAGACAATCCGTTTTTGCTCCATCGGAATCTTCTTCGCAATCCCAAACAAGGGTTTCATGACTGTGCCCGAGTGATACACAAACTGCTGCAATTGATCTTTGTAAAGAGCAAAATCTTTGATGGGTCGACTTGCAACTCCGCAGTCCATGGCGGCCTTCGCTACGGCTGGTGCAATTACCGTAATTAGGCGCGGATCAAACGGTTTCGGAATTAAATAATCAGGGCCAAAAGCCAAGTTCTCGCTACTGTAAACCGCCGCCACCACATCACTTTGTTCTGCTTGAGCTAATTCAGCAATTGCCTTCACTGCCGCGATTTCCATCTCAGTGGTAATGGTGGTTGCCCCAACATCCAAAGCCCCGCGAAAGATGAATGGGAAGCACAGGACGTTGTTCACTTGATTGGGGTAATCCGTTCGCCCAGTTGCCATTACGGCATCGGGACGAACCAGCTTGACCTCCTCCGGCAAGATCTCAGGGGTTGGATTTGCTAAGGCAAACACAAGTGGCTTATCTGCCATTATGGCAACCATCTCGGACTTTAAAACTCCACCAGCCGATAAGCCCAAAAATACATCAGCCCCTTCAATCACATCGCCTAAGGTGCGCTTGTCGGTCTTTTGCGCAAATGGTGTTTTCTGCGGATCCATGAGCTCAGTGCGGCCCTCATAAACCACACCGATAATATCGGTTACCCAGATATTGCTCTTAGGTAAGCCAAGATGAACCAATAACTCCAAACAGGCCAGCGCGGCCGCGCCGGCACCGGATGTCACTAACTTAACCTTCGTAATATCTTTACCAACAACTTTTAGACCATTGAGAATCGCTGCTGCCACCACAATGGCTGTGCCATGTTGATCATCATGAAAGACTGGAATCTTCATGCGCTCACGGAGTTTGCGCTCAACCAAGAAGCAATCCGGGGCCTTAATATCCTCGAGGTTAATTCCGCCAAAAGTCGGCTCTAGGGCAGCAATTACTTCAACTAATTTATCGGGATCGCTTTCGTTGACCTCGATATCAAACACATCAATCCCAGCAAACTTTTTAAAAAGTACCGCCTTGCCTTCCATCACCGGCTTACTGGCGAGTGCGCCAATATCACCCAAACCCAACACGGCCGTACCGTTGGTGACCACCCCAACTAAATTACCACGAGCGGTATAGCGAAATGCAGTGGCAGGGTCTCGTTTGATTTCTTCACAAGCCGCTGCTACACCTGGCGTGTAAGCCAAAGAAAGGTCACGTTGATTGGTTAATTGCTTGGTGGGGGCAATTGATATTTTGCCGGGGACCGGAAACTCGTGGTACTTAAGGGCAGCCTCACGCAAAGCCTTAATTTGCTCTTCTTTATTTTGATTAGGTTTATTGCCAGATTGACTCATAGGGTTCCATGGGTAATGAAATAAAAGGGCTTGGAGCCTTAAACAGGAATGCTAAAAGCTCTATTCTATTCCTCTAAAGACTGTCCCTTTGAATGCCCTCTTGAATGGCAGGTCTTGTAAGAATGGGGCTTTAAAGCCCGCCTACAATATAAGGATGACGAAGCAATTCCTTCAAAACCCGCCATCTGATACCCACCAACTCGGGGAATTTGAGTTAATTCGCGATATTTTCAAGACGCGCGCTTTGCAAATGATGAGAGCTAAACCGCAACATGCTCCGCTTCTTGGCATTGGTGATGATGGGGCATTGATTGCCTGTCATCCAAACGAGGAAGTGGTCATCACAACCGATATGTTGGTAGCTGATCGGCACTTCTATGCGGATACCGACCCTTACCTCGTCGGGAAAAAATCCCTAGCAGTGAACTTATCGGATCTTGCCGCAATGGGTGCTAAGCCGACCGGATTTACTCTGGCGCTCGCCTTACCGAAACAAAAGCAAGCATGGCTACATGGATTTGCAAATGGTCTTTTTGACTTAGCCGATCTATTTAATTGCCACCTAATTGGCGGCGATACCTGTCAAGGGCCATTAACGATTAGCATCACGGCTTTTGGTGTGGTTCCAAATGGACAAGCGATTAAACGATCGGGCGCTCAGGTGGGCGACTTCATTTGGGTCTCTGGTGCACTGGGCGATGCTCGTCTAGCACTCGGATGCATTCGTAAAGAATGGTCTTTGGATCTAGGCGCCGAAGAACTCAATCAGATCAATCAACGCCTTCATTCACCGCTGCCCCGAGTGGCACTCGGAATTGCTCTACGTGAAATCGCAACGGCAGCCTTAGATGTGTCAGATGGATTATTAGGCGATTTGCGACACATTTTGGAATCATCCCATGTGAGCGCCAAAATTAACGTGGACGCCTTGCCTCGCTCACCGGTGTTGCGTCGGCAAGATCAGGCAATTCAGTATCAATGCGCAGCCTCTGGTGGCGATGACTATGAGCTTTGCTTTACTGCAAACCCAGATCAACATGACAAGATTGCGAGTCTCTCAAGAGAACTCGGACTCCCTCTGACTTGTATCGGCCAAATTACCGAAGTCCAAAATGAAAGTTTGCTGATACTCGAGGATAGTGAGGGCATGCCACTAAGCCCCGAGAAATCCCAAGCGCTGCTGAGATCTTTTGATCACTTTCGAGATTAGAGATTGATGAAAGCAACTCGCCACCCATCATTGAATTGGATGCTGGGATCCGTGCATCGGGTATTTGGTATCGGCTTTGGGATCGGCCTTGCTCCAATTGCTCCAGGCACGGCTGGCACCCTGCTTGCCTGGGCTTTGTTTTTGATCCTAAACGCAGTTCTTTCAACAACGGCTATGTTTGTTTTACTTAGCCTTGGAACGCTTTATGGACTATGGGCTTGCGGTCAATGCAGCCACGATCTAGAGCGCCCCGATGATGGCTCGATTGTTTGGGATGAAATCATCTCCTTTGCTTGGATCCTATTGTTGATTGGATCCAATAATCTATGGGTACAAGCAATCGCATTTTTAATCTTTCGATTTTTTGATGCCGCCAAACCATGGCCCATCAATCGCGTCGATCAATACTTTAAGAAAAACTGGATCCATCAAGAACATATCAACCCATCGCAGATCATCAAACATGGTTTTGGAATCATGATTGACGATCTCATTGCCGCTTTCTTTACTATTTTGATCGTGATGCTTGGAATACACTGGCTAATATGAAATCATCCATCACCCCACTGGTTCAACAATTAGCTCAAACTTTGTTAGCTAAAGGTCTCAAGATTGCCTCAGCCGAGTCATGCACTGGAGGTTTATTGGCTGCACACCTCACCAGCCTTGCTGGATCCAGCGACTGGTTTGAGCGGGGCTTTATCACCTACAGCAATCAAGCGAAAGAAGAAAGTATTGGCGTATCAAAGGAGTTGATCGAACAATATGGGGCCGTGAGTGAAGAGGTTGCAAAGGCTATGGCCAAAGGCGCTCTCAACCATAGCCTAGCCCAGGTTAGTGTTGGTATTACTGGAATTGCTGGGCCAGGTGGAGGGGGTGCGAATAAACCCGTCGGGATGGTTTGCTTTGCTTGGGGAATGCGAGTGGCTGATCAGATCCAAACCCGCTCACAAACGAAACAATTTAGCGGTGATCGTCAGAGCATTCGGGAGCAGGCCTGCGTTTACGCGATCGAGTCACTCCTTGTGCAACTCACTGCAAGCGAGTCCCGCTAATTTGACTTCAACCAGCCTTTGTGGCGGAAGTAGCCCAAAGGAATCATTGCCGAGATGATCATGGTAATGATTGCCAGTGGGTAGCCCCAAGTCTCTTTGAGTTCAGGCATGTACTCAAAGTTCATACCCCAAATGCTTGCCAATAAGGTTGGGGGCATTAAGGCGACCGAGACCACCGAGAAGATCTTAATGATTTTGCTTTGGTTCAGACTAATAAAGCCAACCGTCGCATCCATCAAGAAGTTAATCTTGTCAAATAAGAATGCTGTGTGATTCTCTAGAGAATCAATGTCTCGCAAAATTTGACGCGCTTCTTCTTGCTGTTCGTCGGACAATAATTTGCTTCGCATCAGAAATGACAGTGCGCGCCGCGTATCCATGACATTGCGACGAATTCGGCCGTTGGTATCTTCTTCAGTGGCAATCGTCTCAAGAACTTCTGCTGCGTCGGCGTCGGTGATCGTTTCCGACAAAACACGTTTACCCGCGCGCTCAAGATTTTCATAAACCTCCTCAAGTGCATCGGCCGAGTATTCGGCATCGGTGGAGTACAGATCAAGGAGTACATCCTTCGCATTACTGACCGAACCCGGACGCAAACGCGCCCGCAAGCGTACCAAACGGAACACTGGTAAATCTTCATCGTGGATCGAAAACAACACCTGATTGGTCAGGACGAACGCCACCCTCACGTTGCGTGATGTATCTTCTTCGTCTAGCAAAAAGTCGGTGCGAATATGCAGATGCCCATCGTCTGCCTCAAAATAGCGTGCAGACGCCTCCAGGTCCCCAAGATCGTCCAACTCAGGCAGTTGAACGGCAAAAGCCTCTTTAATCCAAAGCAGCTCTTCCTCTTCAGGGTCAATCACATCAATCCAAATTGGATTGTGGTGTTGGAGCAGTTCATTGCGATCTTCGACTTGCTCTTGCGATAGACGGCCGTTTTGTAGGACGAACAAGTTGATCATGGTGAACTCCCGACGAATGCGCTAGTTTATCCTATGCACTATGAATCGTTCATTACATTTGGTAAAAAATTCGGGGTCCTTTCGGGATCAGATCGAGGCTGCCTGGGCATCCCAGGGCAGCATGCTCTGCCTAGGTCTAGACCCCGATCCCCAGCGCTTCCCGCCCAGCATAGGCAAAGGCCCCAAAGCCATCCTCAATTTTTGTAAAGAAATTGCGGATTCATGTGCTGACCTGGTGTGTGCATTTAAACCACAGTTTGCGTACTTTGCCTCCCAACGAGCAGAGGACCAACTGGAAGACCTGATCGCCCACCTCAAAAGATCCTACCCACAGATCCCTATTATTTTGGATGCCAAACGGGGTGATATTGGGAGTACCGCCGAACATTACGCATTAGAAGCGTTTGAGCGTTATGGGGCCGATGCCGTGACGGTCAATCCATACATGGGTAAAGACTCGATCGAACCCTATCTTCAGCACTCGGGCAAAGGGGTCATCATCTTGTGCCGTACCTCCAATCCAGGCGGGTCCGATATACAAAACCTTCCCATCAACAGCAACCAAGCAGTGTTTGAACGCGTTGCACACCTTGCCAAAGAGTGGGATCAAGCGGGTCAAATTGCACTTGTGGTGGGAGCCACCTTTCCCCAAGAAATCGCCCGAGTTCGAGCCATCGTCGGCGCCATGCCCTTACTCATCCCTGGAATCGGGGCGCAAGGCGGGGATATTGAAGCGACGGTTGCTGCGGGGCAAGTAGCGAATAAACTCGGAACGGGAATGATGATTAACTCATCGCGCGCCATTTTGTATGCGAGCAACGGAAAGGACTTTGCAGACGCCGCCAGAAAAGTAGCAATAGCAACCCGTGATGCGATTCGATCTGCGCAAGCCAAATAAAAAGATGCTTGGTATTACTAGCGGTTTTTAGGCAAAGCTACACGATCCATATTCTCTAAAATAAATTGTTGGCGTAGGCCAAAATCAATACTCCCGCGTTTGCAGTACTTACTTTTATCAAAACATTTTGGCGCTGGTAAAGCAGATGCTAATGCGGCTGCCTGTTCGCGACTAATATTTTTTGGATTAGTCACATAGTAGTGAGAAGTCGCTGCACCAATCCCAAAAATCCCCTCACCCCATTCAACGGAATTCATATAAATCTCAAACATCCGCTGTTTGGAAAGCATCAACTCTAAAAGTCCGGTAATGACTAGCTCCTGTACTTTACGTAGGTAGTTTTTTTCAGAGGAAAGAAATAAATTCTTGGCCAATTGCTGTGTGATTGTGGAGCCGCCGCGCACCACCTTGCTGCCGCCTTTTTGGTTTCGCTCCCAGGCTTTTTGCATATCCTCAACACGAACCCCGCTATGTTTAAAAAAGATATCGTCTTCACTTACCAGAATCGCCCGCTTTAAATCATTGCTGATCTGCTCGTACGAAACCCAACGATGCTGGATCGGGCAGCTCAGATTCCAGTGACAAAGACGCCAACGTTCCGCCCTCTGAAATGCTGTACTGCTTGGATTCATGAATGCCCATAGACCAATTTGGATCACAAAGTAAAACTGCAAACCGATCAGTCCCCAAGCCATGCATTTGAGGAAATATATGACCCATGACATGATTTAAGCGTACCGAAGCTGTGCAATAACAGCCCGAGTATCTAAACATTTGATGTCCACTTGATGCCACTGACTAAAGGCAACGGCAGCTTGCTCTACCAACATTCCCAAGCCGTCACTGATCCGACAGCCGCGCTGCAAGGCTTGCTCCATAAATACCGTGGTTTTACCGTATACCAAATCATACGCAAAGCAACCAGGGCAAAACACGTGATCTGCCGCTAATGTGCTTAAAGGACTTTGGTCCTCGAGTCCAGCTGAGCTCGAATTAATCACAAGTGAGAATGCAGGGGTCGTTTGATCCTCCAATTGAGCGATGCTGCTTGCCATTAACTCCACGTCAAGCTCTGTTGCTAAAGACTGAAATATCGACACGAGCTCGTGAGCTTTTTGAGCTGTGCGATTGGCAATCCAAATCCGTTTGGGCTTTTGGTTTAGCAGTGGCTCAACGATCCCGCGACTTGCACCACCGGCCCCCACAATCAGGACATCTGCTTCACAAATGGCAACCCCTTGAGAAAGCAGATCAGCCACTAACCCAGCACCATCGGTGTTATCGCCCCAGAGTACTCCGTCTTTTTGCCAGACGGTATTCACAGCACCTGCTAAGCGAGCACGGGTAGTCAATTGTTTGCATAACTGATAGGCTTCCAATTTAAACGGAATGGTGACGCTCGCACCCTTACCACCAAGGACAAAAAATTGGGTGAGCATTGCTGCAAATCCATCCACTGACGGCTGAATCCTTAAATAATCCATTTCTTGCTGGGTTTGTATCGCAAACCGCTCATGAATTAAGGGGGACTTGCTATGCCCAATCGGATTACCAAATACCGCATAAATATTTTTGCTAACAAAACGATTTGGCTTCAGCTCAGTCAAAAAGGGATAGTGACTCATGGTTTGGCACCCCTTAATTCCAGTCGATTACCAGATTGATCTTTCAAATCGCGTGTGAACTCAAACGTTGAAACCCAATCCAAAACATCGATCTGCTGACGCATCTCACTTGGAAAAGCTCCGAACGGAGCGGCGGCGCGCACAATCGCCACTGCTTGACGATCAAGCTCTGGAATACCGGATGAGCGACTTACTTCAATACCCTCACGCCCTTTGACGTTATTAGTAATTCGACCCTCTGCATCAACACTAACAGTTAACACCAAGCTACCATACAACGGCCGACCCTGGACGCGAGGAAAAAAAGTATTGCCATAGGCTTCAATCTTTTGACGCATACCATCATAGTAATATGCAAACGCAACCGTTTTGGTACTGCTTGCACTAAGGACCGCGCGACGTGGAAGACGACCCTCAGGGCTAAGTCGTCTAGCAAGCTCGGCTTCCAACGCATTGGTCTGAGAGAGCTGTTTAGATTCTTCGCCCGATCGCATTCCACTGGCCTGTTTTTTATCGGTATCTAATTTGGATAACAATTGCTTTTGGCGCTTCTCAAGTGCCTCTAACTTAGCATCGGCACCCAAGTGGGCGCGGTGCAATGCACTCGCATCCTCCCGAATAGTTAGGCCCCCACCATCCAAATTAGCCTGTGCTAATTTCTGTGCTTTTTGAGGAGGCGCGGGGCTTGATGCATTCACGAGCACAATACTCAATGGTGTATTGAAACGCCTCTCGGTTTCTGGCGGATTGAACCAGCGCTGACTCAATAGGGCAAGGTGAACCAGCAGAGATATGGCTAATGCGATCCATAGCGGCTTAATAGACCGACTCACCTCAAATGAATACAGAGCCAGTCTCATTCTGGTAAATCCCCTTCTACCTCAGCACTAACTTCACTCGGGCTGGTTTCCAGCTCAAGCACACGGGCCTTAGCAGATAGGTCTAAAAGATCTATATCCATAACTTCGATCTTAGCGCGGGTGAGACGAGGATGACTCGCCAATTCAGGGATGGGTAAATGCAGTGGAATAGGCTCAAGCCGCGACATACCCTCTTTCAGATGACGTGCGTAGATTGAATGGGGCAATCCAGCCTGCGCCAACCAACGCAAGCACCAATAGCGCTCCATGCGTGACTGATATTCCCCGTACTGAAGATATACCGTATCGAAATCAGCGGCAATTCCCATGATCTCCGAGTCTTTTGGCGGAAAGGGAGCTGTCATCTTCGCTGTTACGCCATTTCGAATCATGGCAATCAATTGCCATTGATTTACAAGATCTGCATACCGACGTAATGGCGAGGTACACCACGCATAACAATCAACACCCAAGCCCTCATGAGGGCCAGGAGTGGTTTGCATCCGTGTACGCTGAGGACCCCAACCTTTTTGGGTGCGGAATAGCGCCGGTAAACCATGTTCAGCTAGCGCTTGTCCCCAAATCTGATTACATAAGATCATGCATTCGGCCACGATGGTATCCAAAATCGAACCTCGAACACGAGGCTCAATCACGATTTCATTGGTTGACGAAGTGATCTTGAAATTGAAATCACGGATTAAAGCATTTGGATCAGCTTGACCCAAGACCTCGGCTCGCAAGCCGTCTTTGACACGCTGCTCTTGACGTTTTTGATGCTCATTTTGAGCCAAAGCCCACAATCGAGTCAGCGCTACGTGATGCGGCAATGATGAATTTTCTTGGGCCAAGAAGGCCTCATCAACCAGAGGCTCCCAATCGTCCAAGCGCAAATTGGTTTCAATCGGTACTAGCTCTAAAGCACTGTGGGGAGGTGTCTGAGTTCGTTGGCCAGAAGCATTTATCTCAAGATATAAAGAAATAGCAGGACGAGCAGAACCAGCATCGAGAGAAAAGTACTCCACAAACTGCTCTGGCAACATGGTAATTTTGTCACCCGGGAAATAAACCGTTGACATTCGTTGGCGCGCGATTTGATCAAATCGATCACCTTTCTGAATCAGTAAGCCCGGCGCTGCAATGTGAATACCCAATCGATATAGACCATCGCCGATAGGCGTTAATGACAAGGCATCATCGATTTCTGTTGTGCTGGCATCATCAATTGAAAATGCTTTCACTTGGGCAGTCGGCAAGCCGGCAATGGCCTTTTCAAATTCTTCTGGTGTAAATTGAAAATCGCTTGCGAAGCCTGTCCCTTT
>JACCDV010375657.1_pt1 | contig 15266 bp, 11 predicted proteins | sample 7446131 | NCBI WGS metagenome assembly JACCDV01 (sample SAMN15323448, study PRJNA562643) | freshwater metagenome | isolation source: river surface water | place: USA:Blue River Watershed | collected 2017-08-17 | reverse complement strand
AATTAATTTATTCAATGAAAAAAATTAAAGTTGCTATTAATGGTTTTGGTCGTATCGGTCGACTTACTTTCCGTCGTTTATTGGAAAAAGAAAATGTGGAAATCGTTGCTATTAACGATTTAACTGATAATGCTACTTTGGTACACTTACTAAAGTATGATTCAGTTCACGGTCGTTTTAATGGAACTGTTACTTCTGATGCTGACAGCATTACTGTTAATGGTAACGTAATTAAGGCTTTTGCAGAACGTGATCCTAAGCAATTACCTTGGGGTGCTTTAGGAATCGATGTTGTTTTGGAATCTACAGGTCGTTTCATTGATCAAGAAGGTGCTGGACAACACTTAGTGGCTGGTGCTCGTAAAGTAATTATCTCCGCTCCTGCTAAAGGTGATATCCCTACGGTAGTATTAGGTGTTAATGATAATACATTAACGGATGATATGACAATTATCTCTAACGCTTCTTGTACAACTAACTGCTTAGCTCCAATGGCTAAAGTATTAGATGATGCGTTTGGTATCGAAAAAGGATTTATGACTACCGTTCACGCTTATACAGCTGATCAGAACTTACAAGATGCACCACACTCTGACTTACGTCGTTCTCGTGCTGCAGCTTATTCAATCATTCCTACCTCTACTGGTGCTGCGAAAGCAGTTGGTTTGGTTTTACCTCACTTGAAAGGTAAATTAGATGGTAATGCGATGCGTGTTCCTACACCGGATGGATCTGTAACGGACTTTACAGTAGTTTTGAAGAAAGAGGCTACGGTTGCTGAAATCAACGCTGCTTTAAAAGCTGCTGCAGATGGCCCAATGAAAGGTATCTTAGAATATACCACTGATGAGATCGTTTCTATCGATATAATCGGAAACCAACACTCTTGTATCCTAGATTCTAAGTTAACAACAGCGATGGGTAACTTAGTGAAAGTGGTAGGTTGGTATGATAACGAATTTGGTTATTCTTCTCGTGCAGCTGATTTAATCGCTCGCGTAGGATAATCTTGTTAGCCTATAATTAAAAAAGCCTCCCGAAAGAGAGGCTTTTTTATTTTAAGTTCGTAGCTCTGAGGTAATTGATATTAAATCCTTTTTCGTAGAACATCTCCTCGAACCGTGTTTTGATTCCATAGTGATCATCCATCCATTCAGATGTGTAAAGATCATTCGTCTTGACGAAGACGTCCCATCCATTTTCCGTTAGTGAGTCCTCAGAAAATTCGAAGAAGGGCAAGGAATCTGTTTTTAGGTGAAGAATACCCCCAGGCTTTAAGATTTTCTTATAGCGATCAAGAAAAGTATGGAAAGTGAGACGGCGTTTCTCATCACGATCGCGAAGACGTGGGTCTGGAAAGGTAATCCAAATTTCATCGACTTCGTTTTCTGCGAAATGTTCATCTATCTCTTGCATGTGTATGCGAAGAAACGCAGTGTTTGTTAACTCAAGTTCCCTTGCGGCTCTACCTCCTTGCGCTAATCGATCTCCTTTGACATCAACCCCAATGAAATTCATTTCGGGAAATAGTTTACCTAAGCCATTCGTGTATTCTCCTCGGCCACAACCCAGTTCTAATACCAATGAATGGTCATTCGAAAAGTAATCCGATTTCCATCTATTAGCCAGCGTACCGAAAATTGGTTTCGGACTTTGGATGACATTGTCTAATGCGATGGCTAGATTGTATTTGGCTGTTTTTCTTCTGCTCAAGGTGTACGCGAATTAAAAGGTAATTTCTCCTATAAGATAGGTGCTTCCACAGATGAGAATTCCATCTGAAGGTTTTGAATTCAATTTTGCGAGGGTTATAGCCTCGTTTACGGATGGGACTACTTCGCCTAGTAGACCTTTGATAGCTGCTAATTTTTGGAGATCGACAGCTGAAATGGCTCTAGGGTTATTTGCTTGAGAAAAATAGTAGGTGGCATTTACAGGAAATAAGGATAAGACCGAATCAATGTCTTTATCTGCCACCATGCCCAAAACAATCGTCAGATGATCGAACTTCTCTTGACTTATCTGATGAATAATCTCTGATATACCACTTTTATTATGAGCCGTATCTGCGATGATTTTCGGGCTTTCGCCTAAAATTTCCCAGCGGCCTTGTAATCCGGTATTTATTCGAGTATGTTCAATTCCCGATTTGATTTTTGCCGCCTCTAGTGGTATGATTGACTGAATCTGTTCACACCAGGCTAAAACACCACGTATGTTTTTTTGCTGGTAATTGCCTTTATATGGGCTATTGATAGTCATTTCGCCACAAATGGGGCTTTTAAAAGTGAAATTTGAGGCTGAAACTACATCAGAAGCAAATTGAAGGGGGGCATTTGCTGATGCCGCTTTGGCAATGAAAACCTCTGCGGTTTCTGGCTGCTTTTCGCTAATCGTAACAGGTATATGTGATTTAATAATTCCTGCCTTTTCAGACGCAATTTTTTCTAAGGTATCCCCCAGTAAATCTTGGTGGTCAAAGCTAATGTTTGTGATCAAACATGCTAAAGGTGAAATGATATTGGTAGAATCTAATCGACCACCTAAACCCGTTTCGATGATCGCATAATCAACTTGCTGCTCTTTGAAATAAGTAAAGGCCATAATGACAGTCCACTCAAAAAAAGACGGACGCACTTTTTCAATGAGATTCAAGTTGTTGGAAACAAAATCAGCCACCCACTCTTCAGCTACTTGTAGGCCATTTATTTTTATACGTTCAGTAAAGGAATGTAGATGTGGTGATGTATACAAGCCTACCTTATAACCGTGTTCTTGAAGAATTGAAGCCATAAAATGGGAGGAACTCCCCTTTCCATTCGTGCCTGCAATGTGCAAAGACTTGAAGGAGCGCTCAGGGTTTCCCATCAGCTCGCAAAGCGCCTCAATATTTCCTAGACCTGGTTTATAGGCTTTAGAACCTTCTCGGTGAAATACCGGCAATTGTGCATACAAAAAGGAAATGGACTCGGCATAATTCATGGGATACCTATCTTTCTCCTACACGGAAGGTGATAGATCCAGTCGCTTCTTTCGGGCTTGGGCCTGAAGACGTTTTAATGAATTTAGATTTCTCTATGGCTCTTTTGTATTTCTGTGCCAAAGAATTAGAGAACGAATTCTCCGCAATCACTAATTTGATAATATTTCCATCTTCATCGATTTTGATGGTAAAGCGAATCATACCCGTTTCCCCTGTATCATCTTTAACGTTTGGACGATTAGCGATTCTCCAGCCAGAAATATTCACGGAGGAGGAACCGGAGCCATCCCCACTCCCGCCATTACCAGAGTAATTAGTCGAATTATTGATTTTTCCGTTCGGGCTACCCTTATCTCCAATTTTTCCAGCGTCTGGACCATTTGAATTTCCTCCCGGATTTGGATTCGTTCCTCGCGTGCCATTGCTGGTTGTTTTTTTCTTGAACAAAGCACCCTCATCGATTATTTCTTCCGGTTCAGGAGTTGGTTTTGTAGAAACCACCGCTGTCTTTTTCGTATTTTCCGAAATACTCACTGGGCTTTTAACTACAGAAGAGATAACTGTCTCTTTCGAACTAGGAGTAGGTTTTGCTTTCGTTACGGAAGCAACTTCTGTTTCTTTTTCAGCGGGCTGTGATTCATCGTTATTGGGCAAATCACTGGCTTGGTTATAAGACTGTACATTTCCACCACCTTCATCATCTGTTCCGTAATTCACTTCGAATCCTGGTTCAGGTAATTCTAGTTTCATTTCTTCTGCAGACCAGATCTTTGCATACCAAAATAGCAAAAATAACAAACCTTGAATCACGATCGTGATTGCCAAGGCTTTCCTTTGGTTTTTGCGTTCTAATTGCTTTTGTTCTATGCGTTGATCCATTTCTTATAGTGCCTTATACACCCAAATGTCTACTTTCTTAGACGTCTTTAATTCACTTGCCTTCGCATATCCAGCTTCCATCGAATGTTCTGTGCCTAAGCTTATTCGGTAAAATTTCGTCTGATCGTTTTTTAAAATAATTTCTGCCTGATCAAAACCTCTTGATTTGAACTCCTTTAGACCTTTTTCGGCTTGAGATAAGGTTTGAAAACTGGCAGCTATCAAGTAAATAACATCTTGATCCGCTCCTAGAGTTACTTCTACAGGTGTATCGATGGTATTTTTCTGAACCGTATCTACCTGCACAGGCGCGGTAGGAACTGATGTAACTTTTTTAATTGAAACCGTTTCTTTTTTCTCGATTTTAATCGGGTTTAAAGAACTTTGCGACTGATTACTAGCGGGCTCTGTTAGGAAAAATGCACCTAAACCACCTAGTATGAAAGCAATTAAGGCATATACGTATACTGATCTGCTTAATTTTACTGGTTCATATTCTTCTGAAACCATAGTAGGCAGATCTTCTGCAGTTGGAATTACTTCAAGAGCTGGTTTAACTAACTTAGGTTGATGCGTGTAGCCTAGGCCAACAGGAAAAAGCCCAAATACACTTAAATCTGCATTAAAATCTGGATTGGGTGTAAAGGATAAACGATTTTCAGAATTTAAAGTAAATGTACCTAGTTGACCGAAAGTTAAAGAACCTTGTGATACGATTTGAGACTTTAAGTCTTTAGAGATGGCTGCTATTTCAATGGACGCCTCTTTATGGGAAAGCGAGTTTTTTAAAGCCCATTCTGTGGTTAAGAAACGGTCATCAGTTTTAAGTTTTTCATTAAATGCGACACATTTTCTTTTAGGATATATCTTACTCTCTTTCGCATTGAATTCATAATCTTGTGCATTTACGACGAAACCACCGAACTGTGGAATAATTACACATTCGTGATCGTAAAGTAAATGCTCTAGAAAGGTATAAAATTCAGTCATTCTTAAAATGAATATGCGAGAGTTGCTGTAAAGTTAAAACCTTGTGTTGGATAAAATAAATATCGTTGGTAATTTTTTCCAAGTAAGTTATTTGCAGATAAAGCGGCCGTAAATTTATCTGTTATTTGGTATTCCCCTTTTAAGTTGAGATCCAGGATATTATCTAAAGCAATCGCCTTTTTTGTTGCTGGATTGTATCCATAAAGTCCGCCTACGTAATACAATTGGGGTAAAATGCTGATTTTAGGGTGTACTTTAATGGTATTCATCCAAGTGATTTGCATGTTAGGACGATGGTAAGCATACAAAAAAGAGCCAAGGTTTCCATAATTAGTATAATCTACTTGAAGATCAGACTGGATTTTATCAGTGACAGTCATCTTTACATTAGCTTGTAAAGAAAGTACAGAAACGGCAGTATTAACACTCGAATAAAGGATTTCGTATTGGGAAAGATCTGCCGATGAAGAAGTAAAAAATGCCATGTTAGCGTATTCACCATAGCTTGCTTTCAACTCATAATGTACATTGCGCTCATTAGTGCCTATTAGCCCACCTGATACCATCCATTTTTGTTGGGTATTTTGTAGGTTAATGGTTTGAGATAGCCAAGGATTTAGTAGTAAACTGCTATGGTATGAATTGAACTGTGTGTCTCCTTCGAAGCCAGCGAATAAGCGAATAAAGTCATTCGCTCTATACTTTAATTGTATGCTCGGGTAGATTCTTAATTCCTCATCATTAATTGCATTAATTCCCGCTTGCAGATTTAATCGCGGCAAAAGGTCATAGGATATGCTAGGTTTCAAACGGAAAAAATTACGATTTATGGAAGTATTGCTGGTGAAGTTTGATAAGACGGCATCTCCCTGTATTCGTAACATTAATCCTTCCGAAATGTCATAATTTGCTTTTAAATAAGAAGATGACATCCACTCTTTCGGAGCTAAATTCCCAGATAATGAAGAGAATTGGGTGCCTGCCTGGTAGGAGAATCTTTTGCCTTCAGTTTGGCTGTATATATCTCCATTGAATTTAATTTGATTATAATTGACTGCAAATGCATCCTCTGGCGTATTTATTGGAAAAACTTCTCTCCCATAGAAATTTGTTGCCGTTCTACGGTAATCGATAGCACCTTTCAGTAAAGCTTTAGACCAAAGTGATTGGCTGTAAATTTTCACTTCATTTTCTGAACGACTTGAAAATGCATTATCCGTGGGTCCAGTAGCATTGGCATCATGGTTAATATACAATCCTCTTAATTCTTTTTCTGTTGGGTTATAGCCAAAGTGCCCATTTAATAAGGTATGGCCATAATTACCAGCACCTACTTTAATGGAATTTTTTGCTTTAGATCCAAATGGGGATTTCAACTCCTCTCCTGTTCTAGGTCCAATAATTGACGTCTGAAAAGTGGGTAATTGAATAGAAGATGGCTTAGTCAAGTCAAAACTAAAATCGACTTTTTTATCTTTACTGTAATCAGGAATTTCATTTAGTGCTTCAAAAGAACGACTCATGGTGGGTTGTACTTCTATTTTTCGCACTTTTTCCGAGACAAATTCTTCATTTTGAATAGTTCCCTCCTTTTTCTGTTGACCATAACTAAGCATGGAAATCAGGCCAAGGGGTAAAACTAGCATGATTTTAGATGTAAATCTCATATACATTATTTTTGTAAAAAGTTTTTCATTAGGACCTTGGCTGCTTCAACACTTTCTTTGTCCTCTGAATTATCGATAATGGATTTTAAGGTAGCTTTCGCTTGAGCTACATTTTTCAATTCAATAAAGTTCTTTGCTAAATGTAAATAGGCTTGTCCTAAAGTAGCATCTGAAACCTCTGCAAATTCATTTCTGAATTTATCTAAAATCATTTCGTTAGAACTGGCGAAATTTCCCTTTAAGTTATTTAAATGAATGATGTCTAAATAGAGAATAGCTGCTTCTTCTAATCCCTCAGGTGTTTTAACCGCTAAAGAATGGAAATCATTGTAGGCGATTAAAGCAGAATCGATTTCATTTAATTTGATAAAGGACTGCAGTATTCGTTTGTTAGAACGATTGATCACGGTAGAATCTACTCCCTTGTCTTTTAATAATCGGTAATGAGCTATTGCTTCTCTGTAAGCAGCTGAATCAAATTCAATATCTGCCACTTTAGAAATCACCGAATGTAATGAAGGATGAACATTTTGCTCAATGACCTTTTTGTAATATTCGTAGGCTACAGCTTTATTATTGGAACGATTGGCTGCATCAGCGATTAAATAGGTTACCTCAGCAACGCGTTCATCTGCTGGGAAATGCGCGATGAAGGCCTTTAATGGTTCAATTGCTTTACTATATTTTTCACCTAAATAAATACCTTTTGCTGCTTGGTATTCCAATTCCGTTTTCTCTTCCTGATTTAAACTGCTATTCTGATACATGCTTAAATAGGAACTCATTTCTTCAGGACGCCCTACTTCATTTAATTCTTCTTGTAAACCAGCTACGGCATCTTTAGCAAAAGCCTCTTTAGAGAATTTCTCAATTACTTCTTTGTAGTCTGTGATAGCTTTTTCAGGTTGCTTTGAGTTAGAGTACGATTGTGCTCTTTTTAAGATTGATTCAGCGTAATAAGGACTAGTTGGCTGATTCGTTATCAAATCTGTAAATCCAGCGATTGCTTCAGCATATTTACCGGTACGGAAAGAAATTAGGTTCTCTTGAAAACTGGCATCATCCCCGTATTTTGTATTCGGGAATAATTTTTTCAAAGATTGAAATGTTGCTTTTGCTTCTGAATCTCGCTCTAAATAGACTAACGTAATCCCTTTTTGATACATCGCATAATCCTTCTCCGTTTTCGCATTTTCTATTGCCTGGTTATAATAGGTTAATGCCTCTGTATAATTCTTAGCTACTAAATAGGTGTCAGCCAAACGAAGAATCGCATTTGCATTTGCCTTTCCAGTTGGATTCGCTTTTAATTGATCTACATAATTCTTAAAATAAGTGTTCGCATTCGTGAAATCCTTAACAGAGAAATAGGCATAGGCTATTCCAATGCGGTTTCTTTGTAGGAAATCTGCTGAATTTTTCATTGAAACCAAAGGTTTATAGACCTGAATCGCCCCCTCAAAATCCTTTAATTGTGAAAGACATTCAGCCTTTCCAAAAGAGGATTCATCCGTTATCTTTTGATTTGCTGCTTGAGTGATAGCTTTATCAAAGTAGGAAATAGCCTCTTTGTATAGTTCTTTATTGTAGGCCTTTATTCCTAGGTTATAAGTTAGCGTCTGGTAAGCCACTTTCATTTCCTCGGAAATAGAGATCCCTGACTGCATGTGCTGAGTGGCAGGTTCTAGGCTTGTTAATTTTAACATAGCATCCGCTGAAAAGCCTTGAATAGATGCCTTAAATGAGCTATTTGGATAGGATTTAGCAAATTGTTCAATTGCTTCTAGCCCTTTAATCCATAACCCTAAATCGATTGAGATGCTGATTGATTTAAACTGAGCTTCTTCTTTCTGTTCCAAATCAAAGTCTAGCTCACCTGCTTGGTTAAACGAATTAGCAGCATCGGATTTTTTACCTAGTTTTAATTGAGCTAATCCTTGCAAGTAATAGGCTTTTTGGCCTAATGAATCCTTTTTTAATAAACCCACGATGGAAGACATCGTTTCCTCGTATTTATTTAATGAATAAAGTGAAAATGCCTTTTTATAAGTAGCCGTTTCATTTTTATTATTTTTCAAATAGCTTTCATAGCTCTTATCGGCCTTGGCAAACAAGCCTTTCTTAAATTGAATTTCTGCTACTATCAGTGCAATATCTGGGTGCGTACTAGCTATTGGTTCTGCATACTTTAAAAGCTCGTCCCATTGTTTAGTTTGTTGATAACTCGAAATGATCCAAAATGGCAAATCTTTACGGTACTTGGAATTTCCATTCGATTTCTTAAAATCGGTGATGGCATCAAGGTATCTTTTTTGTTGGAAATTAATTACACCCGCATAATAAGCAGCTGAAAAGGCATATTCCTCATCAGGATCCGATTTCACTTCATTAAAAATGGCTAAGGAATTAGTGTAATCTTTCGTTTCAAAATAAGCAACGCCTAGTTTGAAACGTGCTTCCACATTTCCTAAAGAGGAATTTTCGAGATAACGAATGGCTTTAGCATAACTACCTAGGTCGTAAAAATACAAACCCATTTTTCTGAAAAGCAAATTACTTTGTGTGCTATTCGGGTGATTTAGGTTAAAATGATAACCAAATACTTCTATCTCAGGTTGATTCAAATAAAGTGAGCACAATACTTGGTAATATTCTGCTAAAATCACTTCGTTATTGTTTGAATTAGATTGTCTGCTTAAAAAATTAGCAAACTCCTCACGGGCTGCCACGTAGTTTTGCGCATCAAAATATTCTTTGCCTTGACTAAAGTGAATTTGATTATTTTCAAAAGCGAGTGATTGCTGTGAAAATGACGAGAAATATAGAGATAAAAAGAGGACGAGGCAGTAAAAGGATGATCTAAATACCATAGGTTTATTGTCAATATACAAGACTAAACAATAATACGATTTTTATGTCAAATAATTGTTTTGGAATTTAGAATTATTTGGAAAAAAATAGCACATGTTAGACTATACGGCTGATTTTTATAATTTTACTAAAATCTATTTCACAACAAAAATTATTATGAATTTAAAACTACTCTTATTCGGTGTTTTACTATCCTTTTGCACTATTGCAGGACCAATTAAACACGAAATCAGCATGTCGGAACCCTTTAGTCATTATTTTGAGGTAAAAACGACAGTGGATGTTAGCAAGGAAACGAATTTCATAGACCTTAAAATGGCTGCTTGGACTCCTGGCTCCTATTTAATTCGTGAATATGCAAAAAATGTGGAGTCTGTTTCGGCTGAATCAAATGGAAAAAAAATTGCTATAAATAAGATCAATAAAAATACGTGGCGTGTAGCATTGACCGCAGGATTGAAGCAAATTTCGGTGCATTACCGTGTTTACGCTTTTGAAATGTCGGTTCGTACGTCGTTTTTGGACGATGCCCATGGCTACATTAATCCGGCAAGCGTCTTGATGTACGCTCCAAAATTTGCTTCTGGACCTCAGGAATTGACAATTATCCCATACAAGGACTTCAAGAAGGTGTCAACTGCGATGAAAAATGTAGGTGGATTTAATTATATCGCTAAGAATCTAGATGAGTTGATCGACTCCCCTATTGAAATAGGAAATCACAAGGTTTGGGACTTCAAAGTGAACAACATTCCCCATCAAATCGCTTTTTATGGACCTGCGAAAGTGGATTCTGTGAAATTCCTAGCGGATGTTCAGAAGATGGCAGAAGAAGCTCAAAAAGTCGTAGGCGAACATCCTTATGATCACTATTTGTTCATCATTCATAATCTATATCGCGGAGGTGGCGGTTTAGAGCACTTGTATTCAACCACTTGCCAAGTGAGTCGCGCTAATTATGAAACCACTAAGGGTTACCAAGGTATTATGAATCTATTAGCTCATGAGTATTTCCATTTATGGAATATCAAGCGCATTCGTCCAAAGTCTTTAGGGCCATTTGACTATGAAAATGAGAATTATACCCATAATTTATGGTTCTCTGAGGGTATTACGAGCTATTATGCGGATGTAATCAATCAACGTTCTGGAATGGTTTCTACAGCTGATTACATCAAAGGATTAGGTGACGATATTTCTGGTGTAGAAAATACCCCAGGAAATCAAGTGGAGTCTGCAGCTGAATCTAGCTGGGACGCTTGGATTAAGTATTACCGTCCGAACGAGAACTCGCGTAATGCCTCTGTGTCCTATTATGACAAAGGGGCTTTATTAGGAGGAGTTTTAAATATGTGGATCATTCAGCAAACAAAAGGAACTAAATGTTTAGACGATGTCTTTAAATTATTGTATCAAACCTATTACTTGAAAGCTGGGCGTGGATTTACGGATCAGGAATTAGAAGATGCCTTCTCTAAAGTAGCGGGAACTTCAGCTGCTGAGTTCTTTAAAACCCATATTTACGGAGTTAAGACCCCTGATTATGCTAGTATGTTCAAAGCCTTTGGCTATCAATTCACCGATACAAATTTGTCTAAAACGGTACCATTTATTGGGGTTAGCATCACTGCTGGACGTGTCACTTCCTTGTATAAGGGTGGCGCAGCTTATGTAGCTGGACTTAATGTGGGTGATGAAAATGTGAAAGTTAATGGAGCCGATTTTCCGGGAATGGATAAGTTATTAGCCGACAAGAAACCGGGTGATTCGTTAGTGTTTTCTGTAAGAAGAGATGGAATGGAGCGTACCTTCTTAGTGGCAGTGCAGCAAACACCTATGAAGGCTTTTGTGATTGAATCGGAGGCTAATCCATCGGAAGCGCAATTGAAACTGCGTCGTAAGTGGTTAGGAGGTAATTAAAAAGTATGTTTTGCCATTTCGGCATACATATTTTTAAAGGTCTGTAAGACAAAATCTTGAAAGGAGGAGCTGGATACCAGCTCCTCTATTTCATTTTGGGAGGAAAAGTCCATCACGGAATATTTGTAACTCTGTTCTAAATGCGGAGTCTCAAACTTCACAATGTATTTCGAATTCCACTCAAAGAGGGAGATTCGCATTTGTGGATGGGTTATTTCCTTGATAAAATGCATTAGTCTTGAATGATTTTAACACTTTGGATCTTATCCCCTTCACGTACTAAATCAATCACTTCTACTCCTTCGATTACTTTACCAAAACACGTGTGTTTACGGTCTAAATGTGCCGTATTGTTACGAGAATGGCAAATAAAGAATTGTGATCCACCTGTGTTAGGTCCGCGGTGTGCCATCGATAAAACACCACGATCGTGGAATTGATTATTGCCAGTTAATTCACATGGAATTGTGTAGCCTGGGCCACCTGCTCCTGTTCCGTCTGGGCAACCTCCTTGAATCACGAAATCCGCGATAACTCGGTGGAAAGTAATCCCATCATAAAAGCCTTTCTCCGCTAAGTCTATGAAGTTTTTAACGTGGATAGGTGCATCCTCTGTGTAGAATTCGATTTTCATTAACCCTTTATCGGTTAACATTTCTGCGTATGCCATAATTTTACATTTAATTAAGCCACAAAGATGCGAATGAAAATTGAATTATTTAAATTGAACTTTCTTTTAGCCCTATGAAATACCTCGTATTACTATTTGCTTCTCTGTTTTTAATTAATTGTTCTACCACGACAGATGATGAAAAGCGCGAATCTAGCGACTTCTTCTTGCGAGGAAATGCAAAATGGAAGGAAAAAGAGTACCATGAGGCCATCAAATGGTATTCAGAGGCAGTAAAAAAGCGTCCTGATTTTTCAGATGCCTATTATAATCGTGGATTAGTTTATCAGATTCTCGAGAAAAATGAAGAAGCTCTAGCCGATTTCTCCAAGGCATTTGCCTTAGATGATAAGTTTGCACCTGCCCTCTTTAAAAAGGCAGAAATGTTACAAACACTTCAGAGATTTGATGAGGCTGTACCTGCTGTAGATGAACTGGTGAAATCTTTCCCAGATTCAGCCGCAAATTGGACCTTAAAGGGAGATATTTTATTACAAAAGGAGGATTTATCGGGTTCTCTTTCTTCTTATGACCGATCTTTAGCGCTTGATTCGACTTCTATTGAAACTTTGATTAATAAGGGCGTTGTACTTCAGGAGATGAATGAAATTGATCTAGCGGAAGGGGTATTCAAGAAGGCATTGAAGTCAGGTAAATACGAGGATTTACTCAATAATAACTTAGGCTACCTCGCTATACAGCGAATGCAATGGGATTTAGCCGCTGCTTATGTGAAGAAAGCGCTGGAGAAAGATCCTAAGAATGAGTTGTATTTAAAGAATTGGGCCAAAATTCAGGCCAAATCAAGCCTTAAATAAGGACATATATCGCTTCAGTTCAGCCGCGTTTTCGATAGAATTTGTATGAATTTCTAAGATTGCAGCTCCCTTATTGTTGAAAAAGGCATTCAGATCTAATTCTTTCTCATTCTTTGCGGAGAAATAGGTTATTTTAGCATCCTTTGCCGTATTTTCAGCTGCAAAACCTTGCTGTGTCTCCATGAATTCATCCAGCTCTGGTAGGTCTTTTGCTCCCTCTAGATTACGGAATATTCCCCCACCCCCATTATTGAAAACGATGATGCGTAGATTATTGGGGATGTAGTTGTTCCAAAGGGCATTTCGATCATACTGAAAGGCCACATCTCCAATCAATGAAATACATAATCGGTCCGTTTTTTGTGCAGCTCCAGCGGCCGTACTAAGGCATCCATCAATCCCACTGGCGCCTCGATTAGAGAATACCTCTGTCTTATTGAATTTCGCCAAAGTCCAATTAATGTACCTGACAGCTAATGAATTAGCTACATGTACTTCTGCCTCTCGTTTTTCAATGGCTTCGGTGATTGCTTGGTATATATGAATTTCAGTCCAATTTTTTTCAGCAAAAAAGGCTGATTGCTTTTCCTCGACTGCTATATCCCAAGCGGTCCAGTTTTTCTTCGTCCAGTTTATGCCTGCTAAAAAGTTTTCGGCGCTCGTATTAACCACATGGCTTAAACATAGGAATGGATCCGGTCTTCCAATTGGATTTGGATGGATGAGCCAAGATTGCTTCGGCTTATGAGTACGTAAAAACTGCTTAATTCGCTTAGAAACGAAGGATTTTCCGAAATGGATATGCAAATCAGGCTGCAGTGATGGCCAGGCAGACTCATTCGCTAAAATCAAATCATGGGCAATAGTGCTTTTGCAATTTGAAGTAGCATCTCCAATAACGGGAATTCCATAAGCTGATAAAGTTTCGAAAATGGAATTGTCTTCCATTTGACCTACGGTAACAAGTATTTTCTCAGCAGCGGAGATTTCCTGATTGAAATACGCAAAGTCCACTTTATTCTTTGTGCTTTGTGCTTTGTTCTTTGTCAGGTTTTGTCTCAGTGAAAAAGTTTCACTTTTTTCCAAGACAAAACCTGGCTCCGGATAAAACGGCTCCCTAATCGGCACATTTATTTGAACCGGTCCTTTCGGTTCTGCCATGGCAGTTATTGGGGCAACGGTACAATCATCTGTTTCGAAATCATAAAAGGCCTTGGCGTGGTTTCCAAAGAGGTTTTCTTGGTAAATGGTTTGGCCATCCCATTGTCCAATCCATTCCTTCGGGCGATCGGCCGTTAAGACGATCAAAGGAACTTCTTGAAAGAATGCTTCGACTACGGCCGGAGCAAAGTTTAGTCCAGCTGAGCCAGAGGTGCAGCAAAGGATGACAGGACGACCCGTTTTTAAGGCAATTCCTAGGCCAAAAAATCCAGCCGAGCGTTCATCTGAGATCGAATAGCAGTTGAAACCGCCGTGGCGGGTTAACGCAATCATTAAGGGGGCATTTCTGGATCCAGGGCATATAATCGCCTCATTTACACCTTGTTGATATAAAGAGTCTATTAGTTCGATGATGCCTTTTGGAAATGCCATAGCAAAAAAAAGCCTCATAAGAGGCTTTAAAAATTATCCAAGATATGTTTTTAGTGCTTTGCTTCGAGAAGTGTGTCGTAAACGACGGATCGCTTTCTCTTTAATTTGTCTCACACGCTCGCGAGTTAAATTAAATTTCTCACCGATCTCCTCTAAAGTCATTGCATGTTCGCCATTTAAGCCGAAATACAAGGTAACTACATCTGCCTCACGTTGAGTTAAGGTAGATAAAGCGCGTTGTACTTCACGACGAAGGGAATCGTTGATCAAACCAGAATCTGGTTTGTCTTCAGAATCGTTCTCTAATACGTCTAAAAGCGAGTTTTCTTCTCCTTGAACGAAAGGTGCATCCATCGATACGTGACGACCTGAAATCTTCAACGTATCAACAACTTCACCTGTAGAGATCTCTAAAACCTCTGCTAATTCTTCTGGAGATGGCTCACGTTCGAATTTTTGCTCTAATTCAGAGAATGTTTTTGAAATTTTGTTCAAAGAACCTACTCTATTTAAAGGCAAACGTACGATACGAGATTGCTCCGCTAAAGCTTGAAGGATCGATTGACGAATCCACCAAACTGCATACGAAATGAATTTAAATCCACGAGTTTCATCAAAACGTTGTGCCGCTTTGATCAAACCTAAGTTTCCTTCGTTAATTAAGTCACCTAAGCTAAGACCTTGGTTTTGGTACTGTTTTGCAACGGATACCACGAAACGAAGGTTGGCTTTTGTTAAACGCTCTAAGGACAATTGATCCCCATCGCGAATCTTCTGCGCTAGGATTACCTCTTCATCCGGAGTCAATAAATCGACTTTACCGATCTCTTGAAGGTATTTGTCTAGAGATTGACTTTCCCTGTTGGTAATTTGTT
>JACCDV011006933.1_pt1 | contig 15273 bp, 12 predicted proteins | sample 7446131 | NCBI WGS metagenome assembly JACCDV01 (sample SAMN15323448, study PRJNA562643) | freshwater metagenome | isolation source: river surface water | place: USA:Blue River Watershed | collected 2017-08-17 | reverse complement strand
GTATAAAAAGATTTATCGGTCACACTTTTGACGACGAAGCTGTTCAAAAAGATAAAGGAATAGTTCCTTTCGAAGTTTCGAAGTCTGCTACAAACGGTGTGAGCGTAAAAATGGGAGACAAAAACTACTCTCCTGAAGAAATATCTGCGATGGTACTTTCAAAGATCAAAGCAGATGTTGAAGCAAAAATTGGTGAGAAAGTAACACAGGCTATCATCACAGTTCCTGCATACTTTAACGACTCACAAAGACAAGCAACAAAAGACGCAGGAGCTATTGCAGGTCTAGAAGTTCTAAGAATTATAAACGAACCAACAGCTGCTGCGCTTGCGTACGGTTTCGACAAAGGAAAGAAAGAAGAGAAAATTGTTGTCTTCGACTTTGGAGGCGGAACATTCGATGTATCTGTACTTGAAGTAGGGGACTCTGTTATTGAGGTAAAGTCTACTGACGGAGACTCACACTTGGGAGGTAAAGATATCGATCAGAAAATCATTAACTTCCTTGCAGATGAATTTAAAAAAGAATCAGGTATTGATCTACGAGGGGACACTCTAGCTTTACAGAGACTAGACGAAGCTGCAGAAAAGGCAAAGATAGAACTTTCTACTGCGATGGAGTCTGAAGTAAATATTCCATTTATAACATCAGATAGCTCTGGTCCAAGACACTTGCTAATAAAGATAACTAGAGCAAAACTTGAGGAACTTACAGCTGAGTTTATTGACAGAGCAATGAATATAACTAAAAGGGCTATGGAAGCTTCTGGTTTTTCTACATCTGACATCAACGAAATTATCCTTGTTGGAGGACAGACTAGAATGCCTAAAATGGCCGATAAAGTAAAAGAGTACTTTGGTAAAGAACCAAACAAAAGTATCAACCCTGACGAAGTTGTGGCTCTAGGAGCAGCAATTCAAGGAGGTATACTAGCTGGAGATGTTAAAGACGTTCTACTTCTAGATGTTATTCCACTTTCTCTTGGCATTGAAACTATGGGAGGTGTGGCAACAAAACTTGTTGAAAGAAACACGACTATCCCAGCATCTCGCTCACAAGTATTTTCTACTGCAGCAGACAACCAAACTTCAGTTGAGATTCACATTGTGCAAGGTGAAAGAGCAATGGCTTCTGACAACAAGTCACTTGGTAGATTTATTCTAGATGGTATTCCACCAGCACCACGAGGCATGCCACAAGTTGAGGTTATGTTCGACGTTGATGCAAACGGAATCCTATCAGTAAAAGCAAAAGATAAAGCTACAAACAAAGAACAGTCTATTAGAATCGAAGCTCGTTCAAGTCTATCTAAAGAAGAAATTGAAAAAATGCAAAAAGATGCAGAGATGCATGCACAAGATGACTTGAAGAAAAAGGATCTTGTTGAAGCAAAAAATATCGGCGAGCAGCTTATTTACACAGCTGAGAAAGCTATGAGAGATGCAGGAGATAAAATTACTCCTGAAATACGAACTGGTATTGAAAACAAAGTTACAGATCTAAAAAATGTATTAGCGAATACAAACGCTGACCTAGAAGCTATCAAAAAAGCTACAGTAGAACTTTCAAACGAAACTTCAAAAATAGGTGAAGCGATAAGCAAAGCAAATGCAGGAGCAGGAACAGAAGCTCCTAAACAAGAGGGCGACAATGTTCGAGACGCTGACTTCGAAGAGAAGAAACCTGAGGACAATAAGTAGCAGATATGACAAAGCCCGTGTAGAGACGGTACTCTGCCACGGGCTGGTTAGCCCAAAACTAGGGAAGAACTAGTTGACGACTGCGTCTTCGGAAGAGGTGGCGGATGAGGTGACGACCTTGGTCACAGTGTGACCGCAGACAGGACACCTTGCGTCTATCCGTTCTCTTCTCACTCCTCCATCATTTGCAGATGAGGTACTCAGGATCTGCTCAGGTGTCGGTTTGAACGACGTCCTACAGTTCTCGCATCGATGCGTATGCATGACATCACCCTAGCTGGTGTGAACTTCCTTGGCCGCTTTCCATGCATCCAGGGGAGCGAGCCCAGTGAGACGCAGATTGAAATACCTGCGACGAACCTGATCCTCTACCTGCGGAACCACCATCTGTGTGGTCTGCCGAACGATCATTGTCCCGCAGATTGGGCATGAGGTGAGTTGATTACAGATTCCAGGGTACCTAGAATCAGTCTCACTCAAGATGTTGTTCTCATCCGGAACGAACGAACGCTTGCAGTTCTTGCAACGAAACTCCGTCATGTCTATCTCCTTGACTGTCTTCAGCGTTTGAGACGAACCCTGGCCTTGGCGTAGCCGATCGCTTCGAGTGGACCGGCGCCCTCCTCGTACGCGTCACTGCAGAGTTCCCGCATCACCATGGCCGTGTCAGGAACCTCCGGAAGAGGCTTATCGTAGTAGGCGATGACGTTCATCTTGCACCCGGGGCAGTCCGCCCCGATTGTGGTTCGAACCGCGCGGATGAAGAGCTTCTTGTCCACCTCGTGTTTGCTCAACCCGTCACGACCCACTACGAAAGTGGTCCCACAATCCGGGTTGTCGCACGACAACTGGATCGGGAACTTCAGGCTATCGAGTTGCTGACTCATTGCTTCTCCCTGGGCACTCTTGGCCCAAATTCCACAATACAGACTACATTAGTCTAGAGGTAGGGTCAACTGTACTAAAACCATAAAATCCTTATAATAAAATCATGAAAGATTACTATCAAACACTGGGTATCGACAAAAAAGCATCTAAAGACGAGATCAAAAAAGCATTTCGTACTTTGGCGCACAAATATCATCCCGACAAAAAAACTGGCGATGACGCAAAGTTCAAAGAAATAAACGAGGCATACTCGATTCTTTCTGATGACCAGAAGCGTGCTCAGTACGACCAGTTTGGCTCTGCAGGTCCTAACATGGGAGGTGGTGGGTTCGGAGGAGGCTTTGAAGGTTTTGACTTCTCACAGTTCACACAGGGAAATGCTAATGGTTTCGAGTTCGACTTTGGTGATATATTCGGTGATGTATTTGGTGGGGGAGGTAGACGACAGTCAAAACGAGGTAGAGATATTTCTATCGATATAGAGATATCATTTGAAGACTCTGTTTTCGGAGTAGAAAGAACTGTGCTACTAAACAAAGTATCTAAATGTGATACTTGTAGTGGAACAGGTGGTGAGAAGGGAAGTGAACAAATCACTTGTACAAAATGTAACGGAAAAGGAAACATACGAGAAGTAAAAAGAACATTCTTCGGGCAGTTTGAGTCACAGACAACCTGCGAGACATGTCATGGAAGTGGCAAGGTCCCTAAAAACAAGTGTTCTACATGCCACGGTGAAGGTGTTCTAAAACGCGAAACTGAGATCAAAGTAAAGATTCCTGCAGGTATAGAAAGTGGGGAGATGATTCGACTATCTGGAGCAGGAGAAGCTATGGCTTCTGGCCAAGCTGGTGACTTATATATAAAAATATATGTCAAAAAGCATGCTTTCTTTAGAAAAGAGAATGCTGACCTAGTCATGGATCTGCCAGTTAAACTTTCCTCTGCCCTACTAGGAGGGGAGTCAGTTATAAAGACTCTAGACGGGGATATCACTCTCAAAATACCAGAGGGTCTAAAACATGGAGAAATTCTGAGAATTAAAGGCAAGGGTGTCGCCCTAGATAGAGGTCAGAGAGGCGATATACTAGTAAAAACAAGTATAATTATGCCGAACAAGCTTTCAAAAGATGTCAGAAAGACTATCGAGGAGCTCAGAAACGAAGGGCTGTAGGGAAACTCATCAAAAGTTACACAAGAGAACCACAAGTTGCAAAATTTGTGGTTCTCTTGTTTAGTATATTTTAAGCAAATTATGGCTATAAATATAGTTATATTAAACCTTGCCAATATGTAAAATGTGTTGTTTTGTATTGACAATGGAACCCAGATATGCTATTATATTACCAACTCAGATTTGCTGAGTTTTTCTTTTAAAACAAACGAAATTAATTCATCTGCTTCGTTAACGGCTCCGTTTGCTTCTGCGCAGTAGGTCTTCTACAGCTTAGTCGCAAGCCTCACCGCTGCCTCGCACCTGAACCAATTTAGTTCGTTTTAAACCCGACAGAATTACTATATAAATATAAAACTTATTTTAAATTTCACAGCAGTTAGTTTGTTTATGGTTCTTTCCACATTTACAGGTACTACTACATCAAATGTAAAAGTACTACCAAAGGTAGAAAACTCTTCCTACAAAGTAGTGAAGGAGATATCAAATAAGGAAGTTGAGAACATGCTGAGTACCGAAAGGTATGTCAGACAATACTTCAAAGATATCCCTATCATGATCCAAGTAGCTCGTTGTGAATCAACTTTTAGACATCTAGACGATGACGGAGAAATTCACAGAGGTAGAGTAAACAATGCGGACGTTGGAGTAATGCAAATCAACGAGTATTACCACCTAGAGACTTCTGAAAAGAAAGGACTAGACATTTACACTATTGAAGGTAATACAGCTTACGCTCGAGACTTATATGAAAGACAGGGTACACAACCTTGGATCTCATCAAAGCCTTGTTGGGGTAAGTACCTAAATGATGGAAGTAACCAAATAGCCTTAAACAAATAACAACAATTAATCAATTGGCAAAAACCACCCGCACGGGTGGTTTTTGTTAACTGTGTATAACTAACTATCTATACAAAACCTGTGGAGCTATACTAATTAGACAAATGGCCCGCAAGGGCTATTTGTATTTTAAGGGCTAAATTATATATACGTTTCTATAACAGACCAGTTGGTCTTTTTTTATATGAGAAAATCGCAAGCCGCTTACGATTGTTCTCAATCTTGCAACTTGCGATTACTGGGATGAACGATGGGTCCTTACGGCTCTGCGAACCAGAAGAGGATTCTGATGATGACGAAGAAGATCAGCAGGACTAGCGGATTCTCCTTGCACTTGTACCAGTTTCTTCCCGAGTTCACACAGGTCAGTCTGTGAGGAGACTTCCTGTTGTGGTCGAGGTATGACACCACAGCTGTTACGATGACAGCCAAATAAAGTGAAGCCCCGGCAAAGTAAAGACTGTCTGACATTTGACCCCCGCTACTGAAGTAGAAGTTGTAGTTGTCGATGCCGAACTGGCAGATGAAGTAGAACAGGATAGCCAGAGTGGCACCATAGAGCAGAACCCTGCGCTTGCACGACTTGCAGATGTACCACTGCACGGTCCAGTGATTGGGGTCGACAGGGTCGATTTTGCTGTGTACATCTACCGCACCACGAGCACCGAGCTCAAGCCCAACAAGACCACCCATGAGCGCCGCAAACAGACACAGATAGAAATCGGTCATAGAAGGAACCTCAGTCCATAAGTATATTTATTTTAAGATCAATATCAACCCTGTGGGGAATATAGATACTTTTTGCAGAAATTAATTTAATTAATAATTAATTGCTTTTTGAAATTAGAGTTAGTTGTATAGAGGGGAGGAGTATATAAGCGTGTCGCACAATATATCTTTTGGGTATAGTCCCTAAGGGGGCTTTACTCAAAAGATTCTTTTAATTAAATTCTATTAAAATCATTTTATTTGATTCAGATTAAATGTGTACCACATATTAGTACCCTTTTTATTGGCCTCGACTTCTCTTTTCTAGGTACCTAGATAGCACCCCTTTTAACTTCTGAACCTGTTTTTTGACCTTATTTTTTATTCCCTAAAATAGGGAAGTCCCCTGCCCTAATTTTTCGCATACTGCAAAACTATTTTTTTAATCTCTAGTGTAGCATCATGTTGAACTTTTGAAATAGATTTTATTAGAATGGAAAAGTCACTACCTTGTAAGTAATTTCTTACCTTTTCTTCAAAAATGTTTATTTCTTTGGTTCCATCAAATATATGGTGAATGCACTCAATTCTTAATTCATTGAACATATCAAGCCTTCTTAGCATTGTTGAATCCAGACTTAATTTTTTGAGCACATTAATTAATGCACCAAGAGGCATGTCTTCATCAGATCTAAGATTTACATCCTTATAAATATCTTTTTCGTCAATTAATAAAAGGATCCTTCTTCTAAAATTATAGAAATCAATTGTTAGCTTCAAGTCATGCTCGATTACTTGTGAATATATAAAAAAAATCTCCAAAAAGAAACCGTGTTCCTTTAATTTCTTAGCTCTTCCTGTTGCAATATTAATTGAATTACTCTTATAGCCATTGCGATTTTCCATTTCGTCGATTAGTTTTTCGATTTGTATTTTTTGCGAAATAGAAAGTGCCATGTAATTTATCTAAAACACCTTAGTTCGGGCGTAATTGTCTACCCAGTTGTAGAAATCCTTAATCATAGTCCAGATCCAGCCAACGTACTTTTGGCCAGCAGGTGACTTGTACCACTCTACAATGTCGATATCGAAATAGTATTTTACAAACACTAGGGCAATAACTATAACAACTATTTTCATTATGAAGCCTTGGTCCGCCTTTATATTCTTCTGCATATTAGTTTAGTTTGTTAGGATCGTTTGGGTTCTGTGTAGGAAGTGTAGATGCTTTACTGTTTAACTTCATTTTTACAAAAGCCATATATAGAAGTCCGAAAAGTATAAGTGTAGCAAAAGCTATCGCGCCCCAAACAATAACAGGGTACTTTTCAGTCAGTCGACTCTCCTCTTCGTCGCACATATCCCCTATGCCATCGCCGTCAGTGTCGTACTGGTTGTAGCTCGGTAGGTTAGGGCAGTTGTCTTTTGAGTTAACGTAGCCGTCTTTGTCATAGTCGTCACACACGTCCCCTACCCCGTTGCCGTCTTCATCTTTCTGGTCAAAATTTGAAAGTGACATACAGTTGTCAGAGCTGTCAGCAATTCCATCTGCATCAGTGTCAGAAGGCACATATGCTGGGTTATCTCGCAAAGTCAGCGTACCTATGTTTTTCAAACCGGTGTTATTAAACAAAATATTACCAGCCTGTCCGTCTACATAACTAGCAACATTTTTCATTTGGTTAGCATATACTGTGTACGAGTTGTTTGGCTGGTATAAAAACTTTACTGATTTTTTAGAAATAGTATTGTCGAAGTTATTGAAACTCAATTCAGCTATTCTAAGAGGTTGAGAATAGTGCAACTGCACAGTCCAAGCATATGCATTTGTTTTAGGAAATGAAACAGTTCTACTTGTCATCCTCTTTTTAGCAACAACAGTAACATAACTGTTTCCAGATAACGCTTGAACACTAACGTATTCAGGCAGAGCAACATTATTTGCAAGGTCTAGTTGTAGCGTGTCTGAAGTTATATTTTTACTATATGCAATATTTATAGTTACAAAATTTTCCGTTTCTAAGTTATCAAGATAAAAGTCTTGAAACGTGTTTAAGTTTTTATCGACAATCCTATTTACTTGTGTGTTTTTATTGAGCTCTGTCGCAAGATATACAGTTGCAACATCTTGTGCTTTGTTTATAAATACAGAAGGCACAAACTGTTTCAAAGTCTCGTTGTATACTCCAAATGTAAAACCTGTAACAGTACTTGCTTCAAAATCTGCTTCTACAAGAGTCGGCACAGTATATGCTTGTTTTGGAACCGTAGCGACAGAAGTATATGACTGCATTATCTCCTTGTTCAATACTGGATCTGGAGACTTTACAGGTTGCCAGTCAGCCTTTTGTGCAAAAGCGACAGAAGTTGAAAGCAATACTGTTAGGAAAACTGCAGAAGAGATTTTGTTAAGTTTCATATTATTGTATTTTATTTTGCTTTTTAGAAATAAATGCAGAACTCATAAACATAACTCCCAGAACGATAAATGTTATCACTCGAAGAACCAAATCCATATTCCAAACATCTACTAATATGAGTCTGATAACAACTAGCACAAGTAGTGTCATGCCGTACTTTCGTAGGGAGTCACTTCCATTAAATAACCCGTAGAAATGCGTACCAAGTCCTACAACAGTGTAGATAAATAGTGAGATAAACACTGCAGTGTCGTCGTTTAGGATAATACTGTGGTTAACTAGCCATACTAGGGCAAAAACATATACAGAAGAACCAATATACGCCACTTGGTGAATCTTCAAGTCTGAGTCAGACTCTGCTTCATTCATTTTGAAGAACAGTCCGAGTATCGCAAGAAGTCCGGCTAGTAGAAACAGCACTACAAAGTCTGAGTGGAAAATACCCATATCCCATTTAGAAGAATACAGACTTTGTACTGACATCATGACCGGCAAAATAAATACAAAAGACATGTACTCTGCGACTTTGGCGCTGTTAGTAACAATGTATGAAGCCAAGACAAGTATAGCTGACTCGATAGCGAATGCGATAACAAGTGTTGGACCACTGAGTTCTATAGAGGTAGCAACTCCAAGGAAAAGCACTGCAATACCTGCATGTATGTAGAAAAGTTTGTTGCTTTTTGTTTTCATAAATACAAAGAAACCAGTGAAAGCAAAAACTAGCATCCACACAACAAGTGTAAGACTCTGGTACACAGTAGGAACGATTTTAGTTGTGTAGCCTAGAATAAGAAAAGTGTTTAGAGCTGAAAGATATACATCCTCTCCTCGTGTTTCTTCTGCGTGTTGAATCATTCCCCAGATATTTATAACTAAATATAGGAAAGAAATACCATAACCGAGCATTAGCAAAATATATCTGTGCTCTAGTGCACCCACATATGTACTAAACACGTATCCAAGACTGTAGAAAAATACTCCCGTAAGTCCCACCATTGTGACGCTTTTCCATTTCTTAAACACTGTAACCCATATTGCAGAGACTGATGCTACCGCTAGATAGAAAAACAGAGTTACCTTGTCCATGTTTGAAGAGTGTGAGAAATATGGAGCGAACAGCGACATTACTACACCGTACACAGCTAGTTTCTCATCGTCGTAACCAGCAGAAGTGAGTGTTACGTATAGTGAGATAATAAACACAAGCGCAAGTACCACACCCGCTGTAAAGAAGTTGTAGTAATACTCTCCTGCTAGTATAGAAACAATAATAAGTGCTGTACCAAGCACTGTTAGAGCTCTTCCCTGTAGCTGATTTAGTTTTAGTCTAAATGTTCCAAATAGTGTAACCAAAGTTCCTATAAGTACTCCCAAAGTAATACGTCCAACAGGACCGATCCAGTTGTGGGCAAATGCGTAGCTAACAAACCAGCCGAAACCAACAATGATCATAAGCACACCAACTTTTAGGAGAAGATTTTCTCTAAACCAGTCAGCGACTTCACTTTCCTCTTCAGGAACACTATATGAAGATGGAGCTACAGACGGAGTTGCATGAGCAGAGTACTCTTGCATAGGATTCTGTGCTACAGGAGTACTTTCTCCGGCAAAACCAGAAGCGACGACTGGAGCAGGGGCCTTACTCACCACTTTCTCGCCCTTTTCTAGTTTAGATATTCTTTCATTTAATCCTGAAACTCTTCTAAACAAAGTTACAACCAAGATAATCAAAACAACATTCCAAAATGAGCCGAAGAAAAATGAGTAAAGATACATAAAATATATTATTGAGTAATACCACAATAATATCACTTATTTCACAACAAAACCCTGAAACTATCCACAATACTATGAAGGGAAATACGCTAATGGGTCTAGGTATGCTTTAACATCGGCAAGTGGCAGTACTGCGTTTTTACAACCCCGACTGTTTACATATTTTTCTATACGTACACCCTGAGTAGCATAAACAGATATATGCAAGTGTGGACCAGTGGAGTAACCCGTATTTCCAGAGAAACCTACAGTATCCCCTGTTTTAAGAGTCTGACCTTTCTGGGCAGAGATCACTGACAAGTGTCCGTATATTGTAGAAAGTCCGTTAGGATGTTTTACCATTACCCATCTTCCAAAAGAGTAACAGCCTGGGTATATGTCTGTATCCCCCGTACCAACAACCTCTCCATCTAAAACATTTTTCACTCTAGTACCAACACTCGCACCAAAGTCTACACCGTTATGACTTCCAGATGCATATAGTTTCTCAGCTCCTACAGTTTTACCGAACTTTTGAGTGATAATAACTTTATCTAGTGGCCAAGCAAAAATACCCTTTTTACCTTTTGGATAACTGTTTGGGTCGATAAGATATTTTAGTTGTGACTCGTATTCAAAAAGTTCTTTCTCAAACTGGTCTTTCTGTTGTTGTTTAGTTTTCACAAGTACCTTGTATGCCTCTTCTTTGTTTTTTGTTTCTGCTAGTATCGCAGCTTTTTCCTGCACAGTGTATTCCACTGCTTGCTTTTTACCAGACAAGTCTTGTTTTAGGGTTATCAAGTTACTTTTTTCTCCCTTCAAGTTACCTTGTTTATCCTCCATACTTATTTTCAGTGCATCTAGTTCTAGAGTTTTAACTCGTATTGCCTCACGAACTTCCTCTATATCATCTACATCTCCCCAGATCTCTCCCATACTTTTTTTAGACAAAATCTGACTAATAAAGTTAGTTCCATCTAAATACTGTCTATTTTTCAGAGCAGTGCTTATCGCTTTTTTGTTAATATCGATTTTCTCTTTTGCTACGTCGATTTCCTGGTCTAACTGTTCGATAGTCAGGGTTGTTTTGGTTATTTTGTTCTCAGTAAGACTAATATCTGTAACTATTTTCTTTTTAGTGAGATCTAGTGTTTTTATAGTAGTTTGTAGAGTTTTAGCTTGTTTACCAGCAGTTTCTACTTCCTTGTTATAGACTTTTATTTCTTCTTCAAGTTTTTTTATTTGGTTATTTCTTTCGTCGATTTTACTTTTAAGAGTTTCAGTCGTTGTTGCAGTTTGGGCAATAGCAATACTACCTGAAAGAATAATTATTAGAAAAAGTATATATTTTTGCCATCTCATTTTTATAGTTTTAGTAGTGCGTTATTTATTCTATTCACGCTCTCATTTTTACCAAAAACAGAAAGTAGAGTAAAAGGGTCTGGACTCTTTTCCTTGCCCGACAGTGAAACTCGTAGTGGCCATAGCACATCACCGCGACCCTGCTCTGTTGCATAGTCAAAAATGTGGGCTTTTATTTTCTCGGCATCTGCAAACTCTGACTCGTCTAGACTAGAAAGTTTTTTTGAGACCCATGTCAGATGTTTTTTAGAGTTTTCTAAACTACTTCCCTTCCATGAAAGCAGGGCAGGGTCGCACACTGGAGAGTTGAAATAAAAATCAAACTCCACTACCCCAGCCTGTGTTTCTACATCTCCCCATTTTGAAATATGATCAAAAATTATTGCAGAAATTTTACTAACAAAATCTTTGTCGTTTAGTTTTGCACTTTCTTTTATACTGCCACAATTTCTAAGACGAGCCAGAATCTCCTCTGTTACAGTTTCCTTCGGAAGTAGCTTCATATGCTCTTTGTTCATCCAGTCTAGCTTCTCTTCGTTGAAAGCGCCTCCAGCTTTCTGGATTTTAGAAATATCAAAAGCTTGTATTAGTTCTTGTTTACTAAACACTTCTTGCTCTGTACCTGGGTTCCAACCGATAAGTGCTAGAAAGTTCATCATGGCTTCTGGCAAATATCCCTCAGTTCTGTACTCTAGAATATCTTTAGCACCGTCTCTTTTACCAAGCTTTTTTGTTCTGTCGTCTTTTAGTATCGGTGGAAGTGTTACAAAAACAGGATATGGGATTTTAAGTGCGTCGTATAGTGAAAGAAATTTGGGCATACTTGAAATAAACTCATCTGCACGCATAATGTGAGTTACTCCCATTTTTAGGTCATCTATAATATGCGCAAAGTTATATGTAGGATAACCATCTGCTTTTATTAAAACAAAATCGTCTAGAGCTTCTGGTCCCGCCTCTAGTTCTCCACGCACAGCATCAGTCCACTTGTATCTTTTTATTTCTGGAGTTTTAAGTCGAAGTGGTTTTGTGCCGTCCCATGTTCCAAATGTTTCTGGTCTGTGGTCACGATACAAGAAAGGTCTTTTCTCTTCCTCAGCTTTTTTTCTAAAAGCATCTAGCTCTTCCTGAGTATATGGATCTGGGTACGCCAAACCTTTATCGATAAGAACTTTTGCATACTCTAGGTAAGATGGAAGTCTTTCTGACTGTATTACTGTACCAAACTCACCAGGGTTTTCTGGACCTATGTCCCAGTCGATACCAAGCCATTTTAGAGACTCCTGTATGTGTCCAATAGAGCCTTCTACTTCGCGGGCCTTGTCAGTGTCTTCGATACGAAGTATAAAAGTTCCGCCCATTTTCTTAGCATACAGGTAAGCAAAAAGTGCAGTGCGTACACCGCCTATATGCATAAAGCCCGTAGGACTTGGGGCAAATCTTGTTACTACTTTTTTATCTGTCATTTTTTTATTTTAACTTTCGTGTTGTAAGCCGATTGCGATGAGCTCTTCAGCAATCAATCTCGCAGAATCTTTTCTAGCAAAGTTTTTTGCAGATTCTTGCATCTTTTCTTTTTCAGTTGTTACAGCTCTTTGTATTTCGGCTAGCAATATTCCTGGGGCAAGATTCTTTTCTTCTATCACAAACGCTGCCCCACTTCTAGCATACGAATAGGCATTTGTTTTCTGGTCGTGACTTGTTGGTTCTGGTATGGGTATTATGATACTAGCCCGGCCCCAAGATGCTATTTCAAATATAGTTGAACCTGCCCGTGATACTATCACATCTGCTGCCCCCGCCGCCATACGTAGTGTAAGGGCGTTTAGGTACGGTATAGCTACATATCTATTTTTGTGTTCACTGTTTAGTAGTACTACCTGTGAAGTCTCTTGGATAACAGAAATATTTTTAACACCAGTCTGATGGATGACCTGATATCTTTTTACAAGCTCAGGTAGTGCATCCATGATAGCGCTGTTTATGAAACGTGCTCCCTGTGAACCTCCTATAACAAAAACTGTAGGTAAATCTTTTGTGAAATTAAAATGTTCGTGTGAACCCGCCACTTGTGGCTCTTCGATTTCTTTTCTTATTGGGTTACCAGTATAGGCTGTCTTTTCTGGCTTGAAATACGATGCAGCGTCTGGGTATGACACCGCAACTTTTTCTGCAAACTTTCCAGCCCAAGTGTTAACTTTTCCTGGAATACTATCTGATTCATGTATCACTACAGGAATTCTGAGTAGTCTTGCCGCCATAAGAGCTGGGAAGCTTACGTAGCCACCCTTTCCGAAAACTACGTCTGGATAAATAAGGAATATTCTCCATGTTGCAGAAAGTACACCAAAGAAAGTGCTGAAAAGATCCATGAAATTCAGGATCAAGTTTGGAAGAGTTTTGTCTTTACGAATCTTACCAGCACTAACATTCATAAAAGTAATACTGTTTTCATACAGCAAATTCTCATCAAAAGGTTCAGTAGACATGTAGTAAAGCTCTGGCTTTATAAGTCTGTTTTCTTTTGCTAGTTCATTTAGCTTTTGTGCTACCGCAATAAGTGGATAAAAATGCCCAGCACTACCACCACCTGTTAGTAAAATTTTCATTTATTTTTTCTAAATTTAGAAATATTAAGGACAATACCTACCTCTGCCAGTGTCATAAACAGAGCCGTACCTCCATGACTTATAAAAGGCAAAGTTATGCCAGAAAGTGGCAAAACCCCCACCATGGCGCCAATATTTACAAAAGCTTGGGTTGATATCATTATAACAATTCCAACAACCATTAGTCTACCGAAATTATCTGGAGTATTTGAAGCGATTTTGAGACCCCTGACTGCAAAAAATATAAACAAAAGTATTATGCTCGTGGCACCGACAAAACCAAATTCTTCGGCAGCAACTGCAAATATAGAATCCCCTATAGGTTCTGGCAATACATTAAATTTCTGAATACTTTGTCCGAAACCTCTTCCGAACATTCCCCCACTTCCCACCGCGATAAGTGACTGCTGTATCTGGTAGCCACTTCCGAGAGAATCACTTGCTGGGTTTATAAATGTCATGATTCTACTTTTTACATACGGCCTCTGCATAGCCAAAACGCCAATACCCAAAATACAACAGATACCAAGAACGAGAATATGTTTCCACTGTCCACCACTAGAAAGGTAGATAGCAAACCCAGCAAACACTGTGATCATAAAAGTATCCGTATCTGGCTGGATAAGCAAAACCACCGCAACAATCCCTGAGAGAATCATAAAAGGTAAAAGTCCGTACCTGAACTGTTTTACTCTGTCTTTTACTGAGGCAAGCCATGCAGAAAGGAAAATAACATAACCTATTTTTAGAAATTCTGATGGCTGGAAAGAAAGTGAGCCAATTTTTATCCATCTGTGCGCTCCTCCATGAGCAAAACCCACACCAGGAGCAAAAACGAGTAACGTAGCAATAACAGAAAATATGAATATCGGGAAAGCAAATTTTCTATAAAGTTTATAGTCCAGTTTTGAAGTTATGAAACAGGCTATCGATCCAAAAAGCAGACCGAAAACTGTCTGGTTGAAAGCTACCCCGGCGTATTTTACTGACTGTTTTGAAAGTAGACCAAGTGAGGCAGAACGGAATATCAAATATCCCCCAATAACGAGAATAAGTACTGATACTAAAAATGGAATATCAACTTTGAGTTTTTTCATTTGCAATTTTTTCTTGCTTTATTTCTTCATCTACATCAGAACTTACTTTTTCTAGTGCTTGAACTACCGAAAGATCTGGAAAAACTCTTTTTAATTCAGCAACAAATTTTTTCCAGTGTGGCACACGCTCAGGATCATCAGGATTATAGTCTTCAAAATATGCATTATATATTATTTCCCGATCGATTCCTAATTCACAAAGTCGTCTAAGCTTTCTTCTTTCTTTTGAATAAACAATATAATCATCATTACAAAGTTCAGATGTGATTTCTTCCGTTACTGCTTCATTTAACCATACCCATTTTCTTCCATTGATTTTTCCACTCTCATGATCGATTTTTGTATACATTAAACCAACTTTCTGATTTCTTATTCTTATATCCTTCACTTGCTCCGAATCAGTAATGGTAGTTTTTAGAATTGTCACGCCAGACAAGGCATGAATTACTTCGTGTAAAATTACATGAGGTAAGGCATCTAAACTAGTATTTAGATCAAACTCAATACTCTGCAAAGCAGAATTATGTGCACCCTCAGCATTTCTCTCTACGAAAAAAGAATCATAACGTCCTATCCTTTGAGAATTAAGTGTTTTGAGAGCATACTCCAAGTCTCTTTTAATTAAGCCGTTTCTTATACCTTCCTCTAACAATGAATCAACTCTGGTCATAATTTCTTCCCAACTTTCATCTAACAATTCTTGCCTTTGCTCAT
>JACCDV011163892.1_pt1 | contig 15274 bp, 14 predicted proteins | sample 7446131 | NCBI WGS metagenome assembly JACCDV01 (sample SAMN15323448, study PRJNA562643) | freshwater metagenome | isolation source: river surface water | place: USA:Blue River Watershed | collected 2017-08-17 | reverse complement strand
GATATCTCAAAATGGAATGTATCTCATGTTGAAGATATGTCCTATATGTTTTCAAATTCACAATTTAATAGGGATCTTTCTCAATGGGAGGTATCTCATGTAAAAAATATGCCTTATATGTTTTTTAATTCAAAATTTAATGGAGATATCTCTCAATGGGATGTTTCTAATGTAAAAAATATATCTCATATGTTTGTGCATTCAAAATTTAATGGAGATATCTCAAAATGGAATGTATCTCATGTTGAAGATATGTCCTATATGTTTTCAAATTCACAATTTAATAGGGATCTTTCTCAATGGGATGTTTCTAATGTAAAAAGTATGTCTTATATGTTTTTTAATTCAAAATTTAATGGAGATATCTCAAAATGGAATGTATCTCATGTTGAAGAGATGTCCTATATGTTTTCAAATTCAAAATTTAATGGAGATATCTCAAACTGGAATATTTCTAATATTGAAAATATTCTTAAAATTTTTGAATATTCAAAACTAAAAAAAGAAAATAAATTACCTTACTGGTATTTACCCACTCAAAAAGAAAGAGTTGAAGCTTATTTGAAATCTCAAGCTATCAAAGAAAGAAAAAATATAGAAGTTTTTCTAAATTTATCAACTATTAATGAGTTTGATAAAAAAATAAAATCGAATAAACTATAAAGTATGAAAAATAAAATTATAGTAATTGATAAAAAACATTTAAAAAAATTAATCGAAGAAGAAATTAAAAAACATGGTACTGAATGTGATCTCAATCATATTGACACTTCAGCTATTACCAACATGAAAGAGTTGTTCAAGAATTCTCTATTTAATGGAGATATTTCAAAATGGAAAGTCTCTCAAGTTGAAAACATGAAAGATATTTTCACTGGTTCTGCATTTAATAAAAATTTATCAAATTGGCAAATCAATCAAGTTAGATGTTTTGAGGAAATCATAAATTGTTCTAATATGAGTTATGAAAACTTTTTAAAAATTGATACTACAAAAACTTATTCTAAAAAAATACCAGAAATCATGTTTCAACCCAACATATATTCACAATATGAAAACTTACATATAGAAGCTGTAAAGGTGGATTTACCAAGTGAAACTACTAAAAAAATTGAAGATTTTAATGATTTATGTTCTATTTATGAAAAATTAAGCCTAGAGGAAAAATCTTTATTATTAAATTATTCAAATAAAATGAAGATTGTTTTATATAATGATAATATCTCTTTAATAGAAAAAGAAAAATTAGTTAACTTATCTCATAGGAATACATCTTATTTTAAAACCAGTTTATACTTTGATTATCATTCTATGGATATAATGGATGAAACAAAAGATAAATTAAAATTGTTAGAGCCCATTTTTACATCTTACTCTAAGATGAATGCCTCAGAGCAAATGGTGCTAATACAATTTGTGGGGCTGATAAAAAACATTCTGTATAAAAACAATATATCTTACGATGAAAAAGACATGTTTGCAGAACAAATGACAAATCATCTTAAGGAGATTTTTCCTGATTATGTAAAAGATAAATTAAGTGAAGTTGAACAAGCTCTAATTCGTGCTAAAAATTTGAAAGAAAATTTGAAAAAAAGATTTTAAAAAAATAATCATTTTTCTTTTGTTATGTCAATTCATAAAAAAATTTAAACTATTACATTTTGGGCATTGCATTTGAATCTTTCAAAGTTTATTTATTTTAACATAAAAGTTATTAAAATACCAGTCCCAATAAGAATATATAATTCAGTCACATATTCTTGTATCTACTGAATCCATAATCAAAAAAGTTATAAAATGAATGGAGGACTCATGAATATTCTATGTTCAAAAAAGCTTGCTTTATAAACTTGCTTTTTATTTTCTATCCATTAAAATGAATGAGAATCTTAAGGAGATAAAATGTCAGACGACGAAGAAGTTTTTGTATCTAAAATTTTTGATTTTGAATTTGAAGAACAACAATATTATATTGTTGGCTCTCACCAACTTCATCCAGACTTTGAAAATTGCACCACATTCATTAATTTATCAGAAGGCTCCATCGTTTTTGATTTTGAAAAACCTTGGATGCAGAATTATGAAAGAGACCGTGATGGAGCAATCAGAGTATTCAGATTTCCTATCCCAGAGGCAGGTTTTCCACCTAATAGTGCTGAATTTTTAGACTCAGTTAAATTTGTTGGCTCTCAAATCATTGAGAAAGGTGCCAATATCAATATTTCTTGTGATAATGGTATTTCTAATACTGGTCTTTTTTTGACAGGAATTGTTCACTTATTGAATCAGAAATCTGGACTTAATGCAATTGAATATGTTAGAAGCAAGTATCATGATGATGCAGTCGATGATATCACTCAACTCATTTATTGCAAATATGCTATGAATATCGATATTCCCCAAATTGATTTACCTTTTGTGAAAATATTTGAAGATTCTTTCAAAAAAACACATGGTCAAAGTATTTCATCAGCAATGAATCAAGCAGGTGGTTTTGACCAAATTGGTCAGGCTATTTATGATGCCGTGGAAAATTATGAATCAAAAATTGCAAATTATGAATCAAAAATTGTTTATCAAAATTCTACTGCTCATACCAGCACCCCATATTTTCAAAACAATTCATCTCCAAACAATAGTAAGTTAGCCAACTTGTCTTTTGGTAACAAGCAAGCAATCGTTGAAGATGAATCATCTGAACTTAAAATACAACCCATTAAAAAACCTGTATCAGAAGAGCCCGTCATATCTACGAATGTTTCAGAGCCTTCCCCTACCGTGATTAATGATGGATTACCTGTTATTGGAAAAATGAAACGTAATTTTTAATTTAATTTAAAAATAACTCTAAATAGGGTTATTTTTTTTATTTAAATTTTTAGTAATGTCCAGTTTGACACTTAATATAAATTGAAAAAATACACATTCATTAAAAAGATGGCTATTCGGAAAAACGTGTGGAAATTTAATTAAAAAAATTCAAAAAAATACCCACAAATTTCAGCATCCGTATCGTTTAGGACATAGGTTACGCAGAGTTTTTAAGGTTTCGCGTTATCCCCAAAGCCTTAAAAACATCTGTCGCAATCATAGACTCAAGCCCAGGAGTCTCAGTAGTCCAAAGGAAATTGATATCAAGTGATAAATGACAAGAAAGAAAATAATTTTTAGTTTTTTGAATAATTAACGATATACATATGATTTATTTTATCAAAATTTTATTTTAATGAGAAATATATTTTTTACAAAATCAAACTGGACAGTACTATTGAATTTTGAATGTGCTTGACTAAATTCAGATTTTTTTTATGATTACACATAAACTCTAAGCATGATTAATTTTAAATCTATTTATGAACTCAAAGATTCAACTCCCACCCAGTAAACTCCATACATTTATTCTTCATTTTTTTACCTTTACCATATGGGGGGCCTTTATGGGGAGTTGTGTATTTTGGTATTTAAAATTACATGAAACATCTTATGCAATTCCTGTTCCAGATTATGCTACAGTTGTAGACACCCAAACGACACTTCCTAAATCTGATATCATGGTTTTATTTGGCCCTCATGCACAAACAGAGGTTGTTCAGCAAATTGATCCTATTATTAATAAAATAAAAGTTTCTGGTATTGTTTATCACCCCAACCTTGAGCAAAGATTCATCATGATTTCTTTTCTTCCAAGCGAAGCAGATAAAGCAAAGCCAGTTTTCACAAAAATTTATCAAATAGGTTCTATGCTATTGGAATACACAATTAAAGATATTCAACTCAATTATTTTGTGATTTCTAAGGATACAGAAGAGTTAAAAATTGAATTAAGTAAAGATCCTCTGATTGACAAATATCCTTTTAATGGCATTTATATCAGTGCCAGACAAGATGATAAAAATAAAATTGGGGGAGGAAATATAAATGTTTCACCGATTAACAATATTACGATTGTGCCACAAGCTATTGAGCTTGTTGATGGTGAACAACACATTGTTGATCAAGATATGGTAGAAGAGCAAAAAAACAACGGCGGATTTACTAATTTTGGTACTCATTCAGTTTTCAAATAAAATACTTTTACATTTTTATAAATCATTGGTATAATAAAAATAATCAATGAGGCATTTATGATTTATAAAGATTTATTTCAAACACATAAAAATTTCAACATTAAGAAGTCTTATAATCCATACAAAGAAGATACATTAGAGTTTTGGTTATTGCAATTCATCATTTCATTTTATGAGTATATTGATCACCGCAAAAATTTGAACAAAGAATTAAAATTTTCTTTTAATAGAGAAAACTTTAAATTTGATAACAATTTGCATGCACGCATGCATTCCATATCAATCGACCTGATTCTTGATTATCTCAAGCATCATCAGCACTTCTATCTTTTTAATGCTAGCTCCTCTTATAATTTAGTAGAAAGAGCAATTCATTTAGGTGTTATGAATGACTGCTTATCTTATGCCAAAAAAAATCAAGAAATTAATCGTCCTCAAGTAGGTACTTTTTGGGAATTTGGACTTGTTGATTTTAATAATGAAAATATTCATCAACAAATTGATAGAATGATCACAAAATATCAACGAATGAATCAACAACAAGGTGTTGATAATTATTTATCTTTGAAAAAAGGATTGATTACCACCACTGAATTCAAGAAAAAATATAAAATTCCCCATATTTCTTCACGAGAAGAAAATAATGAAACCATTCTTGAAATTCATAATCTTTCATTGAACCAACTCAACCAAATAGAATCATTACCGATTTTTAGTTGGAGTCAACCCAACTATGGACTTTCTTTAGAAGACAGAGGAATTATACATCATTGCTTGGATGCCATGTCATTTATTGAGCATAGTATTCCTTTGGCTGATACCTACTTGTTTGGGTATGACCAACTTGGAAACTTAACGGTTTTCCATGCTTTTCAAAACGATGGTGCTTTCAAAAAAGGTGATGTTATAGATGAAAAAGATCTTGATTTTATTTTCTCGGTCCCTGCTGGTTCAGCCATGATTTTTCAAACGAAAGCGTTTGAAAATGAATCACTCGAAGAAAAGTTTCATTGTAAACTTAATGATCAAGAAAATGCTTTATTGCCTTCCAATTTTTGGAGCAATAATGTTTTTATGAAGTATGCGCAACGTGACATCGAAGAAATGAGCATCAAGGAGTTTAAGTACATGATTGCTAATCGATACATCACACATTTAGAAAAAGACTCTATTTGGGCAATGATGTTCAATCACGATTTTGCTCAAAAAAATAAATATCAAGTTTCTGGCTTTGATGTTTTTCTCCTCAATTATCTTTCTTATTTACAAGAAAACAAGAATCTTCTAAATCATCATTATGTTCAAGAAGTTGTAAATAAACTTGCACATAAATTCAATGTTGATAATCATATTGATAACTTATTTGCAAACTATTTTGATTATTTCAAGAAAAAATATTCTTCTGAAAATCATATTGTCAATTCTTATGAAGAAGAGAAAAATTTTGATATTGATCTTGATTTTGATATTGATTTGGACCAAGAGCTTGAAATGGAATCAAGAAAAAAATCTTTTGAGCAAATTAGTAATATATTCTTTGTGGGACAAAAAAAATTCGATGTCTCTCATGAAACTTTAATATCTGTGATTTCTTGTCTTCCTAAAATGATTAGGCAAAATGCCAATCGTTTTTGTGGAATTTTCACAAAAACATTGTTAGCAACCTTCCATTCCTTAGAACATGATAATTTTGAACCATATGAGTTTAACTCTTTTACATCCGAAGATATTCATGCGAAATTTTCTGATATCACTTATTTTTATAAAACAATTTCGCATAAAGTAGGATGTGAAATATTTAATCCTCAACAAGTCAATGAGCAAGGATTCTTCAAAAAAGAAAGTAGCTCAAAGATGAATCTCCACCAAATTAAACCTAATTATTGGATGTTGAGACATCAGTACTTCTTAGATAAAGAAGAAAGAGATTCTTGGCTTAAAAGTTATTTCATTGAAGAGTTTGAGAAAAAAATGCCCAAAGAATATTATTTTTCTCATCTCATGGAATATTGGCAAGATTTTAATCAAAAATCATTGGTTGTTTCTGAAGTCAAAGACATGAATTTTGAATACAGAATTTTCATCAAAGATAATCAACCAATTGTCTCAACTCCTTGTTTTAGAAATACACATCCATATAACAATACCACAGAAGCTTTTAATCCTCATTTGGTTGATGGTCATTCCTCTCAAGTCAAAATTAACCATGCATTAAGTCAATTCGTTGTAGATAAATATATTGCTTTTGCAAGAAATTTTTCTTCTGAAATTGATGCAAAATATCCTCAATATAAAAATTATGTACTGGATGTATCTATTGATTTTTCTGCTCCTCATTTACAAGAATTTGCACAATCAATGAATTATTTAACCTTCAAGGATTTATTTATTGCATTCACAGAAGAAAAAATGGGGCACTATCGTGAACAATTAAAATCAATGCTTGAACAATGCCCAATTATTCCGATTGAAATCAACTCATTCAATTGGAGTGGTTGTTATGAAATCAGCATGAAGCATTTTTGTGAGGCAATTGTTAAACCTCAAAACATACAAAAAATAACTTATGGTGATAAGGTCAAAATAAGAATGTAAAAGAGGCCAATGGCCTCTTTTTTTATATTTTTTTGATTTTTTTAGGTTGATTACTTTCAGAAATATTCAAACTATTTTTAATGATGTGTTCTTCTATCAATACTTTAAATTCATGAAATGAACTAGGATTTTTTTGATGTACAGAAATCAATTTTTCTTTTAGCTCTTGATCATTAATTTGCTTAAGATTTGTTTTAGTAAAAGAGTTAAATACCTCATTTTGTTTCAAATCATAAATTCTTAATAATATTTTTTCATCATTTTGTATTTTTTTAGGTAATTGGTTATAAGAGTATCTTAAGATATCAATATTTTCTTCAATAAATTTATCATCAATCATTTCTAACGCAATTTTAGGCATATTTAATGCCTGAATATCTCGACTTGATAAAGCTTTAAAATTTTCTTTAATGTATGCGTAATTCTCAGGATTAGAAAAATAAGATGCAGGAATGTGAATTGCAAATTCTGTTCTCCATATTTTTTCTATAAATATTTGTTTATTTTGTATTTTTTCTGGAAATATTTCATATAAAAAAGAGCCAGCTTTTCTCAACTTCTCAAAAAAATCATCATCGTCAATAAACTCTTTTAAAATATGAGGTATTTTACTATTTTTTAAATTCTCTATTTTACTACTGTATTGAAATTGTCCCCACCCACCATTATGATAAGAATTAGAATATTCAGAAATCAAATAATACAAGACATCTTTGTTATGTTTTAAACTTTTATCCATTGCAGTTAGATTATCAATAAAATGAACAATAGTTTCACGATGAGTTGTACGTAACTTAGTATGCAGATCTTGAAAGTTTTTAAAAGAATGAATTTTTGCTTCTATAAACTCATGATGATATGAAGCATACGAATCTTGATGAAAACTCAGAATGATTTTATGGAAATCTGAAAAATTAGTCTCATGATATTTTCTTAATTCATGGTCTTTATAAATTCTCCACATAATCTCAGGATTTTTTGGAATAATTTTCTCAATCACCATCTTATTTTTTAATTCATCTTGGGTTAAATTTTTTAAATTCTTGGCATCAGAGACATGTGAAAAATAATATAATTTACAAAATGTATTTTCTTTTTCTACACTACTCCATTCATTCCAAGCTTTTTTCCAACCTGATTTATCTAACCAATCAATGATATCAATTTCCTTCATTTTTTCCTCAAATTTTTATTTTTTTAGGTGCAAATTGTCTAAATTCACTATTTTTAAAATTAAACTCTTGTTTAAAATTTTCTTCTATTTCTTGCCATGATTGACATGACATAATCGACTCTAGTCGATGATTTTCTGCTTTGTAGTCAGTGATTTGACCATATTTGGCAATTTGTGTACCAAACTCTAATATGCGAAAAGCATGCCATATTGATTTTTTGCCAATATATGGATTGAAATCTTTTTCAACTAAAAACTTTTTCTTTCCTTTCACCCATGAGTTAGAAGATTTTTGTGAAATATTGTGTCTTAATTTATCTTTTTCAATGAAATCATTTATCATAACTTCTAATTGAAAATTATCATACCAGTTATTTTTTTGCAAGACCTTATCAGCTTTTAACATCATGGTCTCTAAAGCATTTATTTCATGTGCTTTTGTCATTTCTTCAAATATTTTTTTGTTGAATAAATGAATATCTATAGGTTTTGTCGAAGACAACGAATCTTTTACTTCTTCCAATGTATAAAAATCTGAAATGACAATTAAATCTATATCAGATTGTTCATTAGCAGTCTCATATACATGAGAGCCATATAAACAAATAACTGTATCTTTTAATTCTTTTTTAATTTGAATCACTTTCTTTTTCCCGATATTTTATCAATTATATCAAACAACATGGTTAATGCAATTACTCCATATTGATTTATAATTTTTTTACCTTTTTCAATCCTTCTAAAGTAAATTTTATCTGACTTTCAGATATTGATGATAAATTTAGCACATCATCAATATATTTTATCTCTTTTTGAGCGCTGTATTTTAAAATGGCTTGAATCCTTTCTTCTTGAGTTGGTAAATTCCAATAAGGTAATTGACCATTTTTTTCTAAAGCAGATTGAGTAAAAATACTCTGCATATTCATTACACTTGAAACGTCCCATTGTGAAATATCTCCCTTAAATTCAGACAATGAAAATAAATATGACATATCATTTACACTAGAAGTATTCCACGGAGAAATATTTCTATTAAATTGAGAATTCAAAAATAAACCAGACATATCTTTTACTTTAGAGACATCCCATCTTGATATATCTTGATTAAATTGTGAGTCATAAAACATATAACTCAAATCTATCACATTTGAAGTATCCCATTGAGATATATTTCCGTTAAATCTTGACATATTAAACAAACAAGACATATCTTCTATCTTAGATACATCAATATGATTCAAATCACATTCATTTCCAGATAATTCCATTTCTTTTTTTATTAATTGTTTTAAATGTTCTTTATCTTGAGCAACTATTTTAGTTTTCATGATTTAATTTTTTTTTATCTTATATTTTATGTGATTTTATTTTTTTATCAACTTCCTGAAGTTGTGATAAATTTAAAAAATCTTCAATCTGTTTTTTTTGTTTTTGAGCATGATAATTCAAAAAAGCATTGACTCTTTCTTCTTCTGTGGGTAAATTCCAATAAGGTAATATTTTTTCTTTTTCTAATTGAGAAAATAAAAAAATATTTGTCATATCTTCAACATTAGATATATTCCATTGAGAGATATCTCCTTTGAATTTTGAACCAGCAAACATAAAGCTGATATTTTGTACATTCGAAACATTCCAAAATGATAAGTCTAATTGAAATTCAGAGCTATTAAACATATTAGACATATCTTTTACAGACGAAGTATCCCATTCATTGATATGAAGGTTAAATTGAGATGAAAAAAACATATTTTTCATAGAATAACAATTTGAAACATCCCAATCAGAAATATTGCCATTAAAATTAGAGTTTTGAAATAATCCAGACATATCCGTGATTTGAGATACATCAATATGATTTAAATCACATTCTTTCCCATTTCTATCAATTGATTGTTGAATCAAATCTGTTAAGTGAGTTTTATCTTTAGCAACAACTTTTTCAAAAGTTTTTTTCTTCTGAAAAAAAAATATTATTTGTTTAAAATTCATCATATCTTCTGGTATAAAGATTCTTTTTTCTCACCAAACAATTGAAGTTGTTGCTCTTTTATTTTATCAGTAATCGCTTTTTTATCGCTCACTTGTTCAATTAAATGATGAGCTATTTCTTCAGATGGTGTTCTGATTTGTTTGAAAAAATAATTATAAAGTGATAAAACATTATTTTTGAAACTTGCCAACTTAAACTCTGTTTGTGAATGTAATGTTTCTTGTATTTTATACAACATTATTTTTTCAGCAGTTGTCTTTGCCAGCATTTCTCCTGTCAGTATTTGACACAAACGCGAAGAGAGCATCATACCTGAATTCAAAGCTCTAAAATAAGGCACACCAATAGCGGCATCACCACATAAAAACCAAGATGTATTTTTTTCTTTATTTTCATGAATAAAGCTGGTTGCCTTATAAGCATTGAGTTGAAGTTTTGTCACCTTCATATCTTCTAATTCTAGGTCTTGTGCATGTATTTTTTTTTGTGATAAATAAAAATTGATTTGATGGTTAACTTTTTTCATTACATCTCTTTTTCTTTCATCTTCTATCTTATCAATTTCATCTGAAGATAGTTGGTTAATTTTCACTGGATCTTTGAATGTTGCATGCGGAAAATCTTGATATTCTTGAGGAGTTAAAAAAATTCTCAGAGAAATAGGAGTCATTTCATTTTTTCTTTTACCAACATATTCAAAAGAAGAGAATGTTGAATTTTTTTGAAAGTGTGCTGTTTGCCTCTTACCAAAAGATTTTATTTTTTCACTGGATTTCACATCCATTTTTACCTCCAAAATATTTTGCAAGGTTTGCTCTTGAATATCTTTTTCAGGAAACATCTCCTTTCTCAATCTTGATTTTGCTCCATCCACAGCAATGAAATATTTACAATCCGGATGTTTTTCTTCAGCCATTTTCATAGATTCAATATTTTCGTATTGAATATTCACTTGCAAGGATTGTGCAAATTTCTTTAAAGAATCCTCTAATTCATTTGTCCTAATAAACAATGATTTAGAAAATTCTGGAATTAGATATTTTGTTTGAGATACTTCAGAAATAAACTTATCATAATGCTGTTTAAATTCTGAAGATATGTTCATGTTTTTAGCATATAAAATCATGCTCCAATTATCAAGACGCAAAACATGACTTCTTACATATTCTGGATTTTTTTCATAAACAATCACTTGTGCATCAGGTTGCCTTAATTTTAATTGAATTGATGTCCATAAGCCAACAGGGCCAGCACCAACAATCACATATTTTTTATTATTTTGCATAGACTCCTCATATTTTTTTCACTTTTTTAACATTGTTTTCCATGTCAATATCCATGCTTAAATTAATTTCTAATTCTTGCATCTTTGTATTGGCATAAACACTAAAAAATTGTGAATTATTTTTTTTAAAATCCTTGAAATCATGGAATATTTTAGCTTGACAATATGCAATGAAATTCTCTTCTTTAATGTTTAAAACATCTAATGTTCTTTTCTCAATAGATCTTTCACCGGAAAATATTTTTTCCATTTCTGGTGAATAACCTCTTTTTTGATATAAGCTTGAAAGCTTAGGATTTTTTTGTAAAAGATCAACGTAAAATTCAACAATATAATCTAAACTTTTTTCTTTGTAATATTGTTTTTTATATGTATTATTTTCGTTAAATAAATTTTTTAATGAAAACCCGCCATGCTCTAATAAATATTTTATATTTTTTTCATCTTGATAATCACAAGCATATAATAATGCTGCACTGGTGTTATTATACAAAGAAAAATAATAAAATTTATCATCAAAATAGGGAATAAACTCTGTCCAACCTGTATGTTGACGGTTTACTAAAATTAAAATAAATGACGATGATATAGGATAAGTACATTCAAAAGCATCAAAATTTTTTTTTGCAATTCTACCTTTTTGTTTTGAGGTGATATTTTTCCATAAATCAAAAAATCGATTAACCTCTGCAATATTATTCTTTTGACATTCTAACGTTAAATTAATTTTTGATATTTCAGTATAACTCATATAATTCATTATAAATGATTATGAAAAAAATTCAAGTTTAGATTTTAGGAATGTTTTTCTTTACATAACCGTTTAAGAATTCCAAATCTTTCAAAATCAAAGAGTTTTATTTTTGTGCCTTAGGCATGTTTCACAATGTGTGAATGCAAGCGGCCGTTCTTGCTGAATAAAAATCATTTTTCAAATAAAAAAAGCCTTTTTTTCCCCGTTTAGCAACTCTTTTGACTTGGTATTTGAAAACATTCATGTTGTTGCCAAGGTAGGAGAAGTTGAAGGCGGGAAGAAATTTTCTTCTGATGTTCAAACTTCCTTGCCCATTCTGGCAGATAAAGCTTATGTTGGATTGACCCATTTCAATGTGACAACTCCTGTTAAAAGAAATGAAAAAACCTATAAAAAAGACAAACTCAAAACCAAAGAAGACAACAAATCATTGTCTTCTAAATGAATCAAGGTAGAGCATGTCTTCGCCAGTATTAAATCTTGGAGAATACTCAAACAACTTCATTTTTATAGCAGAAAAATGATTGATTAATATTTATAATTTGAGCCAATTGATCAAATTAAATGAAGTAAAATCTCATTGAAAATAAGACAATTTTATTTTTAAATCATTGTGAAACAAGCTTCTTATATTTCCATATTGCATTTTTTCTATCCTCTTTCTTATCTAAATACCAATAAGGTTTTTGCGTGATGGCTGATTTCAAAAATAAGCTATCTAATCTCTCAACATTTGAGACATTCCACTGCGCAATATTTCCATTAAATGGTGAGTCATAAAACATAAACCCCATATTCACCACCTTTGATGTATCCCATTTGGAAACATCTCCATTAAATTTTGAGTCATTAAACAAGTAAGACATATCTTTCAATTGAGATACATCAATATGATTCAAATTACATTCATGACCGCTTTCGTTTATTTCTTGAATAATCAATGTTTTTAAATGTTCTTTACCTTGAGCTATTATTTTATTTTTCATGCTTTATATTTTATTCGATTTTATTTTTTTATCAACATCATGAAGTTGAGATAAATTCAAAAAATTTTCAATATAATTTTTTTCTTTTTGGATATGATATTGCAAATAAACATGAACTCTTTCCTCTTTAGTGGGTAAATGCCAATAAGGTAATTTATTTTCTTTTTGTAATTGGGAATCAGCAAATATATTATTCATATCTTGGACATTAGACACATCCCACTGCGATATATCTCCATTAAATTTTGAGCCATTAAACAAGTAAAACATATCTGTCCATTGAGATACATCAATATGATTCAAATCACATTCATTTCCCAAAAATTCCATCTCTTTTTGAATTAATTCTATTAAGTGGCTTTTATCTTTAGCAACTATTTTCTTTTTCATGATTTTTTCTTTATATTTTATTTGCTTTAATTTTTTTATCAACATCATGAAGTTGAGATAAATTCAAAAAATTTTCAATATAATTTTTTTCTTTTTGGACATGATATTTCAAATAAGCATGAACTCTTTCCTCTTGATTGGGTAAATGCCAATAAGGTAATTTATTTTCTTTTTGTAATTGGGAATCAGCAAATATATTCTTCATCTCATCTACATGAGTGATATTCCATTGCGAGATATCTCCATTAAATTTTGAATCTGAAAACATACCAAGCATATCTTTAACATTAGAAACTTCCCAATTTGATATATCTTGATTAAATTGAGAACTTGCAAACATATAAGACATATTTTTAACTTTAGAAACATTCCATTGAGATATATCACTATTAAATTTTGAACTCAAAAACATATAAGACATATCTGTGACATTAGAAACATCCCATTGCGAAATATCTCCATTAAATTGAGAATTATTAAAAATTCCACGCATATTTGTGACATTGGAAACATTCCATTGAGATATATCTTGATTAAACTGAGAATGTGAAAAAATATGAAGCATATCTTTCACGTTAGAAACATCCCATTTGGAGATATCTTGATTAAATTGAGAACTCATAAACATACCATAAATATCTTTCACATTATATACATCCCACTGCGATAAATCTCCATTAAATTGAGATTTATAAAACATAGAATTCATATTTTCAACTTTAGAAACATCCCATTGAGATATATCTTGATTAAATGTTGATTCAGAAAACATTGCTGACATATCTTTTACCTTAGATACATCCCATTGTGAAATATTTCCATTAAATTTAGAATTTTTAAATAACTCTGACATATCAATGATTTTAGATAAATCAATATGATTCAAATCACATTCATGACCGCTTTCGTTTATTTCTTTATTAATCAATTGTTTTAAATGATTTTTATCAATTGCTATAATTTTATTTTTCATGATTTATATTTTATTGAATTTAATTTTTTTATCAATAATAATTTTTCAATCTTTTTTATTTTTAAAATTACTTTTCAAAAATTTTTTTTGTGATCCTATTTTATTAAATTCATAATTTTGTTTTTTTCTTTTTGATAGGTTCATATTCTTTCATATCAAGCTGCTTCAATATATCATCGTGTTCAATATTAATTTTTTTTATTTGTCTCTTGTACTCATTTTCTGATGCATATTTTTCTCTTTTATTTTTATCGTCAATACACCAAGGCACTTTTTTGTTTATTTTTGCTCTATATAACATCAATTCAATTTCTTCTAAACTTTGAATATTCCAATCAGATATATTTTGATTGAATTTTGAATATGTAAACATATAAGACATATTTTTAACTTTAGATACATCCCAATTAGAAATATCTGAGTCGAATTGACTAAAACTAAAACATCCCTTCATGCTCTCAACACTAGAAACATTCCACTTAGAAATATCTCCATTAAATTTTGAGTTTTTAAACATAAAAGAGAAATCTTCAACATTTTGAGTATTCCATCTAGATATATCTTGATTAAATTGAGAGCCAGCAAACATCCATTGCATTTGCTTAACATTTGATGTATCCCATTGAGATATATCTCCATTAAATTTTGAATTATAAAATATTTCTGACATATCTGTTATCATGTAAGTATCAATATGATTCAAATTACAACGATAACCATTTCTATCAATAGCTTGATTAATTAATACCAATAAATGCTCTTTATCTTGAGCAATCACTTTGTTAAAGTTTTTCTTAATCAAAAAACAATTAAAAAATCGAATCATATTCATAGTTTATGCACTCTTTTGCTTTTTTGATCTTCATGAAAATTTGCAATATTGTGAGTTATTTGTATATAATCTTTTTCCGCGTGATATTTAATAGGCATGTTTCACAATGTGTGAATGCAAGCGGCCAATCTTGCTGAAAAAAAATCTCTTTTCAAATGAATCAAGCCTTTTTTGCCGCGTTTAGCAACTCTTTTGACTTGGTATTTGAAAACATTCATG
>JACCDV010748985.1_pt1 | contig 15287 bp, 15 predicted proteins | sample 7446131 | NCBI WGS metagenome assembly JACCDV01 (sample SAMN15323448, study PRJNA562643) | freshwater metagenome | isolation source: river surface water | place: USA:Blue River Watershed | collected 2017-08-17 | reverse complement strand
GCACCACGAACAATTCCTGTAGCCACTTGTTTTACATTAGCCGAAGGATGAGCAATGATGAAATCTTTCCCTCCTGTTTCGCCTACAATTCTTGGGTAGGTTTTATAATGGTGAATGTTGGTTCCAATTTTAGCCCAAATGTCTTTAAACACATGAGTGGATCCTGTAAAGTGAACCCCTGCAAAATCACGACTTGCCAAAACGGTATCGGTTACCATTAAAGCGTCTCCAAAAACCACATTGATTACCCCATCAGGTAAACCTGCTTCTTTGAAAATATCAATAATAATTTTAGCTGAAAAAACTTGGCTATCACTTGGTTTCCAAACCACAACATTTCCCATCATAGCAGCACTTGCGGGTAAATTCGCCGCAATAGCTGTAAAGTTGAATGGGGTGATGGCATAGATAAAACCTTCAAGGGGTCTATATTCTAAACGATTCCAAACAGACGAGTCAGAGGTAGGTTGGTCACTATAAATTTGCGACATAAATTCTACATTGAAACGCAAAAAGTCAATCAATTCACATGAAGCATCAATCTCGGCTTGGTGAATCGTTTTAGATTGTGCTATCATTGTTGCAGCATTAATTCTAGCTCGGTAAGGACCTGCAACTAATTCGGCTGCTTTTAAGAAAATGGCTGCGCGTTGTTCCCAAGCCATGTTTGCCCATGCTTGTCTAGATTCTAAGGCATTGGCAATCGCTTTTTCTACATGTGATTGCTCTGCTAAATGGTAGGTGCCCACGATGTGTTGATGATCGTGTGGTGCCGACATCGTTCGGGTATTTCCAGTTCTAATTTCTTCTCCTCCAATGTATAATGGAACATCGATAGTGGTATTCCACATTGTTTTGTAAGCGTCTAGCACTGCTGCTTTTTCAGCAGAATTAGGTGCGTATGTTTTTACGGGTTCGTTGACTGCTTTTGGCACTTGAAAAAATCCTTTTAGCATAATAATAGTATTAAAAAATCTGTCTAAAGAGCAGATTTGAATTAGAAAATTGAAAAATAAAATTATTCTGAATCTTGCGAATAATTTAAACTATTACAAAAGTACAAAGGATAATTCAATAAAAAAGATAATAGAAAGGAATAAATTAAAATTTATTCAATGAAATGTGTTCTTAATTAAGGGCAAAAGGAGCGCTTAATCGAAATGAAGGTACTATTACTTTGAAAGTTTTAGTTGTAGTAAAGTTAATCATATTGAAATGTCCTTTCATTGCGCCATGTGGAGAAGAAAGTAAACAACCAGAACTATAGGTGTAAAATTCTCCAGGTTTTAATACGGGTTTTTTCCCAATTACACCTTCGCCATCCACAATTTCTAATTCATTTAGCGAGTCGAATATTTCCCAATGACGAGAAACTAATTGTACAGAGTCTTTACTGTGGTTTTCAATTTTAATTTCATAACTAAAGGCAAAATGAATTCGATAGTTCTTAAAGTAAGTACCTTCAAAACTAGTCAAAACAGAAATTTTTATGCCTCTTGTTATTTGAGAAACCATAATAAACAATTCAAATATGAATAATGATTGTCACAAATTTATTAAAAAATGGTTTTGCTTCGACAATTATAGTGTGAAATGTTTTATTTAATTGATTATATTTAAGGATGTTGCGCTTCCTATTCCAATAATGTGATCGTATCGGTCAGTGTTTTCTTTGTAATATACTAAAACAGTATATTGATTTTCAGTTTGAAAAAAATTGCCATCGATAGCATTTTCAAAATCGTAGGAGCCGTTTAATTTCACAGCCGAATATTCGAAGTTAGTAAATCCTTGTTTAATTAAGATTGCTTTTTCATAAATTGCTTTTTCTACGTTATATTCCATTTTATTTTCGGGAGTAAGGGCATAATTATTAAACATCCCAGTAATATAAATTTCGCCATCGGTAGTTCTATGCATAGGAGCAGAGAGGCTAAAGTAGACCCAGGAATAATCGGCTTCTATTTCATTATTCTCTGCAAATAATTTCCGTACAACAAAGTTTCCATTTACATCTGGCCAATTATAATAATTTGAATTGGCTCTAGCTTCATTAGTAAATAAATAGGTACTGTAAATTTCTTTTTGACTATCCACTCGTGAGATATTATTACTAGCTATTCTGATTTCATTGTTATCAAAATAAAGAAATTCATTTCCTGCCCAAAATTGGGTTTGATTATCATATTTATAAACTAAATCATTTCCAATAGTATATTGAGGAGGAATATTAGTAATAGCCGTTTGCAATTTTCCATTTTGAATTAGTACTGTTTTAATGTTTTTTAAAGGGTTTTGAAATGTGATAACATTTGATTTTATAGTGAATTCTAAATTGTGTTTAGAATCTAGACTCGAAATAGTTCGGGCTCTTCTAACTTGAATAGGAACGGTAACAAGGTCTTCGTACACCATAAATCTTCTGGAAAAAACAATTTCCTTACTTTCATTTAGTATCTTCAAGATGTAATTGCCACTGATTTTTAACTGTGTATTAGTGTTGGGAAGATTTAATTTATAATGAGAATAAATTTGTAAGGTATTAAATGAGCTAGTGGATTCTTGAATTCTTTGATTGTCTAATCCTTGTATATACTCTCTTTTTTGTAAATCGGAAGGTCTCCAATTATAGTCACAATGAACGATTTCATAAAAATAGGAAGCATCATTGCCAAAAAGATCGTCAAATTGCAATTGAAAAGATTCTCCTAATTTAAAAATAGGCACTACATTCTGCTTGTTTTGTACAAATGAAATGGTTTTGATATTGTAAGGCGCTACAATTTCAGTTTCTACTTGGGCGTTAGCCAAAATAAAGACAAGGAGCAATGATATTTGTAACAAATAGCGAATCATAATTGATTGGATTACGAAATGTAAATATAAGCAATTATTCGCTTAAGCTTATTTGAAACAAACTGGGATTATTTCTCCTGGAGCTAAGCAGTATTTCACGACTAATTCAGGACTTATTTTTTTAGTATAATCTTCTTCAATTACGGTAAAACCGATACTTCTTAATTTGTCAAAATAATCGCGTCCATATACTCTAACGTGATCGTATTGCCCAAAAATTTTTGCGCGTTCTTTTTCGTCGGTAATAGAGTCATCAGAAAAAGTTGTCGCTCTATTTAGGTCTTGCGGAATTTGAAGAATTGCCATTCCGCCTGGTTTTAAAACACGATATAATTCTTGCATGGCTTTGGTATCATCTGGAATGTGTTCCAAAACGTGGTTGCAAAATAGGATATCGTATTGATTATCTTCAAAAGGGAGATTGCAAATATCAGCTTTCACATCCGCCAATGGGGAAAACAAATCGGTAGTCGTATATTGAATGTTTTTTTGCTTTTTGAAACGTTTGTAGAACTCTTGTTCTGGTGCAAAATGGAGTATATTTTTTTTCTCAGTTGCCGTGAAAAAATCAGTTTCATTTTGAAGATACAACCAAAGTAAACGGTGTCTTTCTAATGAAAGTGTACTTGGAGAAAGTACGTTATTTCTTTGCGTTCCATACCCATACGGTAAAAACATTCTAAAACTTTTCCCATCAATAGGGTCAGTGAATGTATTTCCCTTTAATAAAAATGCTAAAATAGGACGTGCTACAATACTTAATCGAATTAAGATAGGACGTGGGATGGTATTGAGGATGAATTTAAATATTTTTTTCATTTATTTCGCTAAGATTCACAAAGGAGACACTAAGTATCAAGATGGTGTATTAATAAATCGTTTAATGTTATTTCTTAAAATAGTCGAGTTGGAATTAAAAAGCAATCCCAATGGATAGTTTCCAAGTTTGAAATAAGTCAAAATTTGAGCAAAATGAACAGCAGTAAATCCTTCTACAGTTTTTAATTCTAAAACTAATTTGTTTTCAACTAAAAGATCAATTCTATAACCGTGATCAATTTTTATATCTTTATAGATGACAGGTAATTTCAATTCTTTTTCTACATACAAACCACTATTCTTTATTTCGTAGAATAAACATTCTTGATATGCAGATTCTAACAATCCAGCTCCAAGTTCTCTATGAACTTCGATTGCTAAACCAATAACCTTATAAGTTACAGCTTCTAATTCTTCATCAATAATTAATTTGTTTTCACCGTTCATAAACAAATTCTTTGGGATTCTTTGCGGGTTATTTGCGTGTTTTGTGAAAATCTCTTTAAATCAAAGTTGGGTCTTTTCTAAATTCATCTTCCTCATTACTCACAATTCCTAAAGCGTCATAGATGTATTTGAAGGTAGAAAGCAATTCTGGTTTTCCGTCTACTAAAGCAACATCATGTTCAAAGTGAGCTGAAGGTTTGTTATCAGCAGTAGTAATTGTCCAACCGTCTTTGTGTTGTTTAATATTTTTAGTGCCAAGATTAATCATTGGTTCAATGGCTACGACCATTCCTTCTATGAATAATTTTCCACGACCTTTTTTTCCATAGTTGGGCATTTCAGGCTCTTCGTGCATTTTTTGTCCTAAACCATGACCGACTAATTCGCGAACCACACCATAGCCATGGGCTTCAGTATATTTTTGTATCGCATTACCTACATCTTCTACACGATTTCCAGCTCGGAATTCGCGAATTCCAACATACAATGATTCTTTAGTGATTTGTAACAATTTTTTAGTTTCGGGAGCTACTTCGCCCACTTCAAATGTGTAAGCGTGATCTCCGTGAAAACCATTTTTGAAAGCCCCACAATCTACAGAGATGATATCGCCACTTTGTAATGGGGTATTGTTAGGTATGCCATGTACTACTTGTGTGTTTGGACTCATGCATAACGAATTTGGGAATCCATACAGTCCCAAAAAACTTGGAATAGCACCATGATCTCGTATGAATTCTTCGGCTAGTTTGTCTAAGTATAATGAAGTTACCCCTTCTTTAATTTCGGAAGCAATCATTCCTAAAGTTTTGGATACGATCAAAGCACTTTCGCGCATTAATTCGATTTCTTCCCTTGATTTTACTATAATCATATTCTAAAAATAAGAATGCAAAAGTAACAATATTAATCTGGATTTGCCATTATCTTGAATAATTCGGCATTTGAATTCAAAAATCGATTTTCTAATCCAAGTTGTGTGAGTTGGATGCTGACTAAATTGTTTTCTCTTGAATTAAGTAAAAATATAGAACTTTCACCCATGGCAAATAAGCGCTCTTCGGATTGTAACATTTGACTATTTCCTGCAACCAAACCGGATAACAATTGGAGTTGTTTTTCAATTGATTTGATTTCGGTTTGTTGTGCATTAATTTTATTCTTGAGTTGTACGCGCTCAAGATCTAAACTGAATTTAGTGTCTTGAATTTTAAATTTTGCTAATTGTAAACTACCGCGTTCTTTTCTCAAAAACAATGGGAACTTAAAATTCACTCCAATTTTATAATTGTTGAAATTAGTGTCATTCCAATAATTAGGTTCCGATAAATAATGATACCCCACATCCATTTTTGGGAGTAAACTATTGGCTTTTAACTTTCGATCTACTTCTAAAATAGCCAATTTATTTTCTAACGAATTTATTTTTGGATGGTTTTCAATAGAAACTGTATCTGTAATTAATTCATTGATTTTTAAGGTGGCGCTAATTGTTTCTTCTAATTTAGTTTCTGGGACTATATCATCTTGTAGTTCTAGAGGTACATTGTTATCTAACCATAAATAATTCGACAGGTCAAGTTTTGATTTAGCTAATTTTAGCTTCGAATCTTCCAGATTCCATTTTCTTGTTTTCACCACAATGCCTGCTTCAACACTGTCAATAGCAGGTTTATCACCATTTTTAATTAGTGATAAAACGCCTTTGTAGCGAAGTGTAGCATTGGTTAAATAATTGGTATACAATTGTACTTCACTGTGATTTCTTTTCCAATTGAAATAGGCTAAAGAGGCATTATATAATACTTCAATAGCTTGAAGTTTTCGCTCTGCTTGACTCAATCGCATTTGGATTTTTGCTTTTCGCAAGTCGGCCATACGTTGGTTAATTAGCAATCCTTGACCAACAGGAATCGTTATCCCTAATGAGGTTAATCCTTGATTTGGCAAAGCGTTTTCTGGATTCACAAAAATCCCTTCGCTGTTATCAAAGCTCGCTTTTACTTCAATACCATACCAGGTTGGGATTTTAAAACTGCTATTAAAAACGGAATAATAGTCTTTCCCTTTGAATTGCTTTTGGTCAAAATCGGCTTCAATTTTTGGATCAAATCCACCACGTGCCATCATCAAATTGGCTTGCGCCATATTGATTTCAAGTTGAGCGCTTTTGACCAAAGGGTGGTATTTTTTCACATATCCTAAAAACTCATTGTAATTGAGTTCTTTTAGATTTTGATTTTGTCCCCAAGCTAAAGAACCTATTAGGAGTAGTACAAAATAGCTATGTTTCATTATTTTTTCTCTTTAGATTTTTCTTCTTTGGGTTGGTAATAATTAGGAGGGAAACCATTTAATGTTCGCCATAATTCAAACCAAATAGGGACGTTGTTGAGTAACGCTAATGTTTGTGCCCCTGAGCCAATACTAACTTGTTTTGGCCAAGCCTCTTCTTCTTTGTCGGGAGCTATTAAGATTCTAAATTTCCCATTGGCACTAATAAAATTTTCAACAGCAACAATTTTCCCTCCGAAAGTTCCGTAACTCATATTCGGCCATCCAGAAAAAACTACTGTTGGCCATCCGTCAAACCAAATACGAACTTTCTCGCCTTTATGAATTAAAGGTAAATCGTTAGGACTCACAAATGTTTCCACTGCGATATCGTATTTGGAAGGCATAATACTTACAATTTGGGTACCTTCTTTAATGATTTCACCAATACCAGATTGAATGGCACGATTGATATACCCGTTCTGAGGGGCTTTGATATAGTACATTCCGTTGCGAATTTGATAGTTCACATACTGATTTTGAAGCTTATTTACCTGGGCTTCTGTATCGTATTGATTACTTAAAGCTGTATACTGGTCACTTGTCGCTTTCGAAACTTTTTCGGAGTATTCAGCCTGAATTCGATTCACTTCTACTTTAGAATTGATCAATTCATTTTTACTAGCCAATAATTTATTTTCTTGGGTAATAATTTTCGCCTCTACTTCTTGGAGTTTCAATCTTTTTTCCTCTACATCTGTCATTGGTTTTAACCCCTCTTTGTTTAAGGTTATAGCTCGATTGTATTGTGTATTGGCAATTCGTATTTGAGTTTTTACCGCTTCTAAATCCATACTATCACTCTTTACTTTAAGTAAGGATTGTCGAATTTTATTTTGGGCTTGTTGTAACTTCAATTGTTTCTCATTTTGAATGGCATTGATTTGAGAAGACAAGGTGGAAACTTTACTCCCATAGGACTGTAATGCCATTTTTTTTGCGTCAACTTGGTTTTTTGTGTTTTCGACTAAATTAGGATCGAAATAGTCTTCTTTGATTTCCGAGATAAATAGAATAGTATCCCCTTTTTTAACATAATCCCCTTCTTTGACATACCATTTCTCAATTCTTCCACCAATGGCGGAATGAATGGTTTGTGGACGTTGATCGGGTTTAAGGGTTGTGACAGCTCCAGACCCCGAAATGTTTTGTGTCCATGGCAGAAAAAGAATCACGATGCCAATTAGTGATACGTAAACAATTATTTTATTTAAAATTTGGTAATGGGGTCTATTGGCCAAATTTTTTACGGTGCTGTAGTGTTCAATATTTTCAGCAATTGGATTTTTCTTTGAAATATTTAACATGGTTTTATTTTTTTAAGTCGGCAATTATTTTTCCATTTTGTAACCTGATATTTCTATTGCATTTCTGTTTCCAATAGGTATTCTTTGACGATACAATTACAGTCCATTGATTTGAAGAATCTGTCAGAAAATCAATAATTTCTTTGCTAGCCTCTTCGTCCATTTTGTCTAATGGGTCTTCATAAAATAATATTTTAGGTTTGTTGACAATACTTCGAGCCAAAAGAATTTTTTGAGCATTCGAGGACGACAGTTGTCTTCCGTCAGGAAAAATTCTAGTGTCCAAACCTTCTGGCAAGGTTTTTATGAACGATCCTAATTGTGCCTTTTCAATTGCCCATTTGATATCTTCGTTTGAAATAGTGGAATTGTTCATCGTAATGTTTTCCAAAACGGTTCCTTCAAAAGGGGTTTCTCCCTGTATGATGGTGCTTATTTGTGAACGATATTGTATAATATCAATTTTTCTATAGGTGTCATCATTGATGAAAAATGAACCCGAAGTAGGTTGAATAAATCCTGATAGAATTCGGATTAATGTTGATTTTCCAGATCCATTAACACCGTCTAAATATATTTTCTCTGAAGGTTCAATCTTTAAATTGATATCAGTTAAAACCTCGTCTGTAGCTTCAGGATATTTGAATTTAAGATTTTCGGTTTCAATAGAAATGTTTGTAAAACAATAATTAGAATTTGTTTCACTTAATTCCTCCATTTTTAAATCGGCTATTTGACCAATTTTTTCTACAGAGGTCAAAACGTCGTATAAACTTTCTAAACCAATAATGATTTTTTCCACCGAATTGATTACCAATAAAATGATAATTTCGGCTGCTACAAACTGACCAATATTCATTTTTTGATTCAATACCAAATAACCTCCTATGAGCAATAAGCTAGCGGTAATGATCACTTTAAAACCAATCAATTGGGTGAATTGTCTTTTGATTACTTTGAAGTGTTTTTCACGGTAATAAATATATTCTTCCACCAGATGGTTGTTTTTTTCTAAAGCAAAGTCAACGTTTTCTTGTTTTCTAAAGCTGAAATTGTTGCGCGCAATTTCTTGTAGCCAGCTGACCACTTTGTATTTGTATTTGGATTCCTTTAAGCTGGAAGATAGTCCATCTTCGAATGAGAATCTAAATATAGAATAGAGTAGGAACGATAATAGCACCCCGAAAAAAATGAAAAATGGATGGTATAACGTCAACAACAATATCCCGAAAATAATTTGTAAAACAGCGGTTGAAAAATCAATCAAGAGTTTTGAAGTTCCTTTTTGTATGGTTAGGGTATCAAAAAACCGATTAGTTAATTCAGGGGGATATTGGTTGTATAATTCTTCAAATTTTATTTTGGGTAAACGATACCCAAATTCAAACGAAGAACGAACAAATATTTTTTGTTGCAAATTTTCGGTAATCCGTAATTGCATTAAGGATAGAATACCTACTAGTACTACGCCAATTACCACAATTAGTACTAATACAATCCAGGAAATACTGACTCTTCCTGCTTGAATCAAGTTGATAATCGCCTGAATACCGAGGGGCAAAGAGAGACTCACTAATCCAGAGAAAATGGCGTAAAAAAAGATTTGTGAAATATCTTTTCGATCTAATTTTAACAAATTATAAAAACGTTGTAATGGAGTTTCGCTCATGTTGTTTATCTTAAAGTTTTATCTACTAAATCAATGTAAAAATCGGTAACTGTATTGGTTTCGTCACAATTGGTAATTGTTTTTAAATGCACTTTTAAAAAATGTTGATGCAAGGCTCCTTCAACTATTGATGATGCAAGGCTTTTCGCAAAAGTATAGTTGGGATTTACCTCAATGACAATTGCAATAATTCGGTTAATTATTCTTTTATACACAATAAAAAAACCTTCTTTATTTTCCTCGTCAACTTCTTTAGTAAGTAAGGTTTTAGTGAATTCTTGGATAATTATTTTATTTAAAATGGATTCGTTAATGTGTAAAGTAGTGGAGTCATCCTCTACTTTTTCTGTAACAATAGCAATCGCTTTTTTAAGTTTTTCCATTGGATTGGTAACATTATTGGTTGCAAAAACCAATTTGTATTCGATCCAACCCCAGTACCAAGAAGAGAGATACAGCAACAATTTATGTTTGCTTTCAAAGTAGCGATAAATAGAGCTTTCATTAGAATTTATTTTTTCACCAAGTTTTTTGAAGGTGAAGTTTTCAAATCCAATTTCATCTATCAAAAGAATACTTTGTTCTATAATTTTTTTTCCTAAATCAGAGGTTTCTGGATTTTTGACATACAATTTGTCGTTTACAGAAATAATGATGTTTGAAAGTATATTATACATATTTTTTAGAAATTGATTTTAAATCCAAAATTGATATTTTCAAATTCTTGTTGTAATTTATGATTTATTTTATTGTTCTTTAGATCTAAATATTGTAAATGATCTAAAGTTTCTATTTTTGGTAATCCTTTGAATTTATTTTTAGTTAGGTACAACTTTTCTAAATTTTTGAAATTATTAATTTCAACTGGAAGCGAACTAAGGTTGTCGTTTTCAAGATGAAGTGATTTTAAATTTGGTAATTGGGCTAACACTTTTAAAGTTTTTGGTAAATCCATTCTTTTTTCTTCATTCAAATAGATTTCTTCTAAATTTACTAAATTAGAAAACTCTTGTGGTAATTGAATAAAATCATTTCCACTTAAATCAATCTGTTTTAGAGTTTTTAAATTTGTAATTTCAATAGGTAGTTCTTTTAAATGGTCATTTTTAAGATTGAGATATTCTAAGTTAATGAATTTTTTCCAATCCTCTGACGTAATTTTTACCGTTTGATTGCTTAGGTTCAATCTAAACACTTGTTCAGGATTTTTTAGAGCCTCTGCAATAGATTTGTATTCTTTTTTTTCAAAATTTTGACCAAAACTAAAATTAAGAAGTAAACAAACTGAAAAAATAGAAAGGAATAATCTTTTAGGTATAACCATAATAGTGTTATATTTAATTGTTTTTTATGCAAATATAATAGTATTACTATTAAAAATAAAATTTTAACTTTTAATTATAAAAAAAGCTGCTCCAATTGGAACAGCTTTTTTTTATACAATTTGATTGTATTCTATAATAATGAATGACTTGTCATAGCTGCTGGTTGTACTATTCCCATCAATTCTAATATTGTAGGCGCAACGTCTCCTAAGACACCATCATTTATTTTTTTCAACTCTTTGTCTACCAGAATAATTGGTACGGGATTCGTTGTGTGTGCAGTATTTGGAGAACCGTCAGGGTTAATCATCGTTTCGCAGTTTCCGTGGTCAGCAATTACGATAGTGGTATAATCATTGGCTAAAGCCGCTTCTACTACTTCTTTTACACACACATCAACTGCTTCACAAGCTTTGATTGCCGCTTCCATAATTCCGGTATGACCTACCATGTCTCCGTTAGCAAAGTTCAAACAAACAAAATCTACTTCGCCTTTGTTTAATTCAGGTACTAAAGCATCTTTAAGTTCATAAGCGCTCATCTCTGGTTTTAAATCGTAAGTAGCTACTTTTGGCGAGTTTCTCAAGATACGGGTTTCACCTTCAAAAGGAGTTTCTCTACCACCTGAGAAGAAAAACGTAACGTGAGGGTATTTCTCCGTTTCGGCGATACGAATTTGTTTTTTACCTGCTTTTTCTAATACTTCTCCTAATGTTTCTGTAATGTTGTCTTTATTGTACACCACTTTTACATTTTGATAGGTTTCGTCATAATTGGTTAGTGTAACATAATACAAATTCAATTTGTGCATATTTTGCTCGTGGAAATCTTGTTGCGAAAGCGCTTCGGTCAACTCACGACCTCTATCAGTTCTAAAGTTGAAGAAAATAACAACATCATCTTCTTCGATGATTGCTAAAGGCTTTTCGTTGGCATCCACAGCAACTAATGGCTGAATGAATTCATCCGTAACATCGTTTCCGTAACTAGTTGCGATAGAAGTTACGATATCTTTTGTTGCAGTTCCTGTTCCGTGAACTACTAAATCGTAAGCTAATTTTACTCTTTCCCAACGCTTATCACGATCCATGGCGTAGTAACGTCCAATTACCGAAGCAATTTTTACTGGAGTTGGCGCAATATAATCTTGTAAGTCTTGAATGTATTTTTTTCCTGATTTAGGATCCACATCACGTCCATCAGTAAACGCATGGATGAATACTTTGTCTAATTCGTATTCTTGTGAAGCATCGATCAAACCTCTTAAGTGAGAAGTGTGTGAGTGTACTCCACCATCTGAAACTAAACCTAAAAAGTGTACTTTTTTATTGTTGGCTTTCGCATAGTTAAAAGCATCAATTAGTACTTGTTCTTTGGCCAACGTTTTATTGGCTACAGCCAAATTAATTTTCGCTAAATCTTGGTATACAATTCGGCCAGCACCCAGGTTCATGTGACCTACTTCTGAATTTCCCATTTGACCTTCAGGTAAACCAACGTTCAAACCGTCAGTTCTCAATTGAGCACTTGGGTATTTTGTATATAAACTATTTATGAAAGGCACATTGGCATTGTCAATTGCAGATACTTTCGGGTCAGGAGATTTTCCCCAACCATCCAAAATCATTAGGATAACTTTCTTGTTCATCGGAATTTCTTTTGTGCAAAGATAAGGCATTTATAAAAATCTCTAAACACATCCTATTCATAATTATTAAGTTCTAGGTAAATAGTGTTAAATACAATTATTTTTACTAGCAAATGAACGTTTTGGTTATTTTTTTGAGTGAATTGTAATAGATGAAATAGCAATGTGAATACAAAAGAATTGATTTAAGATTTTGTAATCTTTTATACTGGAAGTAATCAACTAAATATTTCATTAAGATAACTAGTGTTAAATTTGGATTTAACTGTTAAATTTTTAGTTAAAATACTGTTTTTAAGATGTTTAAATATAATTTGAAAGTAAGTTTGTAATTCTCAAATCAAAACTTTTACGGTATTATGGTAACTAAATTTTTGTTATTTTTCTTTTTTTTAGTCTCATTTACTACTTATACAAATACAAATGCATTGTTGCATAGCGAAAAAAATAAGTTAAGCATTGAAAATACCATCGCGATAGTTTATTCAGAATTGAGAACCAGGCAATACGAACTTCCTAAATTAGAAAGCTTTACACAAGCATTGAAAGGATTTTACAAATTGAAAGAAAAAGGATTGATTCATAAAGACATTTTGATATTAATTGATTTCAGCTTGTCGTCTAATTTAAAACGACTTTGGGTAATAGATTTGGCTTCCAAAACTATTTTGTACCAATCTTTAGTAGCACACGGGAGAAATACGGGGGGAGAATTTGCCAATAGTTTTTCGAATGCGGCGCAATCTTTTAAGAGTAGTTTGGGATTTTATACTACCGGAGAAGTATATAATGGTAAACATGGGTTGTCTCTGCGATTGGACGGACTTGAAAAAGGGATTAATGACAATGCTAGAAATCGAGGAGTAGTAATGCATGCCGCTGATTATGTGTCTAACGTATTTATAAAAAATAATAAACGATTAGGGCGTAGTCAAGGTTGTCCAGCTGTTCCAGTGGGTTTGTCAAAAGAGATTATCAATACTATTAAGGATAAATCGTGTTTGTTTATTTATCATCCCCAATTAGTTTCTCAAATAGTGTCTTAAATTTTTTTCGACATTAAAAAATGAGGTCCTACTTCCTGGATTTCAAATTCGGAGCCCTCTATTTTGTAGCCTAATTTTTCGTAGAAACCAACTGCTGAGGTTCGGGCGTTAAACCAAATAAGTATTGCATTTTGTTTCCTGCAGTAGTTTTCTGCTTCTTGAATTAATTGGTTGCCAATGCCTGTTTTTTGATGTGAATCCAAAACCGCCATCCCTCTAATTTGAATGGATTTTTCTTCTCCTAAAATTAAATTTTTAGCTTCAAATAAGGACACCACACCGATGAGTTGATTGTTGATAAAATACCCCAAATGATGCGTTGATGGCCATTCGTCTCCCTGAAAATGACAACTTTCGATAGGTTTTCCAGCTCTTAAAACGGGTTGTCTTACAGGATAGGTTTCGATTGCAGTAATTTCTTGGATAAAAGAATTCATTTTTTGAGTTGGGTTTTTATACAAATTAAAGCGATAATAATTTCATACTAAAATATTTATAGTTGTATTTGAGCTATTTTAAATTTCTGTTCAACAGGTACGATTGTTATTTTTTTGAAAAAAACTTGCAATCATGAAAACTTATTATTTATATTTGCACCGTTGAAATGCGGAAGTAGCTCAGTTGGTAGAGCTCCAGCCTTCCAAGCTGGTTGTCGCGAGTTCGAGCCTCGTCTTCCGCTCTAAAGCCTCAAATTAGTTTGAGGTTTTTTATTTACTGTTTTTCATGCGGAAGTAGCTCAGTTGGTAGAGCTCCAGCCTTCCAAGCTGGTTGTCGCGAGTTCGAGCCTCGTCTTCCGCTCTTCAAAGCCGAAACATGTTTCGGCTTTTTTATTTCCTTTATTTAAGATGAATCAACCACATAGATACAAGGTCTTTTAGACTTAAAGAAAGAAAAAATAGAAATAATTTTTATTTTACACATAGCTATGTGAATAGCAAAGCGTCTATCACCGTCTTTATAAGACTATCCTTTCTATGTCTCTATGTGGTGAAATAACCATAAAAAATTAATCTGCGAATCTGCGGTTTATTCACTATTTATTTCACAAAACTCAAATCGCTACCACTTTCTATTTCTTCAGGAGCGCAGTTTTGTCTAAAAAGACGGGCTTTGAGATTTCCTTTTAGTGTAATCACATCTCCTTTTATGTCTAGCCAACTCCCTTCGCGCAATCCTAAAACAGGAATAGAATTGAAGGCGTGAAACTCTTTAATTCTGGCCTCACGAGTTTCTCCCATATGACCTGAAGGACCTTCAGCGTCTATAAAATGCGGATTTAGATTGAACGGAATCATTCCTAAAGTTTGAAAACTAGGAGGATATACAATAGGCATATCGTTAGTCGTTTGGATAGTCAATCCCGCAATATTACTTCCGGCGCTAGTGCCTAAATAAGGTGTTCCGCTTTTTAGCTTTTCAGCCAAAACATCCATGACCTTATTTTTGTACAATTGGTCAACCAAAACAAACGTATTTCCTCCTCCAGTAAAAATTCCTTCTGCGTTTTGAATTGCTGCAACTGGGTTTTCAAATTCATGAATTCCTTTTACAGCCATATTGATTTTGGCAAAAGCCAAAGCTACTTTGGCAGTATATTCGGCGTGCGTCATGCCGCCAGATCGAGCATAGGGAATAAACAGAATTTCTTTACAATCTTTAAAATGAAGTTGTATTTCAGGAAGTAAATAGTCTAAAAAACCGCTTCCATATACTGTTGAGGTGCTTGCGAGTAGTATGTTTTTCAAGGTCTGTTGAATTAATAATTTTAGGTAAAGGTAGAAAATCCAATTTTTTAATTAACCATTTTGGTATAATTATTAAAAACGTCAATTCGAG
>JACCDV011000532.1_pt1 | contig 15298 bp, 16 predicted proteins | sample 7446131 | NCBI WGS metagenome assembly JACCDV01 (sample SAMN15323448, study PRJNA562643) | freshwater metagenome | isolation source: river surface water | place: USA:Blue River Watershed | collected 2017-08-17 | reverse complement strand
GTGCGACGATCATCACCAAATTTATCAGCCACTTCTTGCAGTTCAGATTTCAAAATCGCCAACATCTTTGCCTTACTTTTTAGGATAGCTTCAAGCTCTTTAATGAGCTTCTGGATTTCTTTGAGTTCATCCTCAATCTTCTTGCGTTCAAGTCCAGCGAGCTTCTGCAGGCGCATATCAAGAATTGCCTGTGCTTGAATAATTGAGAACTTGAATTCCTTCATCAAACCAGCATGTGCGGTCGGGACATCCTTTGAAGCCCGAATCAGCTTGATGATTGCATCGATATGATCAAGCGCTTTCTTAAGACCAAGCAAGATGTGTTCACGATCTTGTGCCTTCGTGAGGTCGTATTGCGTACGACGACGAATTACTTCCGACCGGTGCTTGATGTACTCCTGCAGAATAGTCTTGAGTGAGAGTGTCTGTGGAATCCCATCAACGAGTGCCACCATGTTGTAATGGAAGGTATCTTCAAGCTGTGTGTGCTTATACAACTTATTAAGAACCGTCTGTGGCTGAGCGCCCGTCTTGAGGTCGATTACCACTCGAATGTCGTTCGTTGATTCATCACGCATTTCGCGGATACCTTCAATCTTCTTCTCTCGCACCAAGTCAGCAATCTTCTCCTGCATGTCCGCTTTGTTCACACGGAATGGGATTGAGGTAATGATAATAGAAAATGCTCCACGCTTGTCTTCGACAATTTCTGCTTCGCCGCGGACCACGACTCCACCGCGACCATTTGCGTACGCGTGTGCGATATCTTTTTGATTGAAAGCAATTGCTCCCATCGGGAAGTCTGGACCCTTAACAAACTTCAGAAGATCGTCAGTAGATGCATCAGGATTATCAGAAAGGTGCGCTACCGCGGCAGCGATTTCTCGTAGGTTGTGTGGCGGGATATTGGTCGCCATACCAACCGCAATACCAAGTGAACCAAGCAAGAGCAGGTTCGGTACCGCCGCTGGAAGTACTACTGGCTCTTTCTTAGAACCATCGAAGTTTGGCCGCCAATCGACTGTGTCTTTTTCCAAGTCACGAAGAAGCTCTTCAGCGACTTTAGACATTTTTGCTTCGGTATAACGGTAAGCAGCTGCAGAGTCTCCGTCGATTGAACCGAAGTTACCCTGTCCAATAACCAGTGGATAACGTGTGGAAAACGGCTGTACAAGCTTTACCATCGACTCATACACCGCCGAGTCACCATGAGGATGGAAACTACCGAGTACGTCTCCCACTACCGTCGCAGACTTCTTGAACTTCGCTGTTGAAGTGAGCCCATTAAGACGCATCGAATATAAAATACGACGGTGTACCGGCTTGAGTCCGTCTCGAACATCAGGAAGAGCGCGCGAAGTAATAACCGACATCGCGTAGTCTAGGTACGCGGTCTCCATCTCTCCAGTGATGTTTTGAACGATGATTCCTCGTTCTGGTACCAGGGCGGCTGGTTCTGGGGCAGGGGTCTTTTTCGGCATAAATACTTACAGAATCGGTTTATAACGTTGGCTAGTATAGCATAATTTAACGATCAATTTCGAGACTAGTCGTGCTAGTTGTGGCACTCGTGGTTGCAATTAATACTGATTGCCCAGTACTCCCCACAGGGACTACCGGTACAGCATCGAGTGGCCCTCTATCTACGCTATTTGGATATTTCTTAGTTTCGGGAGTTGTTGACGTACTAGCGCTGCGAACACTAGCAACCTGCTCTTTCACTTGGCTAGTGAACGTCTCAAAAAACTTGGTGTCGGTGGCTTCTGTCTCAGTAATGCCCCCCGTCACCGCCGGGCCATGTACTGCAAACACCAAATACGCCACCACCGGCAAGGTCGCCACTCCAGCCGCGACAAAAGCGATGTTGTCTCGCACATGTTTTGGCTTCTGACGCAACTTTGCGATGTAACTCATGTCTAACTTTTTATAACGACAATATCTCCTTGCATCGCACTCACTTCTTTTCGCTTGATGGTGAGCTTATCAACTGGTTTGAGGCTCTCTTCTCCTTCTTCCTTTAAGAAGAGTTTTAATGTGGCTGCGTCGTAGTGCATTGGGATAATAAGCTTGGCTTCAAGCTTTACCGCCAGCTTGCTTGCTTGTGGTACTGAAAGCACATCCCCACCACCGATTGGTACGAAGAGGATATCAATATCTGATAGTTCACTTAGAATCTTTGAATCAATCTCGAGATCACCAAGCGCGCCGAGGAAGAGTAGGTTCATGTCTTCCATCTGCACTTGGTAGATAGTGTTGTAGGTTTCCTTTTTATCGTAGGTGGTTTTTACACCAAAGCCGCGAGCGGTCACACTTCCCATCTCGTACTCACCTGGACCATCAACAACGATTGGTTCTTTGCTGCCGTGGGTAACTTGCTCAACACCATTAAAGTCGTCATGCCAAAGGCTAACAAAGGCAACATCCGAACCAAATTTTGTTGATTCAAGCTTTGATTTTTTGGAAATTGGGTTAAACGCCAGCGTCGTGTCGCCAAACGACACCTTGAAACACTGCCCTCCGTGATATGAAATAACCATAGTGGTGACATTATACGGCAAAGCCGGCAGAAGACGAAGCCTTCTGCCGGCTTTGCTTTACAAGTAAGCTCTCTGTGGTATCTTCACTATGTCGCTGGCTGATGGAACCACAATTAGGTAGCCAGCGACACATATTTGACATCGTGAAGAAGATGCTCACACTGACCGCCGACGGATGAGTCGTGGGAACCCTCCCAAAAACCCTGCGACAAGAACATCGAAAGCTCACTCAGCGTGTGTATCAAGCCAGCCAAAGCTTATTTGGCAAACACCCAAACGGCACTGCTGTGACCGGGTCCAGATTAGATGAAGATGAGAACCGCTGATTCACGTTCAATAAACCTCGGAAACTGGGCCAAAAACCGGCCGCGGAGCTCTGCGAAGCATCTCCCTGGCCTTTTTTATAGACAAAAAACACTTTATATACTATATTTGTCGCACCTTTTAGGTATTAATAGCTTCTAGCGACACACGTTTAACCCCGCTCTCATGGATATGGCCACGAGATACTGTTGAGCGGACGCGTGTCGTCGGAAATAACATATATAAGAATATGTCAGAAACTGCACAAGTTTCAGGGATTATGCATCACTTTGTGGCGCAAACTCCAGAACCATTACAAGAAGGCCAAATCGTAGAAGGAACTGTTTCTGCGATTGGTCGTGCTCGCGTGTATATTGATATCCTTCCTCACGGAACAGGTATCATCTATGGTCGTGAATACATGAACGCTCGCGATATCCTCCGCAAGGTAGGGATCGGAGACACTATCGCTTCAAAGGTAGTAATGCCAGAAAACGAAGACGGTTACATTGAACTTTCTCTCAAGGAAGCTCGTCAAGCTCTCATCTGGGCTGACGCTGAAGAAGCAGTGAAGCGAGGTACTGTTATGAGTCTTCTTGTGAAGGAAGCCAACAAGGGCGGACTTATCATCGAATGGCAAGGTATCCAAGGATTCCTTCCTGCCTCACAGCTCTCAGCTGAAAACTACCCGCGCGTATCAGACGGTGATAAGGACAAGATCCTCACTGCGCTTAACGACCTCATCGGCAAGCACCTTTCAGTTGTGATGATCACAGCTGATCCAAAGGAACACAAGCTTATCTTCTCTGAAAAGAGCCTCCAAGAAAAAGAAGAGAAGGGTGAAAAGATGACTAAGTACGAAGTTGGTTCAGTCGTAAAGGGTGAAGTAACTGGTGCTGTAGACTTCGGAGTATTCGTTAAGCTCGAACCAGGTCTTGAAGGTCTCGTACACATCTCAGAAATCGACTGGGGTCTTGTTGAAGACACCAAGAGCATGTTCAAGGTTGGTGATGCGGTTGATGTAAAGGTTATCGAAGTCAAAGACGACAAGATTTCTCTCTCAATCAAACAACTCCGCGAAAACCCATGGCAAACAGCTGGCAAGAAGTTCGAAAAGGGACAGGTTGTTGACGCGGTTGTCATCAAGTACAACAAGCACGGCGCGCTTGCCTCTATCGAAGAAGGTGTCGCTGGTCTTGTTCACGTTTCAGAATTCGAAACTGAAGAGAAGCTCAAGACTGCCCTCTCACTCGGTGGCGTCTACAAGTTCAAGATTACTCTCTTTGAACCAAATGACCAGAAGATGACGTTGTCATTCAAGGAAGCCAACGAAGCTGCGTAAGCACTTCCATAAAGCACAAAAAATCCGCTCAACTGAGCGGATTTTTTGTGTCTAGCTATACCTACTTTCTGAAAGAGGCTTCCCTGCATTTGTCGCACTTACCAAATCCCGCGGTCTCTACTGGATCTTTACACTTTCCTTTATGATTTACTGAACAACCCTGACACTGGCATGCATAGTCTGACATATTATTAATTGAATTTATTCATCGCTGAGTTAAGGTCGTTTTGGAGAATTTCGTGGAGCGCGCCGAAGGCGCGCTCTTTTACTTCTTCTAACTTTACTGCTTCACTCCGCGTAAATGGCTTCAGTACGAATGTCTCAAGCGGTCGCCCGCTTTTTGGTCGCTTTACTTCGCCAGTCCAAAAGCTTCGTGGGGCGATACCAACACGAATCCGGATGAAATCTTTCGTGCCAAGTTTTTCTATAAGTGACTTGATGCCGTTATTACCGCCATCTCCCCTACCTTTATTTAATTTAATCTCACCAAGTGGCAAGTCGATATCATCATGAATCACAATCAGATTCTGCAGCTCGCTTTTGGGTACGAATTTCACTACTGCAGAGCCGGAATTATTCATAAAGGTATCTGGGTAGAGCATCCGTACCCCTACTCCACCAACCTTCCCTTCACTCACACGACCACTCATCGCATTGTCGGGAGCCAGTGAAGAAAAATTCGCTTTTTCGCGTACGTAGTCACATACAATCCACCCGACATTGTGCCTGGTGTTTTGATATTTCTCTCCGTGATTGCCGAGACCGACGATGTAAAACATAGAGACATTGTACAAGAAATAAAAGTGCGGCGCGACCTTTGGTCGAGCCGCACTTTTCCTTATTTGCAACAACTTTAGTAAAGAAAAAATTCTGTCAATAACTTACGTTACAAATTTTTTATGTCGCAATACGAATAAAAAATCAAAAAGTTTGTGTTCACATTTTTTATTTCGTATAATACCTCCAATCGAAGTGCTATGGGTTTATTTTCTACCAAAAAAACAGTTCTTGAAGATACAGATGAAGCTGTTTTTGCGGACGCTGGTAGCCCACTGAGTGAAATCTTCCAATTCTCCCTTATCGCTATCCTCATAGTGGTACCAATTCGCCTCTTCATCGCACAGCCTTTTATTGTGTCAGGTGCATCTATGGAAGACACCTTCCATAGTGGCGAATATCTTATCGTCGATCAGCTTACGTACCACTTCGAAAAGCCATCTCGTGGCGACGTCATTGTCTTCCGCTACCCTCGTGACCCATCAAAGTTCTTCATTAAGAGAGTCATTGGCCTTCCTGGTGATACTGTCACTATCGAAAACGCTGTTATCACTATTACCAACGAAGCCAATCCCCAAGGCTTTGTGTTGAGTGAAGCATACGCAGAAACCATGCCCCCGGCCGCCAAGATGGTAGAAAAAGTCGGCGAGCGTGAATACTTCGTGATGGGTGACAATCGTGACGAAAGTTCAGATTCACGAGCGTGGGGTGTTCTCCAAGAAGAGAGAATTGTTGGTCGCGCCTGGATGCGTCTCTTCCCACCGCAGGAACTCGATTACCTTCCGGGAGCAGACGTACCAGAGATGATTATTAAAGGTTCGTAACATTCTGTATGTCATATTCACCAACTGAGTTTTTGAAAATCGCACACCAAACTGCTGAACATTTCGGATTTCAAACAGCCGAGCAGTTGAAAAAGAACCAAGCGTGCAAAGACTGTACTGTCACGCTTCCGCACACCATCACCGCGACCAATAAAAAACACGATGCGCACGGCGGCGTACTCTCAAGTGGTGTTGTAACGTTCTGCGAGCAAAAGCTTCACGCCCTCGGTGAACCCGTACTCCTCTATTCAGTTGAACAAATGCCCCGCACGGGCGAACCTGCGGTAACGTTTCATATTTTTAATGTTGAACGAAGTATTGCTGAAGCAATTCTCATTCAAGTTACGCGTGCTCTAGCAACCGAGCTTGGTCATGCCGACCATACAGTTCGAATAAATTCACTTGGTGATCGCGACTCAGTCACTCGCTACACTCGAGAAGTGACTAATTATCTCCGTAAGCGTTTAGATCACCTGCCTCCCAACGCTCGCGAGCTTATGAAAGAACACCCACTTTCAGCACTTTCGAATCTCATTGAAGAAGATCACGATCTTGGCCACCGCGGACCAAGTCCTCTTGAATTCCTGAGCGACAATAGCCGCAAGCATTTCCGTGAAATTATCGAATACCTCGATATGAGCGAAACACCATACGAAATCGACCCTAAAATGATGGCTCACCATGAGTATTTCTCAGATGCCATTTTCTCACTTGATGTTGCTGGTGAAGAGACGACGCTTTCTATCAAAGGAGGTCGCTTCAACGAATTCATGCAGCGCAACACCAAGTCAAAGACTCCGGCTGTTGGTGTTGTGGCAGTACTCAAAAACACCAAGCTCCCGGCTCGCCTCCCACGGGTCAAATCAGTCGCACCAGCTGTGTATGTTGTCCACCTTGGTTTTGGACCAAAGATTCGTAGCCTTATGCTTATCGATACACTTCGCTTAGCTGGCATTCCTGTCATGCACAGCCTCGCAAGCGATTCGCTCTCAACCCAGCTTCGAGACGCGGAATCAAAAGGAGTGCGCTACACCGTCATAATTGGTCAAAAAGAGTTCGTTGAGGGAACTGTCATTCTTCGTGATATGAATGTTCGAAATCAAGAGTATATTGAACAAAATCACCTGGTAAAGCGCCTCAAGAAGCAGACTCCAAGCCACGCGTAAATCTGCTTGCACTAGCTACGCCCACATGGTATGCTCATGCCCACATATGGCAACCAATGTTGAAGTAGTAAAAAATACTAATGAAAGCAGCGCGAACGTGATTCGTCGTTTTACCAAGCGTGTACAAGGCGCAGGTATTGTCCCTAAAGTACGAAAGGGCCGATACTTCGCTCGTATCAAGAGTAAGAACGTACAGCGTTTTGCGAAGCTCAAGAAGCTCGGCAAGAGCGTTGAGTACGAGAAGCTGGTAAAGCTTGGAAAGGTACAAGAACACCGTTCACGTCGTTAAGACAAAGAAAAACCGCCGCTGTATACAGCGGCGGTTTTTCTTTGTCGTTATCCTATATAATGTATAGCACTCATGGCACATTTCTCACTTTCAAGCACCATCAAATCGTACCCCACCTTCCCGTACGAGGCCATAAAAGATACTGTCCTAGGAAAGAGCTATAATCTTTCCTTAGCCTTTGTAGGAGTAGCTCGCGCCAAAAAACTTAACATCGCCTATCGCCAGAAAGACTACGTTCCAAATGTCCTCTCTTTTCCCCTTGATGGAACCACCGGAGAAATCTACATCTGCCCCGAAGTAGCCAAAAAACAAGCGAAGGATTTCGATCTATCGGTTGATGGCTACATCGCCTACCTCTTTATCCACGGCTGCGTTCATTTGAAAGGCCATGACCATGGGGATACAATGGACAGATTGGAGAAAAAGTACGTAAAACAGTTTCGTATTTCATAACATATGGCAGATCACATTATCACCGGTATCGATGTAGGCACCTACCACGTAAAAGTGGCTATTGCTCGTGTACCTCGTGGAGCGGTAGGTAGCTCTATTAAACCTGAAATCATTGGCACCGGCGTCGCTGAAAGTCGAGGGCTTAAAAGTGGCTACATCATGCAAGATAGTGAAGTTGCGCGAAGTATCAAGAGCGCCCTCGTTCAGGCTGAGAAAGCTGCTGGTATCACCGTAAAGAAAGCACATGTGGCGATTGGCAGCATCGGCCTTGAAGAACTATACTCCCACGGCGAAATCATCCCGAGCCGCGCTGACTCTGAAGTCACCAACACTGATTTAGAGAAACTCATGCAAGACAGTGAGGAACGTATTGTTGACCACATTCCAAACAGACGTATCCTCCACGCTATTCCCCTTCGGTACAGTATTGATGGCAACGAGGTACTCGGACGTCCACAGGGCCTACGTGGCACCAAACTCGAAGTAGACAGTCTCTTCATTACTACCTACGAACAGCATGTCAGCGACCTTATTCGTACCATTGAAGGACTAGGCGTGTATGTGGAGGACGTCATCGCTTCCCCACTTGCGGCCAGTTTCGTACTGCTTTCAAAGGCACAGAAACGAGCTGGTTGTGTACTTGTGAACATTGGCTCTGAAACAACCTCAATGGTTGTGTTTGAGGACACTACTCCAATCTCAGTCAAAATTTTCCCTGTAGGCTCTAGTGACATCACCAACGACCTAGCACTTGGCTTGCGAGTACCCCTAGAAGACGCTGAGAAGATTAAACGAGGCGCAATGACCAGCGCCACCTTCTCAAAGAAGCGAGTGGATGAAATCTTAGGTGAACGACTCAAGGGAATTTTCCTCTTGGTTGATGCTCAACTCAAAAAAATCAAACGTGATGGACTACTTCCAGCTGGGGTCATTCTAACCGGTGGTGGTTCTAATCTTTCCCAAACAGTCGACGTCGCAAAGTCTACTCTGGAGCTCCCTGCGCGCACCGCTGCACTTGATGTAGGAAAGAATGTAAAGGTGCGTGACGCATCTTGGGCGGTTGCTTATGGCCTCTGTATGTGGGGCGCAAGCGATACCGAAGAGACCTCAACACTAGGTATCGTAAAACACACCAAACATACATTTCTTTCTTGGCTCTCCCAATTCCTCCCGTAAGCAAACGCTTTAATTGAAACGACTTCAACTGTTTGTCAAACGCACATAACTCACTGATGTCAATATCGTGACAGAAGGTTTTTACGCGTGTATGATGTCGAAGTTACTAGATATGACTCTCCCAGGGGTGGGTAGGTTGTAGAAAACAAACAGTTTATTTTATGGAACAAATTAAATCAGACGTTGAGTCCTTCGCACGTATTCGTGTTGTAGGTGTCGGTGGTTCTGGAAACAATGCCGTCAACTACATGTTGAACTCAAAAGTGAAAGGTGTTGAATTCATCGCCATTAACAGTGATGCTCAAGATCTTCACAACTCTCTTGCGAAGCGCAAGATTCATATTGGAAAAAATCTCACTCGTGGTCTTGGTGCTGGAGGAAACCCAGACATGGGACGCCGAGCAGCAGAAGAAACTCGTGAAGAAATCGCAAACGCTATCAAAGGCTCAGACATGATTTTCGTGACTGGTGGTATGGGTGGTGGAACCGGAACTGGTTCAGCACCAATCGTAGCGAAGATTGCTCGCGAGAGTGGCGCACTGACTGTCGGTGTCGTGACAAAGCCATTCCTTTTTGAAGGTCAGGAGCGTATGCGCCTCGCCCTTCAAGGTATCGAAGAGCTCAAGAAAGAAGTAGATGCACTTATTACCATTCCAAACGACCGTCTTCTTGCAATCGTAGACAAGGAAACGACTGTGAAGAATGCGTTTGAGATGTGTGACAACGTCCTCAAGCAAGCCGTGGAAGGTATTTCAGACCTTATCACTATGCCAGGTATCATCAACGTCGACTTTGCGGACATCCGTTCTGTTATGGAAAATGCCGGTTCTGCACTTATGGGTGTTGGTGTGTCTTCGGGTGAAAAGCGAGCTGAAGAAGCTGCACGTGCTGCTATCAACTCCCCTCTCCTTGAAGTGTCTATCACCGGAGCGAAGGGTGTCCTCTTTGCTATCGCAGGTGGTGATGACCTCGGAATGCTTGAAATCCAAGATGCAGCTCGTGTCATCACTGAATCTATCGACTCACACGCCAAGGTTATCTTTGGTGCTATCCGTGACGATAAGTTGAAGAAGAATGAAATTAAGGTGACGGTAATTGCTACTGGTTTCCCTGAAGAAGGTGTCTCTGGTATGAGCCGTAACCACATCACACGCCAAGCGCCAATGCAGGCAGCAACACCCCTTCCTGAACGTGAGGCTGAAGAAGAAGCTCCGCGTGGCAAAATCTTCAACTCTCTTCCTCGTAAAGCAGAAGAACGACCTGCTGAACCCACCCCAACTACTCCAAACGTGATTCACAACGATATTCCACGTCGTGATCCAAAGCCAGTTGATCAAACTGAAGAAGTAGATGACGAAGACGATTGGGGCGCCGTTCCAGCCTTCCTTAGAAGGTCAAAGCTTAAGTAAGCTTTGAAGGAACGGCGAGGCGGAGCGTTGTGAGAAGTCTTTCCTAAGGCGACGAACAACGAGCCCGGGTCGGAAGCACTTAGTAGAGCTGTAACGTAGTGAACAAATCTACTTAGTGACTTGTGACCTGTTCTTGTCTTCTTAAGAAGGTCAAAGCTTAAACAGCAGCACTGACAGCAACCTCCTGCATTGCCAATATAAAAGAACGACCTGAAACAGTTCAGATCGTTCTTTTATTACCCCTTAGTATACTTCGAGAATATACTATTGACAGGCAATTTTAACATTGACCTTCCATCTTCCTCAGGTATACGCCCAGCTCGGACATTGACTTGTAATGAAGGTATCATAAAGACAGGGAGCGACAGTGTTGCATCTCGCGCTTCACGGAGGGCTACAAAAGTCTCCTTGTCCATTCCTACCCTCAGGTGCTTATTCGCTGCTTTTTGCTCTGCTAGAGTAGTTTCGTATCGATACTCAGTCCGCCCCTCTGGCAAATAATCATGACACATAAACATCCGCATCTCTTCTGGTAATTGATAGATCTTTTGCACCGAATCGTACAGCGAAGCTGCGCTTCCACGAGGAAAATCACATCGCGCACTCCCAAAATCAGGCATAAAGAGCGAGTCCCCTACAAAGAGCGCATCACCAATCCCGTACACAATATCAGCTGGTGTATGCCCTGGAGTAGAGAACGTAAAGGCTGGAATAGTCCCAATCATAAAGGTATCAAAATCGGACCAAAGAACATCAAATTGTTTTCGGGCTTTTTCGATTTCGGCTGATGATACTCCAAATACATCTTGGTACATACCTTGCACAGCAGTGATACGGTTCCCGATCGCAACCTTGCCACCCAACTTCTCTTTCAAGTACGCTGCGGCAGACAGGTGATCGGCGTGCATGTGCGTCTCGAGATGCCACTGAACCGTATATGCTTGCTCAGCCACATACGCCGCAATTGCATCTGCACTTTCATACGAGAGCGTTGCACTCGGCAAATCAAAGTCCAGAACGCTATCGATAATGGCACACTGCTTAGTCTGTGGATCAGCGACGACATAACTAAACGTATACGAAGGCTGGTGAAAGAAAGCTTTCACTTCTGGCACATATCCAAGCTGCGCTTGGTAGTCATATAGTTGTTCATTCATAGGCAAAAAGTTAGACATATCATTACTTATTCCACGGCATCTTGGAGAGAATAAACGCCATACCACACCAACCAGTCGTTCCAGCAAATACGAGCCCAACTCCGACAAATGCACTCAATCCCACAAACGTTGGATGTACAAGCAGACTCAGCAGCACCCCAAGCAGCACCAGCGCACCAGCAGCCACAAGGACTTGCCTCATTATCGGCATGCGGCTAGTGAGAGATTTTGTAGGATGCCCTGCCTCGTCCCATGCTAATAGTCCTCCCTCCACATTTACTAACTCAGCGGTAACTCCAAGCGACTGCAAAGTGGCGATTGCTTGCGCAGCACGCTTACCTGAACGGCAATGAATATACACCGTCTGCTTACCGACAAACTCATGTACATGAGCTGGCAACTCATCCAGAGGGACGCTTCGAACCCCTTCTATATGCTTCTCTCTATACTCAGCTGGGGTGCAAACATTAATGAAATCAATTGAAGTATTCCCCTTCTCAGCAATAACTACCTCTTTAAAACTGTCAACAGAAATGTGTCTCATACTTTTATTTTTTAAGTAACATACTAATAAGTTGGTCACGCTTCTTGGTATCTTTTGAAGAACACTCAGCGAGCGAATCCTTTACGTACTGTTCAAACGCACCGTTACAAGCCCCCTTTACGGCCAGAAATTGCGGTATCACGACGTCACATGCAATATCCTTCACAATACTTTCACGCAGACTAGCTACCTGCCCCTCGAGTCGCTTTAAGCGATTTTCCATTCCTTTACTTGTCATGCTCGACATTATACCCCCTGGGGGTATAATGTCGAGCATGGGATATTCCCATGTATAGTAAACTTTACATCCTTACCCTATCTGGTATGATGTTCAGACTTAATTTAATTTATTGAAATGACATACGATCTTTTGATTATTGGCGGTGGTCCAGCAGGAACAGCAGCTGGAGTATACGCATCACGCAAGCAACTTCGCACATTATTTGTCACCAAAGAATGGGGTGGACAAAGTACCGTTTCAGCTGATATCCAAAACTGGATTGGTACGCCACATATCAGTGGTGATGATCTCGCTAAGAGTCTCCGTACACACCTTGAAACGTATGCCGGCGAATTTGTAGACATCGTAAGTGGACAGACTGTAACTAAACTTGAGAAGACAACAGACGGCTCATATACTGCTACCCTTTCAAATGGCGACGCTCACACAGTAAAGGCCGTCCTTATCACTGCTGGCTCAAACCGCCGTCGTCTTAATGCACTTAACGCCAACACTTTCGAACATAAAGGTCTTACTTACTGCGCGAGCTGCGATGGACCGATTTTCGCCGGTATGGATGTAGCGGTAATTGGTGGTGGAAACGCTGGTTTTGAAACCGCCGCACAGCTCCTGGCGTACGCTAAGAGCGTAACCCTTCTCAACAACGGTCCAGAGTACAAAGCCGACCCAGTGACAGTAGAAAAAGTTCTCGCCCACCCAAATATGCGCGGAATTGTAAGCACTGAAACTACAGAAGTACTCGGTGATAAGTTTGTCTCTGGCCTTACCTACAAGGACAAAGTATCTGCTGATATGAATACTCTCGCTGTCAGTGGTATATTCGTCGAAATTGGCATGCTTCCAAACACTGATTTTGTGAAGGAGATTGTGGAACTTGATCAATACGGCCGTGTTGTCATCGACCCCTGGACCCAGAAGACCTCTGCAGCCAATATTTGGGCTGCAGGCGACTGTACGAACGTAAAGTACCACCAGAACAACATCGCCGCCGGCGACGCCGTCCGCGCCCTTGAGGACATCTACGTCACACTTAAGGCTCACTAGTATGAAGAGAATTCGTGAAGTTGAAGAAACAAAGAGATACTACGATACGAAGTTCCAGATTTGGACCGACAAAAAGACCCACTCTTTCCATCACGAAATTCCTTTCACGAAACTAGTAAAGCTATGGCCGCAAAAAGGTCATATTATTGATATTGGATGTGCTCACGGTATCTGTGTTCCTATGTTCTTAGGTATCGGGAAAAGCCTCTCATACTACGGTATCGATAACAGCAAGTCTTTTCTCAAAATTGCTAAGCGACGTTACCCGCAACTACCATTTGAGTATGGAGATATTGCAGACAAAGAAACGTTACCGAAGAAAAAATTTGACGGTTTTTGGGCGGCAGCGGTGTTAATGCACATACCATTTTCAAAGTGGGATGAGATGTTTTTAAATCTCGAACAACTCTGTAAGTCTGGTTCATACGGATACGTAGCCCTTCCTGTTGCTCATCCAAGCAGCAATCAAAATCCGGACGATACACGACATTTCACTATTCTGAACGAAGACGAGCAACGTACCTACATGAAAAGTCGTGGATGGAAAATTAAACACGCAGGTGTACTCGATGGTTTTACCACTGAATCTGTCTGGCGATGGTACATTGTACAACTTCCATAATATTCTCAGACATTGCAAAAGCGCCCCGTGGGGCGCTTTTGCTTTGTACAACGTAGAGCTTCGGTCTGCGCGCATTCGTCCGTAGCCTCGGACTTGAGTATTAACATACTTCACCACCGCGCAAACCTACTACTAGGGTCTCATATGGAAGAAAATAGTCAATACATACACAAAAGGCCCTGAAAAGGACCTTTTGTGTATAACTGTGTGCATAACCTAGGTATAAGTCTGGGGGAAACCCTAGGGGTAACTAGGTGGAAAAACCTTAGTGAGAAGTATCTTAAACTGCGAAGAATGTTCCTACATAGTAGGCCAAAACAGCTGCCGTACCCCCCACGAGCACAACCTCAAGAAGTGAAGCGCGGAGCTTCCCTCCCACTACCTTCCACTTAAGGAGACCAAGTGCAACAAGTGCAAAAAACGTGCCAATACATGAATACATAAAGACAGTTGCTGGGTCCCCGCTTGCTGACACCATAAACGGTAGCAGTGGAATAGCTCCAAAAGCCATGAAAGACAGGAACGTTGCTAGTCCGGTATACACTTCGTTTTCACTTCGTGGATCTGGCATCTCATGTTCATGGTGCATCATAAAATCAAGCCAGTATTCTTCATTACCTTTGTAAATAGAAGCGAGGGTTTGCGCGTTCTCGGCACTGAATCCCTTTTGAATCAATAAGTCGATAGTCTCACGAACTTCTAATTCTGGATTCTCTTTCATCTCAGACAACTCGCGCTCTCTTTGCACGTGATACAAATCTTTCTCTGAACGCACTGATAAAAAATTTCCAAGTCCCATCGAAGCTGCATCAGCAAAGAGATTAGCCAATCCAAACAACAATACGATTGCAAATGAAAGCTGTGTTGTCTGATCATTTGAAAGCGCCGCCCCAGCAAAGCCCGCCACGACCGCAAACGTGGTAACAATTCCATCAATTCCTCCATAAATCACCTCCTTGAAATATTCAGCAAATTTAGCCAAAATCTTGTTATTTGATGTATCCATAATGTCGCCATCATACCATACGGGTCTAGGGGCTGGTATTTTCCTAAAAGTCTGCTATTATTTCGGGCACGTTTTGCGGACTTGCTGGCAAGCACTACCGCCCCGCAAAACACAGCCAGGTTCCAGAAATATTCTGGCTGGTGGAATGTCACACGGACATTTTTGGTCCTATCGTCTAACGTTTAGGACATCAGGTTTTCATCCTAGAAATCGGGGTTCGATTCCCCGTAGGATCACACAATAATCAAAAAGCGCGAGATGTAATCTCGCGCTTTTTGTTTTAGTTTGTAACTCTTACATCTTCTCAATTTTTCTCTGCACTTCCTGTTTTGCACTCCAAGCCACCAACGGATTTACTTGTGATTTTTTGCCCACGTATCCACCACCACGTTCTTTATACAACACGAC
>JACCDV010365590.1_pt1 | contig 15298 bp, 15 predicted proteins | sample 7446131 | NCBI WGS metagenome assembly JACCDV01 (sample SAMN15323448, study PRJNA562643) | freshwater metagenome | isolation source: river surface water | place: USA:Blue River Watershed | collected 2017-08-17 | reverse complement strand
CCGTCACCATGCGTGAAATGCTGGAAGCCGGTGTCCACTTCGGTCACCAAACCCGCTTCTGGAACCCCAAGATGGCCCCCTTCATTTTCGGCCATCGCAACAAGATCCACATCATCAACCTGGAAAAATCGCTGCCGATGTTCCAGGAGGCGACCAAGTTCGCCAAGCAGCTGGCGGCCAACCGCGGCACCATCCTGATGGTCGGTACCAAGCGCCAGTCGCGCGAGCTGCTGGCTGCTGAAGCCCAGCGCGCTGGCATGCCCTACGTTGACCAGCGTTGGCTGGGTGGCATGCTGACCAACTTCAAGACCGTCAAGACTTCCATCAAGCGCCTGAAGGACATGAAAGCCCAGCAGGAAGCCGGTCTGGACAGCCTGAGCAAAAAAGAACAGCTGATGTTCAAGCGCGAAATCGAGAAGCTGGAAAAAGACATCGGCGGTATCCAGGACATGAACACCCTGCCGGACGCCATCTTCGTGATCGACGTCGGTTACCACAAGATTGCGATTGCCGAAGCCAAGAAGCTGGGCATTCCGCTGATCGGTGTGGTGGACTCCAACCACTCGCCCGAAGGCATCGACTACGTGATCCCCGGCAACGACGACTCTGCCAAGGCAGTCGCCCTGTACGCCCGTGGTATCGCTGACGCGATCCTGGAAGGCCGCGCCAACGCCGTGGCCGATGTGGTCAAGGCTGTGGCCGCTGAAGGCGAAGACGAGTTCGTCGAAGTTTCGGCCTGAGCCCCGCAGACTCAATGAAAGGGGCTTTTGTGGCCCCTTTTTTTCAACCTGATTTTGAATTTGTAGACGGAGAATTTCGAATGGCAGCAATCACCGCAAGCATGGTCGCCGAACTGCGTGGCAAGACCGACGCCCCCATGATGGAGTGCAAGAAAGCCCTGACCGAGGCCGATGGCGACATGGCCAAGGCCGAAGAGATCCTGCGCGTCAAGCTGGGCACCAAGGCTGGCAAGGCCGCCTCCCGCGTGACCGCTGAAGGCGTGGTCGCCAGCTTCGTGGAAGGCACCACCGGTGCCATGATCGAAGTCAACTGCGAAACCGACTTCGTGACCAAGAACGACAGCTTCCTGGCGCTGGCTCAGGCCGCTGCCCAGCTCGTGGCCAAGAACAATCCTGCCGACATCGAAGCTCTGGGCGCTTTGCCTTATAGCCAGGACGGCTTTGGCCCGACGCTCGAAGAAGTGCGCAAGGGCCTGATCGGCAAGATCGGTGAGAACATGAGCTTCCGCCGCTTCAAGCGCGTTGAAGGCACCAAGGTCGCTTCTTACCTGCACGGCACCCGCATCGGCGTGCTGGTCGAGTTTGATGGTGATGAGCAGGCAGCCAAGGATGTGGCCATGCACGTGGCTGCCATGAAGCCCGTGGCCCTGACCAGCGCCGACGTGCCCGCCGAGCTGATTGAAAAAGAGCGCGCTGTCGCCACCGCCAAGGCCACCGAATCCGGCAAGCCCGCTGATATCGCTGCCAAGATGATCGAAGGCTCGGTGCAGAAGTACCTCAAGGAAGTGTCGCTGTTCAACCAGCCTTTCGTGAAAAACGACAAGCAGACCGTCGAGCAGATGCTCAAGGCTGCCAGCACCAACGTGAAAGCCTTCACGCTGTACGTGGTGGGCGAGGGCATCGAGAAGAAGGTCGACGACTTTGCTGCCGAAGTGGCCGCTCAGGTCGCTGCCGCTAAAGGCGCTGCCTGATCCAGCGCATTGTCCCCCCGTTAAACTATCAGAACCCAAGCCCCCTCAGGAGAGTTGCCCATGACCCAAGCCAAACCGGCCCACAAGCGCATTTTGCTCAAGTTGTCCGGAGAGGCCCTCATGGGGGACGATCAGTTTGGCATCAACCGTGCGACCATTGAGCGCATGGTCAGCGAGATTGCCGAAGTGACCCGTCTGGGGGTGGAGGTGGCCGTGGTCATCGGGGGAGGCAATATCTTCCGTGGCGTGGCTGGGGGCGCCGCGGGCATGGACCGAGCCACTGCCGACTACATGGGCATGCTGGCCACCGTGATGAACTCCCTGGCCCTGGCCGATGCCATGAACAAGGTGGGCCTGACGGCGCGCGTCATGTCGGCCATCGGCATTGACCAGGTGGTCGAGCCTTATGTCCGCCCCAAGGCGCTGCAGTACCTCGAAGAGGGCAAGGTCGTGGTTTTTGCCGCAGGCACTGGCAACCCCTTTTTCACCACGGACACGGCTGCGGCACTGCGTGGCGCCGAGATTGGTGCCGAGATGGTGCTCAAAGCGACCAAGGTCGACGGTGTTTACACGGCAGACCCGAAAAAAGACCCCAACGCCACACGTTACAGCCAGCTCAGTTTTGACGAGGCCATGACGCGCAACCTGGGCATCATGGACGCCACGGCGTTTGCACTGTGCCGTGACCAGAAGCTGCCGATCAAGGTGTTCTCGATTTTCAAGAACGGGGCACTCAAGCGCGTGGTCATGGGCGAAGACGAAGGCACACTGGTGCATGTTTGATGTAGCCTGAAACCGGAGATAGACATGACGATTGCAGACATCAAGAAAAACACCGAAGGCAAGATGGAGCAATCCATTGCCGCGTTCAAGAACAACCTCTCCAAGATCCGTACCGGCCGAGCCAATCCGGGTTTGCTGGACGTTGTGCAGGTGGAGTACTACGGTTCGATGGTGCCGCTGTCCCAGGTGGCCAACGTGGCCTTGCTCGACTCCCGCACCATCAGTGTCCAACCCTGGGAAAAAGGCCTGAGCGCCAAGATTGAAAAGGCCATCCGTGAAAGCGATCTGGGCCTGAACCCCGCTGCCATGGGGGACCTGATTCGTGTGCCGATGCCGCCCATGAGCGAAGAGCGCCGCAAGGAAATGACCAAGCTGGCCAAGGCCGAAGGCGAGCATGCCAAGGTGGCCGTGCGCAACCTGCGCCGTGACGCCAATGAAGCGGTCAAGAAACTGGTCAAGGACAAGGAAGCGACCGAAGACGATCAAAAGCGCACCGAGGCCGATGTCCAGAAGATGACCGACAAGCGCATTGCCGAGATCGATCAGCTGGTTGCGGCCAAGGAACAGGACATCATGGCCGTCTGAGGCCGGTGTTCTACATGACCCGATACACAGGACAAGGCCGCATGCAGCGGCCTTTTTTGCTGGAGGCAGCATGCTCAAACAACGTGTGATCACGGCGCTGATCCTGCTCGCGGTGCTGATCCCTGCGCTGCTTCATCCGGACACGCGCTTCTTCATCGGCTTGAGTCTGCTCATGATCTGTGCCGGTGCATGGGAATGGGGGCGCCTGAATGGCCGCTCCCAGCTGAGCTCTGTGGTGGGTGCGCTGCTGTTTCTGTTGGCGGCACTGGCGGCGCTTGCGCAGGGTTGGGGGCGTCATGCCCCTGAGCCCGTCTGGTGGCTGACCGGTGCGATCTGGGTTCTGCTGGGAACCTGGATGCTGCGCGCAGGTGTCGTGGGTTGGACGGCTCTGCCCAAGCTGCTGTGCTGGCTTGTGGGTCTGACGCTTCTGGTGCTCGCATGGCTGGCACTCGTTCAGGCACATGCACGTGGGGTGAACTTTTTGCTTTCCGTCATGGCGCTGGTGTGGGCGGCTGACATTACCGCCTACTTTGCAGGGCGCGCGTGGGGCGGCCGCTGGATTGCGCGCAAGCTCGCTCCCGGCATCAGTCCGGGCAAGACCTGGGAGGGTGCTTTGGGCGGCTTGCTGGGGGTGCTGATCGTGGCGGCACTCTGGATCGGGTGGGACCGAGGCCATGCCACCGAGCCTGCCAGCCTGCATACCCTTCTTTGGCGGCAAAGCCATGGTTTGGCCTTGCTGGCCTGGGCTTTCCTGACCGCGATGAGTGTGGTCGGTGACCTGGTGGAATCACTGGTCAAACGGGGTGCGGGCGTGAAAGACAGCTCCGGACTCTTGCCCGGCCATGGTGGTGTCCTCGATCGGGTGGATGCCTTGTTGCCGACACTCCCCCTGGCCATGATGCTGGTCAGCTGGCTGGAGGGGCAGGCATGAAAACAAGTTCCCCGAAATTGCGATTGACGGTCCTCGGCTCGACCGGATCGATCGGAACGAACACACTGGATGTGGTGTCACGGCATCCTGATCGCCTCGAAATCCATGCCTTGACTGCGGCGCGCCAGGTGGATCTGCTGTTTGAGCAATGCCTGCGCTTTTCTCCACGTTTTGCCGTGCTGCTTGAACCTGCACTCGCACAACACCTGTCCGACCGGCTCAAGGCGCATGGTTCTGCGACGAAAGTACTTTGCGGTGCTGCCGCGCTGGATGAGGTGTCGTCTGCAGACGACGTCGACGCGGTGATGGCGGCGATTGTGGGGGCTGCCGGCCTGTCGCCTTGCCTGGCGGCTGCACGCGCTGGCAAGCGCTTGTTGCTGGCCAACAAGGAGGCACTGGTGGTCGGGGGAGACGTTTTCCTGTCTGCCGTCCGTGATGGTGGTGCCACCTTGCTGCCCATCGACAGTGAGCATTCGGCCATTTTTCAGTCACTGCCCGAAGATCCAGACACCTGGGATCGGCGCATCGACAAAATCATCCTGACTGCTTCCGGTGGGCCATTTCGCCAGTGGGCGCCGGACCGCCTGAAGGCTGTGACGCCCGCGCAGGCCTGCGCGCATCCGAACTGGTCGATGGGGCGCAAGATATCCGTCGATTCCGCCACCATGATGAACAAGGTGCTCGAAGTCATTGAGGCGCGGTATCTGTTTGGCCTTGGCGCAGACCGGCTGGATGTGGTCATTCATCCCCAAAGCATCATCCACTCGATGGTGCAGTACAAAGATGCTTCCGTTGTGGCGCAGCTCGGGACACCCGACATGCGGGTACCCATTGCCTATGGATTGAGCTGGCCCGAGCGGATCGCCTCGGGCGCCCAGACCCTGGACTTTGGCAAGCTGTCGGCCATGACCTTCGAGTCGATCCATGAAAACGGCCATCCTGAACGTTATCCGGGTTTGCATCTGGGCTTTGAGGCTTTGCGCGCACCTGCGGGCACTTGCGCCGTGCTCAACGCTGCCAACGAAGTGGCTGTGGAAGCTTTCCTGGGTGAACGTGTCCGCTTCGATCAAATCCACGCCGTCAATCAGGAAACGCTCCAGGCTTTTATTCCCGCGCACCCTGACGGCCTGGAGGATTTGCTTGAAATTGACACACAGGCCAGACGATGCGCGCAGTCTCTGGTGGATTCGATGGCCCGCTGAAACCGGTATCCCCGTACGGTATATTCCCCCTTGGATTTGAGGATCGTGCCGATTCTCTGCTCCAGGTCCCTGATTGAAGTTGCCAATACCATGTCACTGTTTTCTCTTGCCACCTTGCGCCCCTCCTTGATGGTGCTGCTCGGCTCACTGCTCACCGGGGTTGCCGCATGGGCGGTCGAACCATTTCAAGTGCGTGACATTCGGGTCGAGGGTTTGCAACGGGTTGAACCGGGAACGGTGTTTGCCTCCCTTTCGGTGCGTGTGGGCGATACCTACTCCGACGAGAAAGGCGCCGAGGCCATTCGCGCTCTTTTTGCTCTGGGTCTTTTCAAGGACGTCAGGCTGGAAACCCAAGGCGATGTCCTGCTGGTGGTGGTTGAAGAGAGACCGACGGTTGCTGCTCTTGAGTTCATCGGACTCAAGGAGTTTGACAAGGAACCCTTGCTCAAGGCGCTCAAGGAAATCGGTCTGGCCGAGGGGCGTCCTTTCGACAAGGCGCTGGCCGACAAGGCGGAACAGGAGCTCAAGCGCCAATACATCGGCCGCAGTCTTTACGCGGCTGAGGTGGTGGTCACTGCCACCCCCGTTGACCGCAACCGCGTGAACATTTCCTTCACCGTTACCGAAGGTGTGCCCGCCAAGATCAAGCAGATCCAGATCATTGGCAATAAAGCGTTTTCCGAGAGCACATTGCGCGACCAGTTCAACCTCGATACAGGAGGGTGGATGAGCTGGTACACCAAGTCTGACCGCTATTCAAGAACCAAGCTCAATGGTGACCTGGAGAGCCTGCGATCCTATTACCTGTCTCGCGGATTCCTCGAATTCCGCATTGATTCCACGCAGGTCAGCATGTCTCCTGACAAGCAGGAAATGTCCATCACCATCAACGTGACAGAGGGTGAGCGTTTTGTCGTCTCGGGTGTCCGCCTGGAAGGCAATTACCTGGAAAAAACCGATGAGTTCAAGACACTGGTCAAGATTCAGCCGGGACAACCTTACAACGCCGAATCAGTGGCAGAAACCGTCAAGGCCTTCACCGACCATTTCGGAAAATTCGGTTTTGCTTTTGCGCGCATCGATGCCAGTCCGGAAATCGATCGCGAGCAAAACCGTGTCGTGATGGTGCTGCAGGCGGAGCCCTCTCGCCGGGCTTATGTCCGGCGCATCCAGATTGCAGGCAACAACCGGACCCGCGATGAAGTGATCCGCCGGGAGTTTCGTCAGTTTGAAGCCTCCTGGTACGACGGCGACAAGATCAAGCTCTCCCGTGACCGCGTAGACCGTCTGGGATTTTTCACGGAAGTCAATGTTGAAACCCAGGAGGTGCCGGGGTCGGCCGATCAAGTGGATCTGTTGTTCACGGTGGCCGAGAAGCCGACCGGGAACATCACCCTTGGTGCAGGATTCTCGTCTTATGAAAAGCTTGCCCTGAGCTTTGGCATCACGCAGGAAAATGCATTTGGCTCCGGCAACTACCTGGCGGTTCAGGTCAACACCAGCAAATACAACCGGAACCTTGTGCTCAGTACCACCGATCCCTATTTCACCGAAAACGGGATCTCCAGGACGCTGGATGTTTTCCACAGGACCACGCGCCCTTACTACGGCGATCTCAATGCCTACCAGATTGTCAATACCGGTTTGGGCATGCGCTTCGGTGTTCCCGTGACCGATCGTGACATTGTGTACGTTGGCGCCAATATCGAGCGCAACAGCGTTCGGGAAGGCACGGGGCTGCCGAACTATCTTCTGCCATATCTGGGCAATCGCACGGCTGTGCCCCTGACCTTGGGCTGGTCGCGCGATGGTCGTGACAGTGCACTGGTGCCCACTCGGGGTCTGTATCAGCGATTCTTCTCGGACTGGAGCGTGGCAGGCGATTCCCGCTATGTGAGGACGAATTACCAGTTCCAGCAGTACATTCCTCTGTCCAAGAAATTCACATTTGCCTTCAACACCGATTTAGGATGGGGCAAAGGCCTCAACGGACAGGATTACCCGGTTTTCAAGAACTTCTATGTGGGCGGCTTGGGCAGTGTCCGCGGCTACGAACAGTCCACATTGGGACACAGCGAGCCAACCTCTACGACCAACACCAACCCGGTCTATACCGGTGGCGCCAAGAAGGTCGTGTTCAATACCGAATTGATTGGTCCGTTTCCAGGGGCCGGCAATGACAAAACCCTTCGAATTTTTGCCTTCATGGATGCTGGTTATGCGTACCGCGAGCAGGACCCCATTCGTTTGAATGAGTTGCGCTCGTCTTATGGCGTGGGCTTGAGCTGGATCTCTCCGATGGGGCCTTTGCGCTTTTCATATGCATTGCCCATCAACCAGCAGCCAGGCGATAAAATCCAGAAACTTCAATTCCAAATCGGAAGCTCCTTCTAATGAACACCCGTTTTTCTCAGGTACTGCTGGCCCTGATGGCCAGTTCGGCTCTTCTTGGTGCTTCGCAAGCGCTGGCCCAGGACTTCAAGATGGGCTTTATCAGCACTGAGCGGATCTTCCGCGAGGCAGCGTCTGCCAAACAGGCGCAGGCCAAGCTGGAGCAGGAGTTCTCCAAGCGAGAGAAGGATCTGGTCGATTTGGGCAACACGCTCAAGGCAGCATCCGAAAAATTCGAGCGCGAGGCACCGACCCTGTCAGAAAGTCAGCGCAACAGCCGTCAAAAGCAACTGGTTGAGCAGGACCGCGACTTCCAGCGTAAGCGCCGCGAGTTCCAGGAAGACCTCAACGCCCGCAAGAACGAAGAGCAGCAGGTGGTGGTGGAGCGTGCCAACCGCGCTGTCAAGCAGGTGGCCGAGTCCGAGAAGTACGACGTCATCTTCCAGGAAGCGGTTTACATCAATCCCAAGCACGACATCACCGACAAGGTCATCAAGGCCCTGAACGCGGGCAAGTGATCTGATGGACATGCGTCGGTTGTGGCACTGAGTCTGGGCTTCATTGTTGACCGTCTGGGAGGGCAGCTGAATGGCTCGCCAGAACAGCTGGTTCAGCGCCTGGCGCCTTTGCACTCGGCAGGACCGCATGACATCAGTTTCCTGAGTCAGTCTCGCTACCGGACGCAGCTCGACACCAGTCAGGCTGGTGCTGTGATCCTGTCCCCCGCCATGCATGAGCAGAGCTCCTGGCCCGGGGCCTGCATTCTCACAGACGAACCCTACCTTTACTTCTCCCGGCTCACCCGTCTGTGGCGGCAAGAACATCCTTTGCCTGCCCGGCCTCGCATCCATCCCACTGCCGTGGTGGATCCCTCTGCCTGCATTGCGCCTGACGCCATCATCGGCCCCCTGTGTGTTGTCGAATCGGGTGCGCATGTCGGGGAGGGCACTGTGCTGCACTCGCGCGTGACATTGGGGCACGACTGCCGGGTGGGGCGTCGCTGTATCCTGCACCCTGGCGTGGTGATCGGCGCTGATGGCTTCGGTTTTGCTCAGCACCAGGGGCAATGGGAAAAAATTGAACAGCTTGGCGCTGTGCAGATTGGTGACGATGTAGAGATCGGCGCCAACACATGCATTGATCGTGGCGCGCTTGATGACACGGTCATCGAAGACGGCGTCAAGCTCGACAATCTGATCCAGATCGGACACAACGTGCATGTGGGCGCCCACACGGCCATGGCCGGATGTGTGGGGGTCGCGGGCAGTGCGAAAATCGGAGCCCATTGCACCATCGGTGGCGGGGCGGTTGTGCTGGGGCACCTCAGCCTTGCCGACGGAGTTCACGTGTCGGCCGCTTCGGTGGTGACGCGCTCCATCCTCAAACCCGGCCACTACACAGGCATGTTCCCTTTGGACGAAAACGCTCAATGGGAAAAAAACGCTGCCAGCCTCAAACAGCTCTCGCGCTTGCGTGATCGTCTGCGCCAGCTGGAACAAGAATTACAAACATTGCAGAAAGAACAACCATGACGATGGACATTCACCAGATCCTCAAGCAACTGCCTCACCGCTACCCCATTTTGCTGGTGGACCGCGTGCTGGAGATTGAAAAAGGCGTTCGCATCCGTGCCATCAAGAATGTGTCCATCAACGAACCGTTCTTCATGGGGCACTTTCCGCACCGCCCGGTCATGCCCGGTGTGCTGATGCTCGAAGCGCTGGCCCAGGCAGCGGCGCTGTTGTCTTTCGACGCACTGGGCGCCGCCCCCGATGACAACACCGTGTATTACTTTGCAGGCATTGACGGCGCACGCTTCAAGCGCCCGGTTGAGCCCGGTGATCAGCTGATCCTGGATGTCACGATTGACCGCATGAAGGCAGGCATCTTCAAATTCAAGGCGCGTGCCCTGGTCGGCGAAGAGGTCGCTGTGGAAGCCGAGCTCATGTGCACCATGCGCAAGATTGCCTGAGGCGTCCCATGAGTCGGATTCACTCCTCTGCCATCGTTGAATCGGGCGCACAACTTCACCCCTCGGTGACGGTTGGCCCTTACACCATCATTGGCCCGCACGTGACGATTGGCGAGGGTTCCACCGTGGGCTCCCATTGCGTGATCGAAGGCCGCACGACGATCGGGCAGAACAACACGATTCACAACTACGCCGCCCTGGGTGCCGCACCGCAGGACAAGAAATACGCGGGTGAGCCTACGCAGCTGATCATCGGCGACAACAACACCATCCGCGAGTTCTGCACCTTTAATGCAGGCACGGTCACGGGCGGTGGCATCACGCGTATCGGCAGCGACAACCTGTTCATGGCCTATGTGCACCTGGCGCACGATTGCCAGATCGGCAGCCACACGATTTTTGCCAACAACTCGCAGCTGGCGGGTCATGTGCATGTGGACGACTGGGTGATCCTGGGCGGCTTCACCGTGGTGCGCCAGTTCCTGCGCCTGGGCGCGCACAGCTTCACGGCCATGTGCAGCTTGCTGTTTGCCGACTTGCCCCCGTTTGTGACCTGCGAGGGGCAGCCCGCAGATGCCCGCACCGTCAACGCCGAAGGCTTGCGCCGTCGCGGTTTTTCTGCCACGCGCATTGCGGCCGTCAAGGCCATGCACAAGGCCTTGTACCGTGAAAACCTCACCCTGGACGCTGCCAAGGCACGCATCCAGCAGATCGCACAGCAGACACCCGAAGCGCAGCCCGATGTCGCCATGATGCTGGAGTTCCTGGCCGGTGTGGGCAAGGCGGGCATTGTTCGTCGCCGTGCGCGCGGCGCCTGAAGGATGCAAGACATGAAACCGCTGCGTTGTGCCGTTATTGGCGTGGGCTACCTGGGCAAATTCCACGCTCAGAAATACGCAAAGATCCCTGGATGCGAACTGGTGGCCGTGGTCGACAGCCGCGAGGACGTGGCACGTGCCGTGGCCGAGCCGTTGGGCTGCCGTGCAGTCACCGATTACCGTGAATTGCTGGGGCAGGTTGATGCGGTCAGCATCGTGGTGCCCACGCAGGCGCACTACGCCGTGTGCATGGACTTCCTGAATGCGGGTGTGCATGTTCTGGTGGAAAAACCCATGACCACCACGCTCGAGCAGGCCGATGAATTGATTGCGCTGGCCGATCAAAAAGGCCTGATGCTCGCGGTCGGCCATCTGGAGCGCTTCAACCCGGCTGCACTGGCGCTGGAGCCTGTGCTCTCCGATCCGCGCTTCATTGATTCTTCTCGCCTGGCACCTTTCAAGCCGCGCGCCACCGATGTGAGCGTGCTCCTGGACCTGATGATCCACGATGTGGACCTGATTCTGTCACTGGTGGACAGCGAGGTCGAAAGCGTGGACTGCTCGGGTGCCCGAGTGCTGACCAACGACATCGACATCGCCAATGCACGGATTCGCTTTGCCAATGGCTGTGTGGCCAATGTGACCGCCAGCCGCGTGAGCAGCAAGAGCGAGCGCAAGATGCGCGTCTTTCAGAGCCAGGCTTGTCATTCGCTGGATTTTCAGGCGCGCACTTTGACCACCTACCGTGGTGCAGCCGACCCGATGGCGGCACCCGAAAACGCGATTGAACGGCAAGAGCAGTCCTTTGGCGAAGCCGATCCGCTCTACAGCGAGATCGTGGATTTTGTCGACAGCATCCGCCAGCAACGTCAGCCCAAGGTGACCGGCCGGGCCGGTCGCCGCGCGCTCGAGGCCGTGCAGCGCATCACCGATGCGACGCGCCTGATTTCCTGAATTCCATTTAGAAAGACTTGCCATGCGCATTCCCATGGTTGACCTGGCGGGCCAGTACCGCGACCTCAAGGCCCAGATCGAGCCCGCGATGGCGGCCACGCTCAATGCGGCCCAGTACATCCTGGGTCCCAATGTGCAGGCCTTCGAGGCCGAAGCGGCCAAGTACCTGGGCGTCAAGCACGCCATCACCTGCGCCAACGGCACCGATGCATTGCATCTGGCCATGCTGGCGGCCGGCATCGGCCCGGGTGACGAAGTCATCACCACGCCGTTCACCTTCATTGCAACCGCCGAAGCGATCGCCTATGTCGGCGCCAAGGCGGTGTTTGTGGACATCGATCCGCAGACCCTGAACATCGACGTGGACCAGGTGGCCAAGGCCATCACGCCCCAAACCAAAGCCCTGTTGCCCGTGCACCTGTTTGGCCAGCCCGCCAACATTCAGCCCTTGCTGGATCTGGCGCAAAAGCATGGGCTCCAACTGATCGAGGACTGCGCCCAGTCCTTTGGTGCCCATGTGGGCGGCCGCCAGACCGGCTCGATGGGTGACATTGGTGCCTTCAGCTTCTTCCCGAGCAAGAACCTGGGTTGCTATGGCGATGGCGGGATGGTCACCACCCAGTCGGATGCCATGGCCGAGATGCTGCGCATGCTGCGCAACCACGGCAGCAAGGTGCGTTATTACCATGACATCATTGGCTACAACAGCCGTCTGGACGAGCTGCAGGCGGTGGTGCTGCGCGCCAAGCTGCCCCACATCGACCACTACAACCAGCAGCGCCGCCGCGTGGCCCACCGTTACAACGCGGGGCTGGCGGGTCTGGGCATCCAGACGCCCCATGAAGACGGCATCGGCCTGCACGTGTACCACCAGTACACCCTGCTGACGGACCGCCGCGAGGTCATCCAGAAAGCCTTGGCCGATCAGCAGATTGCCAGCGCCATTTATTACCCCGTGCCGCTGCACCAGCAAAAGGTGTTTGCGGCAATCAGTGCGGGACAGAGCTTCCCGGTCACCGAGTCGGTGGCTGCACGCTGCCTGTCGCTGCCCATCTACCCCGAACTGTCGGATGCGGCCATCGACGAAATCTGCGGTGTGATCCGTCAGGCCCTGCAGGCCTGATCGGGGAGGGCGCTTGAGCAGCATGCGTGTGTCCATGGTCGTGGCCGAGCGCTCGGGCGACCAGCTGGCCGCCTTGCTGCTGGGGGGCATGCAGCGCGCATGGCCTGAGCTGCAGGCGGACGGCATTGGTGGGCCGCAGATGCAGGCGCTGGGTTTCCAGTCACGCTGGTCCTGCGATGAACTGTCTGTGCGCGGCCTGGTTGAAGCACTCATGCGCTACCGGCACATCACCGGCATCCGCCGCCAGCTCATCGACGAGCTGATCCAGCAACCACCCGATCTGTTTGTCGGGGTCGATGCCTCGGACTTCAACCTCACGGTCGAGCGTGTGCTCCGCCAGCGCGGCATCCCTGCCATTCAGCTGGTGTGTCCATCGATCTGGGCCTGGCGACCGGAGCGCGTGACGAAGATCCGCGAGAGCGTGCGCCACATCCTTTGCCTGTACCCGTTTGAACCGGCTTTGCTGGCCCAGCACGGCATCGAAGGCACTTTTGTGGGCCATCCGGTGGCCGATGTGATTCCATTGGAGCCTGACAAGGCTGCGGCGCGTCAGGTTCTGGGTTTGGACCCGGACGCGCAGGTGATTGCCTTGCTGCCTGGCAGCCGACCGGCCGAGATCCGTTATCTGGTGCAGCCATTTTTGCAGGCGGCGCGGCGCATGCTGGATCAGCGTCCGGATCTGCAGTTCGTTTTGCCCACACACGAATTGCTGCGTCCTGCCATCGAGCAAGCCATTCAAGCCACAGGATTGGCCGGTCGAGTGAAGGTCGTGATGGGCCAGTCGCATGCGGTGCAGGCCGCCTGTGACGTGGCCTTGGTCGCCAGTGGCACGGCCACACTTGAAACCGCCTTGTTCAAGCGCCCCATGGTCATTGCCTACAAGATGCAATGGCTGTCCTGGCGCATGGCCAACGGCAAGCGCCTGCTGCCCTGGGTGGGTTTGCCCAACATCCTGTGCAACGACAGCCTGGTCCCCGAATTTTTGCAGGAGCAGGTGCAGCCCGAATCGCTGGCTCAGGCCACACTGGCCTGGCTGGACGATCCAGTGGCCGTGACCCGACTGCAGCAGCGCTTCACGGCGCTGCACCATGAACTTCGGCAGGACATGCCAACCCTCTCGACCCATGCGATCCAGAAAATCCTTGCTGCCTGAGCAACGCCTGTTGGACTGGGACACAGCTGGCTTGATGGCCGGGGTGGACGAGGCGGGCAGGGGGCCTCTGGCGGGCCCGGTGGTGGCTGCGGCTGTCATCCTTGACGATCGCAAGCCGATAGCCGGTCTGAACGACTCCAAGAAATTGACCGAAAAGCGCCGCGAAAAACTCTACGACGAGATCATGGCCAAGGCCCTGTGTTGTTCGATTGCCGAGGCCTCGGTGCAGGAGATCGACACCCTCAACATCCTGCAGGCCACGCTGCTGGCCATGCGCCGTGCGGTCGACGGCCTGCGCCTCAAACCCGTCAAGGTGCTGGTCGATGGCAACCGCCTGCCGGTGCTGGATGTGCGCGCTGAAGCCATTGTTCAGGGCGACGCGCTGGTGCCCGCGATTTCTGCCGCTTCGATCCTGGCCAAAGTGCACCGCGACCGCCTGTGTGCCCAGTGGCATGGGCAATACCCGCAATACGGCTTTGACCGCCACAAGGGTTACGGAACGGCCGAGCACCTGCAGGCGCTGGTCGAACATGGCCCCAGCCCCTGGCACCGCACGAGCTTTGCCCCCGTGGCCCGGAGCATCCGATGAACCTCATCACCTCGCGGGACAATCCGCTGGTCAAGACCTTGCGCCGTCTGGCCCAGGAATCCAACGCTTACCGCAAGCTCGGTCAGTTCTGGCTGGAGGGCGACCACCTGTGCCGTGCCGCCTTGCAACGCGGCGCACGACCCGCAAGGGTGGTGCTGGCGCAATCCATGGCCGACAGCACTGCAGCTGACGAGTGGCTGGGTCTGGATGTGCCAGTGACCGTCATGCCGGACGAGCTTTTTGCCGGACTCAGCGGCTTGGAGTCGCCTGCCCGGATGGGCTTTGTCATGGCGCATGAGGTCCATTACGAGATCCAGCCGGATACACCAACGGTGATTCTGGATCGCCTGCAGGACGCGGGCAACGTGGGCGCCATCTTGCGCTGTGCCAGTGCTTTTGGCTTTCGGCAGGTGCTGGCCTTGCAAGGGACGGCCGCGCTGTGGTCGCACAAGGTCCTGCGTGCCGGTATGGGCGCGCATTTCGGTCTGCAGTTGGCCGAGGGGCTCCAGGAAAACGACCTCGAAGCCCTGAATCTGCCTCTGGTGACCACCAGCTCACACCAAGGCCCTTTTTTGCACGAATTGCTTCGCGATGCTCGCCTGCCTTCACGCTGCGCCTGGGTCATGGGGCACGAAGGGCAGGGGGTGCGAGAAAGCCTGATGGCGCGGGCCACCTTGCAGGTGCGCATTGCCCAGCCCGGCGGTGAAGAGTCCCTGAACGTGGCCACCGCAGCCGCCATTTGCCTGCACGCCAGTGCCACGGCGGGTTTGTGAGCTGATTTCACCCCCGCCCTCCGGATTTTTTGACGCAGGACGAGAGGCCCAACACAGCCTGACGGGCTATAATGGGAGGCTTTCCCGCATCAACCCCGTACGCCCCAGCCCAGCCAGGTCCTTTCCCCTCGAACAAGCAGCCAAACACAACACTTTTGTGTTCTGAGCGCTGAGGCGTACCCGAACCCAACCGGAGAACCCAGTGCTTTTGTCTCTTCAGGGAACCTTCCCGCCCGCCATCCTGGCGCTTGCAGACGGCACGGTCTTTATCGGCAATTCCATCGGAGCCACCGGCTCCACCGTCGGTGAGGTG
>JACCDV010519998.1_pt1 | contig 15305 bp, 7 predicted proteins | sample 7446131 | NCBI WGS metagenome assembly JACCDV01 (sample SAMN15323448, study PRJNA562643) | freshwater metagenome | isolation source: river surface water | place: USA:Blue River Watershed | collected 2017-08-17 | reverse complement strand
GCTGTCAGGCCTCACTAAGTTGACACAATCACCAATATACTTAATAATATCAACCTGCACTCTATCACTTTCACTCTTGAAAATTCAAAGAAAGGGAAGTCGAATGAAAGATACATTATCTTAACCACCCAAATGCAGCTTCATCAAAAATAAAGTCCTTTCTTAAACATATTTTTGTGTATAGACAAGCTCATTATTGGCTGCTTACTAGTCTAGCACGATATTTGCTTGAGAAACGATGTAAATAGCAGAAGAAAGTAGGTAATCGACTTAACATATAAAAATCTGATTGCTAAGATGTAAAATTAATGGAGCTGTTTGACTAACTGATTATGATAAGTATCGTTATATTAAATACTAAGATATCATAAATCAACTATTCATGTCAGTTTGCAGTTTGGTGAATATATACTCGAGCGATATCTCTCTGTTCTCAATTACCACAACTTTGTTCCTTGATTTGCTTCCTTTGTCTAGGTATACTGTATTCTTCTTTATGCCTAACACCTGCCCAATGAAACTAACCAGTTCTTCATTCGCCTCTCCTTATTTAGGCGGAGCAGCAATAGCAACCCCAATATACTCCTCATTGATTTCGATTATTTTGCTTTCCTTGCTGTTAGGTTTCGCTGCGATCACTAGGGCAAATCCACTTTGATGTGGCATTATCGATTTGGGAATATTGATGTTCTATACTTCCTTGACTGCGGTCTTGCTTTATTTTTTCTTACCTTTCATATTATATATCTCTAGCGTATAATTAATCTTATCTTGAAAAAACGCCAGCCCCAAATGAAGAAAACTCCGCTCAAAATACGGCCTTTGCAGGATTGTATTGATGCTTTTCATAAATCTCCTCTCTATGAATCGAAATTACAGCTCAAAGGGTAAGAAGCCAGGTTAAAGAAAATTGGAAGAAACAAAATTCTTTTCAAAGACCCTTCCCTCCCCTCCCTCAACCCCATCAGAGATAAAGAAAATTAGCATCCAAATTTAAATCATTAACTCAAAAAGCCTCAGAGAACTCGAGGTCATCCAAAAAATTTGTCATTCGACAAGGAGAAATTAATAGACATGTAGCATAAGCTTTCAAGGGTAATCGTTAGCCAAAGAGATATTAACGAGAGTACAAAAAATGAAAATTTGAGGAAAGTAATATTGAAAAAGCAATATTTTATCAGGGAAAAAAAGCTGCTTCCCGAGCGTAACTGTATGTCCGCTACAAATAAAAAAGAGAATGGGAAAGATGTCTTCGTGCCTCAAGGCGTGAGATAAATGCGAAGAATAGTGCACCTAAAACGAACACGTTAGGCCAAATAGGAGTAGGAATAAAAATAGCTCCCAATATTCAAGCAAGCTCAAAGGATAGCATAGTAAGCTCGTCCTTTTACGAGCCCAAAAGCATCCAAACATCCAATACGATCAGCTTCCCTCGAAGACTTCCTAAACGAGTGGAAGTGCAGCAGACTATAGTGAATTAATAGATTGATCAACTTATTTTGAACTAAATATTATTCAAATAAAGTTATGGCAGATTATTAATATCCACAAGAACGGACCATTTTGCTTCAATAAAACTAGCAGATAAAGGCCAAATATAAGAAATCTCTTCAAGAACTAATGCATATTTTAAAGGTCAATAAGTCACTCAAAGAATTCCTAGATCAAAATGCAAAGCAAGCCGAAGACACCATTCGCCAAACCGTCACTGACCTTAAGAACAACCATCAGCAAGAATTGCAAGCCTACATGAAGGAGCTTTCTCAGTATAAACAGCTATTTAATGAGCAGACTATTAAGAATAACCTTTTATAGAGGAAAAACTAAGAAATCTTCAAAGAACTCACCGAGCAAAGATAGAGAAGCTAGCAAATATAGCAGTAACTCAAATAGATGAACAAGAGCAACCACAATGCGCATGAAAGTTTGACTAACGAACAATTAAAAAAGAAAGTTATGAATTATCTTTAGCTTGCCAAATAAAAGGAGCACCTTCAATAGTAGAACGATGATTTGAAGATTAAATTAAACAAGTTAAGTATGTAATTAGTTCAATAAAAATAAAAATATCGAAACGATATTTTCAAACAAGAAAACGAGTTACTCAGATACAAGTAATCTTAGTACTTAAAGCTTATTACAATCTAGTCTAGAAACCAACTGCTCTAAAGCGAGCTCAACAACTACAGGCAAGTAGAAAGATAGTTTGGACAAGAGAATGTTTTCGACTAAGACAGTGTTTACAATAGTATTCGTGAACAAATTACTAAAATAAACTAAGATTTCAATAAATATTAGCTGTAAAGTTCACACATACTCCAGCAGAAAAGGAGAGAAGATGCTGAGAGAGAAAGAAAAATACTTTAGTTACAAAGTGAAGTAGAAAGATTAAGAGTTTATTAATAAGACATTCATGAGAAGTAGAAGTTAAAGAAACAATTTTAAGAATAAATATCTAAAAGTAGATAAAAGATTAACCTTTTAACAACTCAAAACAACGAACTTACATAAAAATTACACGTACTGTAAGCCCTTGCAACAACAGAGAAGCATCGATCACCTTCTCCCATTAATAACCGCATTCAATAATTTGAAAACAGAGTAAAATTACTATTGTCTGATAGTACCAAGCACTCTCCCTCAAACAATACCAGCGCCCAGCAAATAATTATGCTAAAAGGCTACATTTTATAGCTAAGTAGTTTATTGAAAGAGGCCAAGCGAAAATAAGAGCACATGTATAAGAAAAACTATCAATACAAAGAAAAGCTTACAAAGGCTGAAATGCTCTACAGATAAAAAATAAACTAATACAAGATACGAATAAATAATTATGATATTCTGATAAACAAACTCTATAATGCCCTAGAATCTAAGCTGAAGTAGAGAATTCCTGAGGAAATATAGAGGGAGTTTAATACGGCTATCACGAGTTATGAGTAAAAAATGACACAAATGAGTGATTAGATAATCAGATTGAGAGGGAAAGTTGAGCTGGAAAGCAATAGGTAGTAAAAATTGAATACTCAAATATAGACTTTGGAGGTTGAAAACCAGACTTACAAGTAAATAATATCAGAACTATCTATTAGACTAAACGAAGTATAAATGGAAAAAAGTAAGAAGAATGAGGTTGATATCACTGAGGTCTAGTAAAAAGATAGAATAATTGATGAGCTAGCGATGTAGATTAATTCCCTAAATGTTGTGGTCACTGACTTCAAGTAAAAATAAAACAATATGAATAAGATCATCTAAAGCTACTAGGAGAAGATAGTTAAGTACAAGTAAGAACTTTAACAGAAATAAAAAATATCGAATAATTTATCAAGGAATTCGATTGATGCCGCTTCATTAATCGAAAAGACTAACTATCTTTAATATTAGCTCAGTAAGTACAGAAATCGATCAGAACCAACCCCTAAACCTGATGATTTCATCAAGGGGCTATAAAGTAAGCTCAATGCCCAGAACCAGCAACTGACTTAATACAAACAAGAAATCGATAAGCTCTACAAACAGCTCAAATCCGAAAAAAACGAAAAGACAACTCATACAGTTGACCAATACTCCTTAATTTCATCTCTACAGAAACAAATAACAGATGGATAGATAAAAGTACTGAGTCTATAAAATGAGCTGCGTAACAAATAAGCCTCATACAAGGATGAAATCGAGACATTGAAATATCAGAACAAGGCGCTTATCGAACAGTTGAATAGCAAGCATTCTTAAATGATGATTTACTATGAAGAGCTTAACGCCAAAATACAAAATTAAAAAGATGCATCGAGGATACCTGAAATGTAAAAATATATTAGTGAGCTTTAGCAAAAGAATCGCGAGATATTTTCCAGGTTTACCCAAGAAGCAAAAGAGCTCAACTCTAGCATTCTCGCTTTACGGACTAACAACCTCACCTTAAGAAACGAACTTGAAAATAAGTAAGATGCAATAAATGACCTAAAGCACCAGCTGTTTAATGCTTAGCTACGAACACAAAAAGAAAGATCAATAAGCGGCTCAATGATCAAATCGATCAGTGGATCAAACGTAAGAGACACATTAAAAGATGAAAATTAAGAAAAACTAATGGCATTAATAGTTTTATTAAAGACATAAGTGGAGTCTTTGAGGTAAAGGAATTAGATGTATGCTCAAATGTAAAATGAGGTCGAAACTTTAAAGCTTAAAAACTAGAGGCTTGAAGCAATGTACCATGAAGACCTTGATAAATATCGATAAGCTCTCAAACAGTTATAGACCAAACAGATGTAACTTTGCAACAGTCTGCATCTCTCCTCCAATGAAGTCTACGAAAGCAAGTAAAGTAAAGCAAGCAATGTTCTACAGTTCAGTGCAGAGTAAATCTCTCAACTTGAGCCTATAAGCAAAACATTAATTATCGATAATGGTGGAGATACACTAATTCGCAGTTATCAAGTGTCCAATACGCCCCAACTGATCAGCTAGTAAAGAATTCCATCCTCAAGTATTATAACTTCGAACCTGAGCATTGAATAGTCTCCGCATAGGGTGAAGAAAATCAGCATAAAGAAGATAGTATGATATATATTGGAATAAAGAAGTATTTTAACTATAGTATGATCATTGGTTGAAACTACCCTCTGGCTTCCTTTCGATAAATCGCTTCTTGTATTCTTTCACAGAATCGTAGCTTTTGTTCAAACTTGATAGATTAGATGGAATCCCTTGTCCGATTATTGTCTTGGGATTGTTAGTTGCCTTGCTGACATAAGAAGGCTTTACCATATAGGGTTGACCATAGGTGATGGTAATTTTGTCCCTTAAGGTCTTTTTCGAAAGGCTGTTTTATCGTTTTAAGCTGACTTCTTCCATCTTCTCAATCAGTGATCTTTTGTCTGATATTTATGAGAATTGATATTAAATGTTTTCGATGTGTGAGCTGGAAGAGTTACTCTTGATAAAGCTTGAATAGGGTGATGCCATCTTGCTTTTATTATCGTTAACTGTTGCAGCTATGTATATTTCGATGCACTTGGATTGTGACTTCAAGTTCTTTCTTTGTATCTCTTGCTTTCTATAATTTTAGATAGCAATGCGAAGCTGTATAATTTCCTTGAGGAGATTTTCGTTTTTATTTTTTTACTGGGCAAGCTGAAGAGCTGCTTCATCCTTTTGGTTGAGTGACTTCTGTAGATCAATACAAAGCTTAAGGTTTTATGTCTGAAGGTCAAGCCTTTAATTTTAAAAAAACTATATTTCTTCCCTCCTCTTCTCCTCTATCTTGGAGAGCTATACTTCGTAGAGATCGATTGTGTTTTAAATTTCCACTTGTTGCTTTTAGGTAAGCTTTTGCAACACTTCTATTTTCTCAGAGTACAATTAGATTAGTTTATATTAACTGGCCTAGTCAATACGGCTCACCTTTTCTTTTAGCTGCTTGTATTTTTTCTACACCTCTTTCTTTTCGTGGGCTAAACCATTGATCTTCTTTTTATATTCACTTATAAGCCGATGGATATTGTTGAAAACCTATCCCCTATCCTTCATGATGAAAGAAGCAATACCTTTTTTCTGCTTCTCGTATTACAACGCATAATTCAACTTCCTTAACTCTTTGATTTACAGCTAAAGCTTTGTCACTCTTTCCTCTGAAGTATGGTAGGCAGTGAGCCAAAAGTCCTGTTTTTCATTTTATGAGTGAACAACGGTGATAGGGCTCAATTTCTGCTTTTGTGTTTATAATTGTTATTTTAATAGTCTATTGTCATTTTAGAGTTGTAAAATGCGCTGTCTTAACTAAGAATATGAATCCTCATATACTGAGGTATCACCCAGGTTGAGACTTGACTCATTATAGGTCACAAAGATGCCTTAGGCAGTTTCCTTCCTCGAGAGCATCTCACTATGTTCCTGCTTATAAAACCCAAGCATCTCCAATTCGTGTTCTAGACTGCAACAGTACTATTTGATGAAAGTGAGGTCTTTGGCTAGTTGAGCATTGATTTTGCTAAGGTCTTGATTTTTGAGTTTGGTTATTTAGTAGAGCTAAGTCAGTTTTTGATTTTGTTCGGAATATTGTTTGAAAGTTTTGGTCAATGTTTCCATCTGGCATTAAATATTTCCATTTTTATTAATGATATCTAGCATATTGAGTTCCTACTGTCTGTTACTTGCATAGCTCGATATGGTTCTTCTCTTCATTTAATCAATTTTATCTTTTTATTATCACCAATAAAAATGACAAAATCACCAACCCCTCAACACAGAGATCGAAATCAAATAAATTGTACTCTAATAAGATTGGCAGTGAAGAATTATTCTAAGGAATTACTATTATAAAATGTTCCAAATACATGCGAAATCGGATGAATTATTTGTCAATAAATAAAATAAATGCTGATTCACCAGTTTATAAATTGATCACGACATACATTATAAAGCCTTTCACGATTTTACTTTCGAATAAGACCTTCCTTAGCGTTTCCTATAATCTATTTAGAGAGGAGAGTATAGAAAGTTTCGCTTTTGAAGAAATTGCGGATTTGTTCAATAACTATGCTTGTTAGCTTGTCACTCTACAGGAATTATAGCGTTGCATTGCCAATAAGAGAACTATTAGATTATAATTGAGCAGCACAGATATCTATCAATTGATCTCTGGTTTCTTGTTTATCCAAAACATCCAAAATAGCTTACTTGGAAAGTAAGAAAAGGCTTTATTACTGGGGCTTGATTGCTTTCCAAGCAAGCACTTCATGAAGGTTATATTGAATCTAGCTATTCGTATATACATTGTCTAACAGGTTTCTATTGAGAGTATCTTTTATTTATTGGTTGTGAAGAATGCCATTGATAATGGCTAATTTGATATCTTTGCGATAATTTTGTTTTAAGCTGAGGACCATTTCCTCGCAGGAAGAGAAGAAATATCCAAGGAGAAGTCCAGAGACTGATGCGAACATATTCCATCGACTGATATGGATGCGATTGATTCCAATCATTGTCTTGTTACACAACCTCATGAAATTTTTAACAAACCCATTCTTTCGAATGATTTTGAGATTATTGGGGTCTGGTTTATAAGCACGTAGCTGTTACTGATGCCTAAAATGATCATTGACTGTTGTTAGCCATGATTTAATCATATTAATAATATAACATCATTTCATTTGCATAATTGCAAAGACCTCAAAGGAGACCGCTTATGATTTAGATTGAAAGGATAATATTTCTCCTTATTGTTGGGGCACGGGCAAATTGGGCTTGTGATGGTCGATTCGATGTTCTTGTTTGAGGGTCTTTGGCTTCTAGCATTTCGAAGCGTAATGCTCAATAATAGAAAACGAAATCTAATACTTGCAAACTTCCTCGATGAAATCATTAATGTTACTGATTTGGAATATTTGTGAGTTAATAAGGAGTATATTCTGCTATATTGAATTAGATAGTATTTTTTCTTAGTTTAATTTGAATAAAGTCAGTGCAACTGCATAAAGAGCTGGCCAGCCTTCATTGAGATATATTTCAAAGACACGATAAAACATTTATTGCTCGAGGACAGCGCTGAAGACAGTCATAAACCATTTCACAGTAAAGGCTTAGATAGCCAAATTTTGGCTCTAGAACCTTTGTAAAATGTTGGGAACAAACTATCTTAATATTTATTTGAAGACAAAGGTTTATTATTGTACTAAAGTTGGATCTATGAAATTCTTCACTAAATGGGAAACGATTTACTTAGATAAGGGTCGGTTTCAAGAAGGTAGGTAATTATCCAAAATGCCTCTTCATCGTCAACAATTTGCAGGAGTCTAAGAGCCAAGAAATTCATTCCCTGGCAGTAACCTACTTTTGGATAAGCTATCGAGATGGCTTTAAGCACGTTATTCAAAGATTTTCTGAGAATTTTACTATCCTCCTCTTCAGGGAAGGTTCGAGGAATATCCAAACTTATCTCATGGGTACTTTTCGATGGAGTGTTTATTAGTTTGTCGAACGTATACTACTGCTTATGCTTATCAATAAATTTGTTGAGTTTGATAATCTGAGGCCAGACGATAGGTCTAACTGCAGTCGGTATACCTTTTCTAATCCTCGATTTGACAATTAGGGGATCAGCTTATAATCCTTCATTAATCATTACCCTCCATTTTTATATTCGAGCATTGATTTTCTTGCTGCTCATAAGATTATGGTTGTTATAGAAATAGTGACTTTTATAATAATATAAGATTATTTCATCATCTGTACTGAGTACTATTTTTGCTTGCACTTACACAAGTTGATGTCTTTTGCACCTCATTCACCCTATTTTGACAGGCCTCGACGCGAAGCTTCCGGTTGATGAGATCTCTCACTGAATCATCTTCCTATGAAAAATTCTGTAGGTGCTCCACAAGCTGAGTAAAAGCATGATTACTTTGCAGTTGATGAGTCCTAGATTTTCAAGATGGGTTCGGCAGGCCTATAGATCTTAGGCAAGCTTGTCATTGATGTTGGCAAGGTTTTCTGTTTCATCTTTCAGGACCTAGACTTCCTTACTGGCTTGCTCGATTTGCCCAGACCGCACCTTCGATGTATACTCTGCATTCTTAAGATCTTTGGCCAAGTTGTTATTCTTAATAATTTCGGCTTGAGTGGATCTCTGTGCGTGCTGGCACTCGGCCTTGTACTTATCTACAAGTAGCCCAAGCTCAGATATTTCCTTTTGGACATCAGTAAGTTTCTGCTGGGCCTGCTTTATCGCCAGCTCTAATTCCGAGAGTTATTGGCAAATCTGGTTGATATCTGAGTCTATCTAGTTGTTGTCATTTTAGAAGCCTTGAATCTTATCCTTGAGGATCTTTTACTGCATCACTAGCTGTCCTTGGTACTTTTACAGTTAGCTTAGTCTCTTGTTTACATTGTCATTATCTTCTTTAAGCAGCTTGCTCTCCTACTGCAGCTGACTGATTATTCCCTTCAACTTATTTGCTGCATTTGATAAGCTCTATCTCTATGCGCCAAGCTACTGGCTGTCAGCTGAATTATATAACAGCTACCGATGCATCCCTTGAAATCGTTTTTGTAGTTCTCGAGCTCGATGTTCTTCTCGTCGAGGAGCTGGTTGAGTGAGCTGGAGTCACTCTCCAAATCACTAATTTAGAGCTTTTTATCTCTCGCTTAGGATCTTAAGGAGTCAATCTAATTCCTTAATTGTCCAATATTCCTAAGAGCAGCCTCATGCCTCATCTTGAAATCTCTGTCGTCATTAGTCTAAATAAGTGAAGAATTACCTTTTAGTCACTCAACAATCTGTATTTGTTCTGAAGTTGCTTGTAATGCTCTTGGACCTTATTATACTCTTGCTGATTCTTCTTAAGGTTTTCGTGATCTGACTTGAGGGTTTTGATGATTATATCTTTCTGGTCTGACTCCACCCTATATGTTGATGAAATATATTGAACATTGTTCTGAGCATTCTATTTACCCCTACCTTTCATTCTAACGGATTTATTATTAATAAAATAATTGGAGATAGGATATTAGATATTCTGAAATCCTATGTTATTCTGAATACTCTATTAAGCTTATTAGCTGGTAGATATTTTTATTATAAATGACATCATTGCAAAAGGAACTCAACTTTTTCATTTACTCCACTGTCTTTGATTAAGACTTCATTAACAAACTCAAAAAGGAGTACACGAGTATAGTCCGTTATATGTAGGTGGGCAGACAAGCAAATGGACTGATAAGAGATGGTAGACCAACCTTAGCGACAAATAGCAGCAGAGAATAAATTCGATGAGATACTACGAAGGATTCAAACTGAGCAGGCTGAGCTCTGACAAAGAGAGTACTTACAAATATCTTGATGTTGTTGTGCATACTTGTATCAATTTGTCTATCCAGATGGTCTTACGCTCAATACTGGCGCCTTCCTTGTGACTTGCTAACTTGTTGGGGATGATGAGCAGGCCAAGTACTGGAAGGAGCAAGTTATAGAGGGAAGGGTTATTGGAGCATATGGGCAAACTTAACTTGGACATGGCTCAAATGTGAAGGAACTAGAAACTGTTGCAACCTATGATAAGGAAACATAAAGCTTTATCATTAACTCGCCTACTATTACTAGCGCTAAGTTTTGGCCTGGTGTGCTTGGACAGTTTGCCACTCATGCAGTGATCCAGGCAAAAACATTTGTTGAGGGAAAGAACATTGGTGTCCAGACATTTGCCATTGAGCTTAGAAACAAGTACATTTCCTTCTACGTAGTAAGCTCGAACCTTTACCAAACATAGAATTATTCGATATTGGACCAAAGCTAGGATTTGAAAGAGTTGATAACGGAGGCGTAATCTTCAAAAATGTAAGAATTCCCAGAAGAGCAATGCTAATGAGATACATAAAGGTAACAAAGTAGGGAGTTGTGGAGGGACTTGAGAATACTCAAGCGATTAAGTATGGCTATGGCTCAATGTTAAACTTGAGAGTAAAGCTTACTTATAGTTTTGCATTAAAATGCATCCTTGAGCCAGCTATTAACCTTTATCAAATACTAAAATAGCAAGGAACTGCTGAAAACGCAGTCAATAGAAAGCTGATAACTGACTCCTTATGTGTGGGCTATGGAATTGTAATTGCCAATAGGAATACCCACAATATATTCAACGAATTACTGAAATAGATTGCAAATAAAAATTATGCAAAGGCTGACAAGCATTTAATCAACTGCCACATCATCAGTTCAACATTTAAAGCATTATCAAGTACATCTCAAAGTATAAAGGTCGGACAGCTTTGAACATCACCAGTCATCTTCAGACACATAATTCACTCTGCAAATTCAAGTCTTCAATGCTTCCTTACTCGTTCTTTAATTATATTCCCTCAGCCACTTATGAAGGCGATAATACTGTTCTTTTGCAGCAAACTGCCAAGTTTCTACTGTTCAAGTTCAACCTATAAAAGAAAATTAATAACCTATCCAAGTAGTTTAAATAAGACGATTGGAAGGCACTTGCAGCGGCTTTATAATTCATCTTAATATAGAAGCTGAAGAAGGTGAAGGACAGAATGGAGAAGCTGGGATAGAAAGGAGTGCACTTCCAAAAGATATGGAACGAATTATAACAGAATGCATTGATAGAGGCAGCAAATATTTGGGGATACATGATGTTTTTACAGTCACTCGAAATCATCCTTCCACAGATAAAAAAACATCAAGCTTTCTACGCCAAAATATGCAAAGGATTCACTTCATACATTGCCAACACCATTCCTCAGTTGGAGGTTTATGGATTTACGGTTGAAAAGGTATAAGTATGGAAGCTATTTACGGATGAAGAATATAGGGCGATGCTTGAAATAAACGCACCAATATAACGTGAGGCAGATCCTTTCAAACTTTATAGCAGGCCTGAAAAATGGCTTGAGGCCAAGTTATGATTGATTGTGATAGCATTAAATCTTATTAAATTTATTAGCATGAATAATATTCTTTCTCATGATGTTCCCGTCGAAGAAGTCATCTCCAAAAATAGATATGGGGTTCGTAACCTTGAAGCCAAGTACCTTCAGTATACCATTCATCACTTAGGAGTGAATATTAAAAAATGCAAAACGCTAAGAATGCATAAAAAATGGTGAAATTAATGTAAAAATAGCAAGACTCGCATATGCTAAAGACACTTAATAGGACATACTTGGATTAGGTGCATGATAATCGCAAAAAGAAGCTCAAAGAAATGTAAGCACTATCAATGGAATACGATGATTTTATGAAAAACAGGCAATAAAAGCAGAAAATCGATAAGCTAATTTAAAAGAATATCTAAAAATCGACCCTTGTCGCTCCAACTTGGATCAGAGATGTATTTACCTAAAGGTAAACCTATAAGAAAAATATGTACTGTTGATCTTATTCAAGACAATCGTATAATAAGGCACTGGCAGATCACGTCAAATTGCAATAGATGAGGAAAAAAATGTAAAAAGATGAATAAAATTATTACAAACAAAAAGTAAATCAGGAGGCAGACGCCATCTTAAAGAAAGATATTGAAGAACTTGAAGCACGGCATAGAGTAACCCTTATTTTATACAGCAAAAAAGTATGTTTTAACAACGTCAAAATAGATTATTAGGAATACAAAGTGAAACTATTGACTTGAGTTCAAGCAAATGCCAGCCATTGGAGACAACATTAAAACGAAAATAACAGTAGCTATACGGACAAGGCCTATCCATCCAGTTAAAAAAGTAGCAAGACAGAAGATACTCTCAAGATAAAATGGCTCTAAATAACTCCAACGTCTACAATCCGATCACTAATCCTATTCCTTTCATCTATAAGAACCCCAATGTACTCAGAATGATGGCTAATAATTGAATTTTGCTATTAATTTCGGCTAAACTGCTGCCTCAAAAGATGGTTATGTATTGGTTGAGTGATATTTGAATGGGGGTAGGTGAGGCGGCGTGTTGATTGAGTTATAGAATTGCATTTATGTTGAAAGAGGCATTATAAAGGGAATTGGATTATATTAAAAGCGGGAATTTAAATCAATTATTTATTTAATCAACTTGTAATGGAGAACAAAATACCACCGTAATTTTTCTTCCGACACTTGTAAAAAGTGAAAGAAATATGGTTAGACGTACTTTTTACAACATTTTAGAAGGCGACCTATGAGATGGACAGCATCGTCTTGGTGAACGGGAAGGGCAATGGAGGCAATGAGAAGACTATTGCTATTGTTAGCTGGTTCTTTGCAGGATATAACCTTGCAGATACTATTATTGGCATCTCGCAGAGGGGCATCATCATATATGCCTCCGACAGGAAAGGTAAAATTCTTATTATCCAGTCACTTTTTTGAGCAACCTAAAAGATGACCCGCTGGCAAAGAAGCACAACCTGGCCTTCTATGCCAAGACTTAGAGCTTTAATGATACTTTTGACAAGATTTGGGCAGATTTGCATGATGGCCTTACGAATCCTAAAGTAGGGATGATTGTCGGGGACGCCAAAACAGGGCAGATAGCTGAGGAGTTCATGCGCTATCTTGAAGAGCAACCCCATTCAAAGGTCCAAGTTCTAAATTTCTTTAATTAATGCTTTATGATAAAAGATGCATAGGAGATATAAAATTTGAAAAAATCAAGCAAAGTCACATCCTACTTTTTTACCAAGTTCATCAAGGAAGTAGAAGTAGTCATCGACAGCGGCAAACAGATCAAACACTCAGAGCTTACCAAGACTATTGTTGAACACATGGAAAATGAGGGAGAGCTTAAAAAGTGCGCCATTAAATTATCAAGCAATAAAGTTGTCAAAGACTACATTGATCTTGGTGCACCTTGCTCTATTCAAAGTGGAGGAAGCTACTCCAACAAGATCTTCATTGAAAGTAATGACAAGGAACTCAAATCTGATTGCATCCTGCTTGGTCTAGGATCAATGTATAGAAGCTATAACACTTTCATTGGAAGAACTTTGTTGATTGATCCTAATGAGGAGCAAAAATCAATTTACAAGAAAGTGGAGACCTTGGTGAAAGTCCTCATTCAAAACTTAAGACCTGGAGTAAAGATATGTGATGTGTATAAGAAAGCCCGCCAATTTATGCAAGATACCTTACCAAGCATCGAACCTCCAAAGAGCTTTGGATACGGCATGGGAATCTTCCTATCATAAAATTCTCTTACAATCAATGAGACCAATGATAGAGTCATTAGTCCTGGATTTTCTTTCTTGGTTTCGTGCAATCTCAATTAAATCAAGTATGAAAGTAAAAAGCAAGGAAGTAAAATATTTGCAATCCATTTGTCTGACAATGTCATTGTTACAGAAAAGGGTCAAGAAGTTCTCACAGGATAAATATCAAAAGTGTTGACTGAAATTTCATATTCTTTAGAGGATGAATAGGATGAGAAGAAGCAAAATAAAGCCAGGCCATCAACATCAAGCAACATCATCTAAGGAAGAAGAAGGAAAGTGCAATAGGCAACAAACTAAAAGCTTAAGAATCAAAAAGAGCGCAATGAGCATCAAGCCTTGATTAAAAAGAAAAAACTTGAAGAATTAAAAGAAAGAAGCAATTAAAACTTTAATGATGGCTTCAAGAAGCAAAAGACGATTGAGTGTCATAAAATATAGTGCTACAAGCACAAATAAGACCTTCCAAAGGATCTTAAGCCAAAGCTTATCTATATTGACAACAAAACTAACTCCATCTTACTGCCTATTAATGGTCAACATGTCCCTTTCCATATCTGTATCCTCAAGAGTGTAGTGAAGAATGACGAAGGAAAGCACGCTTCTTTGAGGTTCAACTTCCATTTGCCCAACAGTATTCCAACTTTGAACTTCCCAAAATAGACTGAACCAGCAGTCTTTGTTAAGGAAATAGTCTTCAGGAGTCAAAATATCGCTAGAGTTGCTGAGCTTGAAAGACAGGTGAAAGCCTTACAGAAGAAGGTTAGAATGGAGCTGAGTGAGAAACATGCTAAAGAAGATATTGTTGAGCAATAAAAAATTAGCTTTAACAAAGGAAAAAGACCTATCCTTAGAGATTTGTATGCTCGACCAGGAATCGGTCAAAAAAAGACTAAAGGAAATCTCTAATGCCATCTTAATGGTTTTAGATATACTACTAACAAAGGCTAGATTATTGATGTGCCTTTCTCAAATATTAAGTTTGCCTTCTTCCAGCCTTGCGAAAAGTAAATTATTGCTGCCATTCACTTTAGGTTGAATGAGCCCATTTTAGTCGGCAAAAAGAAAACTGAGGACATTCAGTTCTACTCTTAAGGAGGAATTGTTGCTGAAGATGTCGTTGGAAGAGGAAGATAAGATTCCGATGACGAATAAAGGCAAAAAGAGGTGAAGAAAAGAATCGATAGAGATTTCATGGCATGGGCTAAGGCATGTTAAGAGTTTACCAACAAATCATTTGACTTTGAAACTCCAAATCGTTCTTTAGGCTTCTATGGTACAACAAATCGATCAAACGTGCTCTTACAACCAACTAAATCCTGCCTTATCAATATCACATAACCTCATTTCTTCGTATTCTGCATTGACGACATTGAGGTTGCTTGGTTCTAGAGAATGACAGGAAACGTGCGCTACTTTGATTTGACACTTGTGCACAAAGACTATGAATTCCATGTTAGAATCAACTCCATCTCTATTAAGGATGTGTAGAAAGTGAAGGATTGGCTGGACAGTAACAACATTATCTTCTATGACAATAAAATAAGCGTTAACTGGAACAAGTTTTTGCAGGGAGTTAGGTCTGACTTCAAAAAGTTTGTGTAAGATGGTGCCT